>WNGI01013371.1_pt1 | contig 13524 bp, 9 predicted proteins | sample 5400621 | NCBI WGS metagenome assembly WNGI01 (sample SAMN13153374, study PRJNA577476) | soil metagenome | isolation source: 20 cm soil or saprolite under Garry oak tree replicate 1 | place: USA:California | collected 2016-06-15
CGTAGAAATTCCAACGCCAGATCGCTTTCCAGGTTTTCCCCGAAGCTCTTGGGGCGCGGTCCGGATGAATTCTGAGATGGCATGAATGCCTCCGAAATAGAAATGCGACTTGGAAATATATCCCCTCCAGGGAACTGAGGGAAGAGCACCGGCAGCTGCGGGAAAGCGGTTTTGCTCTCGTCAACTAAGCAACTCCGCTAACCTGCTGCCATCATGATCGAGCGCAAAGAGCCGACGTATCTCTATTCCGAAAAGCAAGTGGGCGAGAAGAGCCAACTCGCCCTCCGTTTTCTCGACACGCGCACACATCTAAATGAGAACGTCGACAAAGCCGACAACTTTCTCGTGAAGCGTTTCTACAATCTCGATCACAACACCTATCTCGAAGGCGCAGTTCCGGCAAAGTACAAAGGGTTGATGGGAATGGCCGCCTCAACAGTTCTGCGTTGCGACGACTGCAACAATTACCACATTATCCAATCGTACCGGCTGGGTACGACACGCCCTGAGCAAGAAGAAGCGATCAATGTCGCACTCGTGGTTGGCGGGAGCATCGTGATTCCACACTTGCGCCGGGCATACGAGTTGCTGAGCGAACTGTATGCTTGAAGTGACCAGATCTTCTCTTCGCTACTTCGACCCGAATTCTCCTCAAAGTTGACGGCCCCAGGCCGAATCTCAGAGCGTTATACTTGTCGACAAAGGTTTGGTGGCGAAATGAATGTTGTCCGGCTCCCCTGTTTCATCCTGCTCGCGCTTGCCTGCGCGGGCGCAATGTCAGCCCAGGTGGTCCCCGTTCCCCAGCTTCTGCCGGGTTCTGCTCGCAAACCTGCGGCAGAACCAGCGCAAGCCGCGACTCCGCAATTGGTTCCTTTGACGGTTCCAAAGGGCGCCCCCTTGCAAGTGGCTCTGGATCGGGAAGTCCGAGTGAAGGAGGTGGGTCAGTCGGTCCACGCGCGCACGGTGGAGCCCGTGTACGCCTTTGATCGCCTGGTGGTGCCGGTGGGCTCCGAGGTAGTCGGAGAAGTGACTAAGATCGGTGCGATATCTTCGGGGAAGCGGACTTTATCAGTGCTGAATGCAGACTTCACTCCGGCGCGGGCTGTTGAAATCGGCTTTAGGGAACTGGTCTTGCCCAATGGAAAGCATCTCCCGCTCCATACCAATGTGACGGCAGATTCTGGTCAAGTTATTCAGCTCGTGACTGCTTCGGAGACTAAGAGCAAGAAGACTGCAAAAGACAAAGCCTCTGAGAAGACCGAGGAAGCGAAGCAGCAAGCCAAACAGAAATGGGAAGCTGCAATGAAACAGCTGAAAACGCCCGGCAGAGTGCATCGCCTGGAACGCTACGCTGAAGCGCAGTTGCCGGTTCACGCGCAGTACATTCCGGCTGGGACGGTGTACTTCGCGGAATTGGACGATCCGCTCGATTTTGGCAGCGAGACGATGACGCCACAGATGGCCTCATCTCTCGAGGGCGGGCTACCGGAAGATTGCGTCGTTCACGCGCGCCTAGTCACGCCATTGTCGTCCGCCACCGCCCACAAGGGGCAAGAGGTGGAAGCGGTTCTCTCACAACCTTTGTTCGATGGTGACCGCCAGGCACTGCCGCAGGGCAGCCGTCTGAAGGGGACAGTTCGACAAGTGGAGCCGGCGCGGCGTCTAAAGAAGAACGGACAGTTGCGGATTGCATTTCTCGAGCTCATCCCGCCGGATGGAATTGAGCAGAAAGTCCATGCCACCCTGGAAGGGGTGCAGGCGGGAAAAGATGCGAATGTAAAACTTGACTCCGAAGGTGGGGCCGAGGCTACAGCTTCGAAGTCTCGCTATCTCGCGACGGCCGTGTCGCTTGGATTGGCGGCGGCCTCCTTAGGAGAAGACTCCGACAGAGTTGGAGCCGGAAGCGGCGGGAACGCGAGCAACCGAGCGGCCGGTGGCGCCGCCGGGTTCAAATTAGTCGGCATGGTCGCCGGCACGTTAGTGCATTCGCGGGCCTTCGGCTACACCATGGGGGCATATGGAGCGGGAATGTCGGTCTACTCTCACTTCATCGCGCGCGGACAGGAGGTCGTCTTCCCGAAGAATACGGCAATGGAGATTGGCATCGGAACGCGACCAGAGGCTGCGCCACCATCGCCTTCTGCACCTCCTTCCAACAGCGGCAGCGGCCCAAACTAGCACGGCAGCGCCTCAGCCAAGTAACCAGCCAAGAAGGGATTGTTTCAGGATTGATCACACTATGACGACCGGCAGGGGTATACCTATGTCTACGAGGACGTACTTGAGAATCATGCGTAAGGGCATGCAATGGGGCTCGATTCTGCTTTGTCTCTTCGCGGGCCATGCGTGGAGTGGAGATATACCGAGGAAGCCGAAGGTTCGCGCTCTGACCGCCTTTGTACAGATTGAACGATCACACTATCAGGAGCAGGTCCAGCAGGCGCTCGTCATGCTGCGGCTGGGTAAGGCTGCATTTGAGAACGGTGGCTACGAGGTTCAGACGCTCCGCATTACGACTCAGCCGTTCCCACAATACACGCAAGGTATGTCCAAACCTGAAGTGCTGGCGTTCTTCGAGGCCTTTGACGATTTGGCGCAAAGGGAATCATTTATCCCGAATATTGGGCCCGCCATGCTTCAGGATAGCGAGGATAGTAGCCAAGTCGAACTCCTGGGAGAGATTCTCTCCAGCAGCGGAATGTTCGGCAGCGTAGTGGTTGCGGGCGATGACGGGATTCATTGGAATAGCGTTCGCGCCGCCGCAAAGATGATCAAGTATGTGGAGAGCCACAGCCCTGCCGGAGGACACAACTTCAACTTTGCAGCTACCGCCATGCTTGCCCCCTATGCCCCGTTTTATCCGGGTGCGTATCACGACGGCGAAGGGCATAAGTTCTCTGTCGGGTTGGAAGCGGGAAGCTTTGTAGCCGACGTCTTCACCGAGGCCGGCGGAGATCTTCATCTCGCGGCGGAACACCTGGAGCGGAAACTAGGGGACCACGCGCGCCGAATAGAGGCAATCGCGGTAAAGCTTGAGAAGGACTCTAGATGGAACTACATGGGCCTGGATGCCACGCCCGCCCCCAATTACGACTCGTCAATCGGAGCGGCTATCGAGAAGCTGAACGGGGCCAAATTCGGTTCCAGCGGCACCTTGAGCGTGGTGGCGATTATCACGAACGCCGTTCGTGGACTCCAGATCAAGCGTGCGGGATATTCCGGACTGATGCTGCCTCCGCTGGAAGATCCGGTGTTGGCCGCGCGCTGGAGCGAAGGAACGTACGACGTGGATTCCTTGCTGGCATACTCGGCCGTCTGCGGGACCGGCTTGGATACCGTGCCCCTGCCGGGAGATGTTTCTGAGCAGCAACTCGCGAAAATCATCGGCGACGTGGCCACTCTAGCGTTCAAGTGGCATAAGCCGCTCACTGCAAGACTGATTCCAGTGCCCGGGAAAAGGGTGGGAGAACAGTCGGGATCATTCGGTCCGCCGAATATGCCGAGTACGACCTTACGACCTCTGCCCTAGTCAGAACGCGTCAATCCCGGTAACGTTTGACCCAATAATCAGCGTGTGGATGTCATGCGTGCCCTCGTAGGTCTTTACTGACTCGAGGTTCATCAGGTGGCGCATGATGGGATAGTCGTCGGCGACGCCGTTCGCGCCGAGGATGTCGCGTGACATGCGCGCGCACTCCAGCGCCATCCAGACATTGTTTCGTTTGGCCATTGAGATGTGCTGGTGCTCGACTTTGCCGGCGTCTTTCAGGCGGCCGACTTGCAACACGAGCAGTTGCGCCTTGGTGATCTCGCTGATCATCCAGGCGAGTTTTTCTTGCACGAGTTGGTGCGAGGCGATGGGCTGATCGCGGAATTGCTTACGCAGCAGGGAATATTGCAGCGCACAGTCGTAGCACGACATGGCGGCGCCGACAGCGCCCCAGGCGATCCCATAGCGCGCCTGGTTCAGGCACATCAGTGGAGACTTCATGCCACCGCTCTTCGGCAGCAAATTCGATTCGGGAATGCGAACGTCCTGCAGCGAAAGCCCCGACGTAACGGACGCGCGCAGCGACCACTTGCCGTGGATGTCATCGGCTCTGAAGCCCGGACGATCGGTTTCGACCAGAAAGCCCCGGACCTTGTCGTCTTCATCTTCGACTTTGGCCCAGATCACGGCGACGTCGGCGATGGACCCGGAAGTAATCCACATCTTCTCGCCATTGAGTACGTATTCTTTGCCGACTTTCTTGGCGCGGGTGCGCATGCCGCCCGGATTCGAGCCGAAGTCGGGCTCGGTCAATCCGAAGCAGCCTAGTTTCTCGCCTTTCTGCATGGCGGGCAGCCAGGTATTTTTCTGCTCGTCGCTGCCGAACGCGTAAATGGGGTACATCACCAGGGCGGACTGCACGCTGACGAACGAGCGCACACCCGAGTCGCCGCGTTCGAGTTCCTGTGTGACCAGTCCGTATTCGACGTTCGACATGCCGGCGCAGCCGTAGCCTTCTAGGGAGGCGCCGAAGAATCCAAGGTCGGCCATCGGCTTCACCAGTTCGCGGGGGAAGCGTCCGGCGCGATTGCATTCTTCGATGATGGGGATGAGGTTTTCTTCGATGAACTTACGCGCCGTGTCGCGCACCAGGCGCTCGTCATCGCTCAGAAGAGTGTCGACGGCGATGAAGTCGACACCGCGAAATTTGATGGCTGGCATAGTCACGCACTCCAGAAGTCCGCGTAAAGCAGTGGCAAACTAATCAAAGTAGCAGAGCGGCGGGGAAGGGAGCAATTCGGTTGGTGGTGGAATTTATCGCCGTCTTGCAGAATTTCGCTCGCGCGCCAGTGTAAGGATAAATATCAGATAGACACCGCCAGCTACGACAGCGGGAAGCGTTGCCCGCAGAAAGCACGCTGCGGCCAGCAGCGCCCAGGTAAGAGAGTGGAACCATCTCAAAATGATTTGGGACCAAAGAGATCGATGCCGGACGCGCTCCGGGTCTTTCCAACCGGGCCAGACAAAGTAGTATGCAGTCGCAACAATTACACTGACGACGATACACAGGACATGCATATTATGAAATTTACTTAGCACCGCAATGAGCCACCCTGGCTCAGTCCTGAAGGGCCACGCGTTTCTGACCCGATTCTAAGGCGCTCGGATTTTTCGCATTTCACAACTCACTTCAGTTGAATTTGCGTTAAATGCCGATACGCCAGAGCGGTCCCCGCGTTTTTGACTTCGCTCCACGCTGCAACCTACCATACTGCCACCCGATATTCGGGCGATCTCATGATCGGCCAAACCATCTCGCACTATCGCGTCGTTGAGAAGTTGGGCGGTGGCGGGATGGGCGTGGTTTACAAGGCGGAGGACACTAACCTCGGGCGGTTGGTCGCCATCAAATTTCTGCCTGAGGAAGTGGCTCGCGATCCGCAGAGTCTGCATCGTTTTCGTCTGGAGGCACGGGCTGCGTCCGCGCTCAACCATCCCAATATCTGCACAATTCACGACTTCGGGGATCACGAAGGCCGAGCCTTCATTGTGATGGAACTGGTGGAGGGCGTGCCACTCGACCATTACATCGCGGGCCGGCCGATCGAGCTGGATATTCTCCTCGATCTCACGATCGAAATTGCCGATGCACTCGACGCGGCGCACACCAAGGGAATCATTCATCGCGACATTAAACCGGGGAACATCTTCGTGACTAAGCGCGGCCAGGCGAAGGTCCTCGACTTCGGATTGGCAAAGATGGTGATGGAGCCGAAGGCGGCGGCTGCGGTTACCATTCCAACCGTAGGAGAGTTCCTCACGAGCCCGGGGATTGCGGTCGGGACGATCTGTTACATGTCGCCGGAACAGGCGCGCGGGAAGGAACTCGACGCGCGCAGCGACGTGTTCAGTCTGGGTGCGGTGCTCTATCAGATGACGACCGGAAAGATTCCATTCGATGGCCAGACATCGGCAGTGATTTTTGACGCCATTTTGAATCATGATCCGGTGTCGCCGACGCAGTTCAACCCGGAGGTGCCAGCCAAACTGGAGGGGATCATCCGGACTGCGCTCGAGAAAGACCGCGACTTGCGTTACCAGAGCGCCGCCGAACTGCGCGCGGACTTGCGGCGTTTGAAGCGCGACACGACTTCGGGGCGTTTGCCTGCGGCCAGCGGTGCGGCGCCCGCTGCAGCTAGTTCAGGAAGGGTTGCGGCACGGTCTTCCAGCGCGATTGCAATTGAGGCGGCCGGGGAGAAGCGCGGTCTGCCGAAAGTGTGGATTGCGGGCGCTGCCGGAGTGCTACTCGCGATCCTGGCACTGGGTACGTACAAATTTCTGACTCGGCCGCGCGGCTTAAATCTGCAGACTATGCAGATCACGAAGTTGACCGACAACGGAAAAGCCGCCGCGGTCGCGATCTCGCCGGACGGCCAGTACGTAGTGTACGTCCTGCGCGATGCGGAGAAGCAGAGCTTGCGGGTGCAAAACGTGGCCACCCGCAGTGATGTGCAGGTGCTGGCCCCGGATCTAGTTGAGTTCGCGGGCGTGACCTTTTCGCCGGACGGGAACTATATCTATTTTGTCCGGTCGGACAAAAGTACTGCTCAATTCCGCTATTTGTACCAGATGCCGGTGCTGGGCGGAACGCCGCGCCAGCTTATTCGCGACATTGATGCGCCCATTGACTTCTCGCCGGACGGCGGGCAGATCGTCTTTCAACGCGGAGTTCCGGAACGTCAGACGGTGGAGGTCCGCATCGCTCAAGCCGACGGAACGGGTGAACGGCTACTTGCCGCTCTGCCCTCTAATTCATTTTTTCAGTACGGGCCCACCTGGTCGCCAGACGGCAAGACCGTGGCGATCGCCGCGCTCGGCACCGGCAAGGACACAAACTGGGGAGTGAACGTCATTAATGTTGCCAACGGCAAGGTGCGGCAACTGGTTTCGCTGGACGGAAGGTTTGTGGGCCGCCCTGTCTGGACTCCGGACGGCGACGCGCTGGTGGCAACGGTGGGCGAGACCACGTTGGGAAGAGGTCAACTGCAGAGCATTGATTATCCCAGTGGGGAGATGCATCGCTTCACCAACGACCTGGCGGATTACAGCGCCGCTCTAGACCTGACGCGGAATGGCAAGCTGCTGGCGGTGATTCAGCGCGCCCGCATTTCCGATGTCTGGATCGATCCGCAGGCTGTCACCGCTCAAGCGCGCCAGCTGACGTCGGGAGAACAGATCTACAATGCGATCGTCCCCGGACCTTCCGGAAAAATTCTGGCGTCCGCGCTGAATGGTGACTTATGGCTGATGAATCCCGAGGGCAGTGAAAAAACCGTTGTCTTTCCGCAGGCACACAATCTCTTTTCGGTTTCGGCGTGTGGAGAGCGTTATCTCGTGTTCGACCGATATCTGGATGGGAAGATCGAACTGTGGCGCGCGGATGCCGACGGGGCAAATGCAGTGAAGAGGCTGGATGAAGTGGAATTCTCCAGCTGCTCGGCGGACGGCGAATGGATCTATTACGTGGTCAAGGACAAGCTCTTTCGCCTGCCGCCCGAAGGGGGCGCACCGACCGAAGTCTTGTCGGTGCCGGGAACGCCGCGTGCATGGATGGTGCGAGCCTCACCCGACGGAAAGCGGATCGCCTTTCTGTATCATCCCCAAGACCAAACTGGCGGTCGCATCAGCCGCGGGCGGGCCGCTTCAGCTCACGATCCCAATTCCGCTCGGCTATGCAGGGCTGGCCTGGGCGCCTTCGGGGAAAGCGCTCCAGTATCTGCTCACGCGAAACGGGGCGACTAACGTCTGGGAGCAGCCGCTGACCGGCGAAGAACCTCGCCAAATTACCAACTTTCCTGCGGGCCGCATCTTCGATTTCTCATGGTCGCGCGACGGGCGGAAATTGCTGCTCACGAAAGGCAATCAAACTAGCGACGTCATTCTCATTCGAAATTTCCGTTGAAGGGAAGGCGGAATGCCCCGCAGGTTGCAGTCATTTGCACAGCGCGGCAGGGGTTTGCCGAAGATGCGCAACAGTTTGCATGCGCTCATAATTTCTTCAAGCTTTGCATCATTATGTGCTTGACCGGGCCTGGTTAAGCCGCTAACCTCGGTCCCACTCCCCTGTCGCCGGGGCGCATGCTGCCGGCCGACAACTTTGTGGTAGAAAACAGGAAAACTCAGATGAAAATATCTCGCCTAAGCTTGCTCGTCGTCCTTGCGCTGCTGTGTACGGGATTGGCATTTGCGGACGGCATCCAGGACCCTAAGATCATCATTCGCGGTGTGCAGGGCGGCGGCGCATTCCGCAGTTGCCCGCCTTCGGGCTGCACGAATGTGGGAATGAACTTTAGTTTCAGCACGCCCGAGAACGGAAAGGGCACATTGTTTTTCACTAATACGTCAGGGAAAAACTGGACCTCGCTGAAGCTGATTGAGAAGGGCGTGCCCGCAGAAGCCATCAGCTGCGCGCAGAGCTTGTTTCTGAGTTGCACGACGCGGACGCTGGAGGACGGCTCGGTGGAAATCCTGCTTGCCGGGGTCAAGGGCAATAATCCCCGCAACGGGATTCCGAATAACTCAAGCTTCTCCATCAACTTCGCGTGCGTCAAGGGAAGTTGCTGGCCGGGTGGGTTGACTTTCACCGGTCATGCTGGCGCAGCTCCGGAACCGGGCACAATTGCTTTGATGGTGACGGGTCTGGGAGCGATCGTCTCACGCCGCAAGCGGTGGAAGAGCGATCTCAAGGCTTAGTATTTTTTGGTGTGAATTCCTTCACCAGCTGTGCGAACTGTGGCAGGGCCTGGAGCTTCTGAAGCTCGGGATCGTTCCAGGCCTCCTGCGCAGGATAGCCCTTCTGTAGCGCCAGCCTTAGAGGTTTTAGCGCCTCCTCAGGTTTTCCCACGAGAGTTTTTACCACTGTCTCCCAATACATCAGTTGGAGATCTTCGGTATTGATGGAGCGCGCCTGCTGAATATACTGTAGCGCGTTGCGCGCATCGCCCTTCTTGGCATAGTAGACGGCCACATCACCCATTGTTCCTGCCGATCGCGGATTCACTTGCAATTCCTGAAACGCCCGCGCGATGGCCTTGTCATAGGCCACGACCGCCTTGTCGGAGTGCCCGGACCAACGATAAGCGTCGCCGAGGTTGCCGAGCAGTTGCTCGTCGTTCGGGGACATTTCAACGGCCTTTTCAAACATGGCTGTCGATTCGTCATATCTCTTCAGGAAAAAATAGGCCGTGCCCAGATTGGAATAGGTGAAGGCTGAGGGCGCAAGAGACAGCGCCTTCTGGAATTGCGGGATGGCCTCGCTCCACTGCCCGTTTCGAATGTAGGTGTCTCCGATGTTCTCGTAACCCATCGGGTTGTCGCTGGCAAGTTCCGTAACCTTCTGGAAGGCAGGAAGTGCCTTAGCGTTGTCACCATCCTTCAGATAGGCGGCGCCGAGCGCGTTGTGGTTCGTCCAGAAATAGGGATTGGCGGCAACGGCGCTCTGGTAAGCGGCGATTGACTCCTTGGTCTGACCTGCGGCGCCGTAGGCGTCTCCCAGGCGTCGATAAGCCTCATCGGAGTTGGGAGCCAGAGCTAGTGCCCGTTTCAACTCGGCGATCGCTTGAGCATTCCTTCCGGTAGTGGTGTACACCGCTCCAAGAGAGAGAAGTACCTCAGGAGCGGTATTCGAAAGTCGCTCGGCTTGCTGGGCGGCAAGAACCGCTTTTTGCGCCCAAATACTGTCTTTACTTTCGCCATAATTGTGGAGGTTGGCGTCCGCTAGTCCCGCATACGCGAGTGCAAAATTGGAATCCTTGTCAATGGCCTGCTCGAAGAGGGAAATGGCCTGCCCGACGCCGGCGGCATCGTGACTGTTGCGCAGCACGTTGCGTCCCTGCAAGTAGAGGTCGTAGGCCTTCAGGTTCTCTGTGGGATGAGCGCCGGCGCGGGCAAGTTCGTCGTTGCTCGGTTTCAGGGCCATCGCTCCCACGATGCGGCCATAGATCTGATCTTCGAGCGCCAGCAAGTCTCCGGGCACGCCGGCGAACTCCTCACTCCAGACAGTCCTGCCGGCGGAGGCATCATCAAGCCTGAGGGTGACGCGCAACCTGTCGCCGGTTCCTTGCACCATGCCCTGTACGATTAAGTTGGCGCCCAGTTCGTTGGCGAGTTTGGGCAGAGGCAAATCCCTCTTCGCTACCGCATTCACGGTCGAGGCGGACGACAGTCGCACTTCCTTTAACTGGAACAGTTTTGCGGCAAGCGCTTCCTCAATGCCGTCGGCCACGTAACCCAAAGTTTTTTCATCGCCTACCAGCTTCAAGGGCATGATGGCGATGTATTTTCCCTGACTTAGTGGCGGGATTCCCTTGGTAATGTATTGGCCTTGTGTCGGCTTGTTCAGCAGAGTCCGTCCAACAACCCCGGCCATCACAATTACCAGCACCGCGGCGGTGATCCACATCCATAACTTCCCGGGCAGATCCAGATTGAAGCGCGCCGGGTGGACGATCGGGTGCGGGATCATCTTTGACAATGCGTCGGCGCTGATATTCGGATTGGTCTCCCAGGCGTTTAGTTGCTGCAAGAGTTCGACAACCGAGTGATATCGATTGGCAGGCTCGCGTTCCAGGCAGCGGCTGACGATTGCGCTCAGGGATCGCGGAACAGTATTCTCGACGTCAGAGGCGGGCTTGGCGACCTCGCGCGTCCGACGCATCAGGCTGGCGATCGCAGTGTCCGCATGATACGGCGACTTGCCTGTCAGCAATTCGTAGAAGATCAGCCCGACGCTGAAGATGTCGGAACGCTGATCGAGTTGCGAGCCCAGTGCCTGCTCGGGCGACATGTATTCCATCGTGCCGACGATAGCGCCGGTCTGGGTCAGGCCAGAATCTCCCAGCGAACGGGCCAGTCCGAAGTCCATCACTACGATGCGTCCCTGCTTGTCGCGCATGATGTTCTGCGGCTTCAGGTCGCGGTGGATGACGCCGTGCTTGCGAAGCATGGTGCGCATATCTTCGCCATCGACGTATTCCATGGTGATGAAGCGGATGCCGTCGGCTTCGCCTAGGTCGTAAATGCGGACGACATTTTTGTGCGTGATGTTGCGCGCCAGAATCAGTTCCTGCTTGAAGCGTTGCAGGATGGCGGGATCAGTGGCTAGTTCGGGACGGATGACCTTGAGCGCAATCAGGCGGTCGAGTTCGCGATCACGCGACTGGTAGACGGCACCCATGCCGCCTTGTCCGAGCACGCTCAGGATTTCATATCGTCCGCCAAAAATAACGCCCGGCTGGAGCGAAAGAAAAGCTGTAATGCTGGTAGCTGCAAGCGAAGAGGCGTACCCCGAGGAAGCCACCGGATGGCTGGGAGGCGCAGGGCTGTGATGCGTAGGAGTGCCCGAGAGAGGCGGCGGCGTCTGGGCGGCGGTGCCTACCCGATCATGAGGCGGGCCGGTTCCAGGCATCGTCGGACTGTCAGAATCGTGACCCCTGTCGTCGCGATGATCCATTTGGGAATGCCTGATACGGAGAACCGCAGTCGGAGCGCACCGATCCGCTGTAACACCAAAGACGGCTGTTCAAGGTCTTCGAGGGGAGTTCGAGGACCAGCACCCCGATGGTGTAGAAGTATACCCCGGTATTGACATGGGGGAAAGCATCAGAAAATGCGCTAAAGAAAGGCTTTCCGGGGAAATCGGGGTTTGACCCAGGGACTATAATCTCCGTCTCGGACACTTGGACTTCCGGCGGTGAGACATGGGACTGTACTCGCACTACGACGGTGCACACAATCATCCGGTTAACCGGGCCTTGCACATGATCGCGATTCCGGTCGGATTCTCTTCTCTGATCGTGGTCTGGTGGCACTGGGTGATTGCGATTTTTCTGATTCCGACGGCCTTCGCTCTGGCGTGGCTGGGACACTTGATTGAAGGAAACAAGCCGGCGTTTCTAACGAACCCTGTGCATGTGTTCGTGGCACCGGTTTGGCTGGCGCGAAAGATCTTCGGGGTGGAGAAAAGATAGATGGGCTCAGGAAGGCTAGTATTGCCCGCCGCCCATCCCTTCATTCGCTGCAGCCGTAATCCGATTACGGATATCCCACAGATCCTTATATAGCCAGTGCTCCATGCGTTGCTGCAAGACTTCCACCGGCGTTCCCATCGTTCCGACAACACGGCCGCCAATGATCCGCTCCGCCAGCTTCAGATGATGAAAGCGAAATAACTGCATGCGCTCATCAAAGTCGAGGAGGCGCTCGGCGACGTCGTGCAGGCCGAAAAACTCTTCATGGCGGCGATAAACGTCATCCACGGTGAGACCGGCCCGCTTAACTTGCTCATTGAAAGCCTGGCCGAGTCGCGGCCCAGTGTGCAGCAGCGATAGAAATCCCGGAGAATCGAGACCACTGCCGTGTCCCAGCCCGGCGCGAATCAGATGGTAGTCATGCGGGGTAATGGTTTCGAGCACGTGCAGCAAGTCAATTGGATACTCGAGCATCTGGTTGGCACGTCGGATCAGCCGCGCCGAGTTGGAAAAATCCGCCTTCTCAATGCATACCAATGCTCGCTCAAGCTCGAATGCGGCCCCCTTCATCAGGAGTTCTGAGGCTTGGTGCACCACGATGAACGTGGTTTCATCTTTATGCAGAAGTTCTTCCGGCGCTTTCTGTAGAGCCAGCAATTCATCCGTGCGCAGATAGCGCTCGTAATCGGAAGCGCCCTTGCCAGGCAGGATCGGTTTTCTCAGGTCGTCGGGATGTGCCATTAAGCCTCAAACGCGGAAGGAAGGATCACGACCCCACGCGCGCGGCCGGATGATGGGGCGCCCACTGCGGGTCCTCGTCCGGGCTCACGATCTCGCCGTCGCGCATGTGAATGATACGATCGCCGTACTCGGCCGCCTCCGGGTTGTGCGTGATCATCAGAACGGTCTGACCCAACTCCTTGTTGGATTGCCGAAGCATATTCAGAACAATCTCGGAGTTCTTGGAATCGAGATTGCCGGTAGGTTCGTCCGCGAGTGCGATGGCCGGCCGGTTGATGAGAGCGCGGGCCAAGGCCACGCGCTGCTGTTCGCCGCCTGAGAGCTCTGAGGGGCGATGGTCGAGGCGCCGGTCAATTCCAAGCAACTCGGTGATCTTCCTGAGGTAAGCGGGATCGGGGCGCGACAGTCCGGCGATGTCAGCCGCAATCTCAATGTTTGCCCTCGCATTGAGCGTCGGCAGGAGATTGAATTTTTGGAACACGAATCCGATCTTGCTCCTGCGCAACTTGGTGCGCTCGCCATCAGAGAGTTTTGCAAAATCCACCCCATCGATGGTTACACTGCCTGAGTCAGCCCTCGTCAGGCCGCCCAGAAGATAAAAAAGCGTCGATTTGCCGCTGCCGGAGGGGCCTACGACGGTGATAAACTCTCCTCGCTCTACTCGAAAGGAAATTCCGCGAAGGGCGGGCACATCGATCTTCCCCACACGGTAGGTTTTCTTCAGATCATGTGCTTCGATGAAAGCGCTCATCCATCTGAAACGAT
>WNGI01004195.1_pt1 | contig 13523 bp, 9 predicted proteins | sample 5400621 | NCBI WGS metagenome assembly WNGI01 (sample SAMN13153374, study PRJNA577476) | soil metagenome | isolation source: 20 cm soil or saprolite under Garry oak tree replicate 1 | place: USA:California | collected 2016-06-15
GCTCGCGCTGCGGCCACCGGCCATGGCGCTTCCGATACCCGCTCTGCCGATGCCCGCGGCGTCCCGTCCCGCGCTCACCGTCCTGCCTCCGGCCGCGCCTGATGGCGGATGGGCGGTGTCCGCGGCCGCGACGCGGCCGCGCTGGGAGGCGGAGCTGAACTTCCGCATCGCGCTCGATCGGCATGGACTGGGTTCGCAGCCGCGGCCCGGTTGGCGGTGGAAGGCCGGCGTCGCCGCGGCGACCGTCGGCGCGGTGCTCCTGATCGGCATTCCGATGAGCCGCCATCCTGCGGCGCACCCCCGCCGCGGGCGAACGGCGGTGGCGGCGACGGCAGCCGCGCCGGCCGCGACGCCGGTCGCCGACCGCCAGCCCGCCGCGGATACCATCGCGGCGGCGCCCGCGCCGGTCGAGGCCGCTGCGTCCTCCGCGACACTTGAAGGCGTCACCGTCCTCGGCGACGTCCGCCAGGCGATGTTCCGCACGCCGCGCGAGACGATCACGGTCGCCGAAGGGGCGCAGCTCGGCGAGCGGCGCGCGACGCGTATCGGGGCCGAGGGGGTCGAGCTCCGCGGGCCGGACGGCCGCCTCCAGGTGATCGGCATCGGCGGTCGCGTCCCGATCGACTAACCCTGCGCGCCCGCCCGCTTACGCGGGCCGTCCATCCACCCGATGTACTTCGCCATCTCTTCCGGGTCGGTCAGCGCCGGACATGCCGCCCACCGGTCGAGCGCATCGTTCCCGTAGAGGACGACGCCGATGTGCTGCGTGGTGTCTGCATCGACCGCGGGATCGGGATCGACGAAGCCGAGGCTCCGGCGGAGCGTCTCGATGTCGTCCGGCGCGCCGGTGAGAAAGAGCCAGCCGGGTCGCACGCCGTGGTCTGCGGCGTAGGCGCGCAGCACCGCCGCCGTGTCCTCCTCGGGCTTCAGCGTGATCGAGTACATGAACACGTCGCGCCCGACACGCGCGCCGAGCGCGCGCTGGACCACCGCGAGGTTCTGGGTCATGCCGGGGCAGATGTTCCGGCATTCGGCGTACATGAAGTTCACCGTCACGATCCGGTGGCGAACGAGGTCGTCGTAGAACCGGACGGTTCTGCCGTCGTGCGTCTGCACGGGAACGTTCGGGATCCGGCCGCGGTGCGCGACGGCGCGCGGTGAGCCCGGGCCGCGCCGGAGCGCGGCGCAGCCGATGAGGGAGACGGCCCCGGCCGACAGGAACGTTCGCCGGTTCATGGCACGATGTCCCAGCGCAGCATCATCGCGTGGTCCTCGTGGACGACGTTGTGGCAATGCATGGGGTACCGTCCGAGAAAATCCCGGAAGCGCAGGAAGATCCGGACCTCCTCGTTCCCCTGCAGGCGGACGACGTCCTTCCTCGACACCTCCTCGGGCGGCGGGGCGGCGCCGTTCCGGGAGAGGATACGGTGCTCTTCGAAGTGGATGTGGATCGGGTGCTGCCAGTCGCCCGAGTTGTTCTGCAGGACCCAGACCTCGGCCGTCCCGCGCCTCGGCGTGGCGCGGACCTCGTTCACATTGAAGAACTTCCCGTTGATCGCCCACGCCCCGTTCTTCCGCTCGAATCGCCACGTCCGCGTCGCCACCACCTCGCGCATGTCGATCGTCGGAAGCGGGCGCAGCGTCGGCGGAACCCGGCTGGGATCGGGCTCGGAAGGGTTCCGGTCGACGTCGAAGCGCAGCAGCTGCGTCGCGCTCGATTGCGGCAGGATCTTTCCCGTCGGACCGCGGCCGCTCGTCTGCTCGAGCCGGTTCTCGAGGAACACGCGGTCTCCGATGCGCAAGTGCGAGAAATCGACGACGACGTCGGCGCGCTCGGCGACGCCCAGCCGGACGCTCGTGCGTGGCAGCGGTTGCGGCAGCAGGTTCCCGTCGTTCGAGATCTGCACGAACGGCTGACCGTTGCTGAGGAAGAACTCGTAGAAGCGCGATGGGCCGGTGTTCAGCAGCCGGAAGCGATATTTCCGCCGCGCGACCTTGAAGAACGGCTGGATCATGCCGTTCACGATGAACTTGTCGCCGAGGATCCCGTCGAGGTTGAAGAAATCGAAGAACACCTGTCCGTCGGCGTCGAACACCTTGTCCGCGAACATCAGCGGCACGTCGAACTGTCCGCTCGGCAGGCGCAGCGCGCGCGGGTTGGGGTCCGTCTCGTCCCCCGAGTCCACCTCGTCGAAGAGCAGGTAGAAGCCGGCCAGTCCCTTGTAGACGTTCTGCGCCGTGAAATCGAAACGATGGTCGTGGTACCAAAGCGTGTTCATCGTTTCGCGCACGTCGCCGGACGGGGGCGACGCGTCGAAGCCGGCGCAGACGTTCGGGTAGTGCTGGTCGTAGAAGAACCCCGAATCGAAGAAGTCCGCGGGGAAGCCGTCGCTCTCGGACGGCGTGTGGCCGTTGTGCAGGTGCGTCGTGATCTGCGGGATGCCGAAGCCCACGTGATCCGGCGGCAGCTCGTTGTGCATGCGCACGAGGACCGGCTGACCGTACGTGGCATGGTAGGTCGGTCCGGGGACGATGCCGTCGTAGCCCCAGACGGTGTTCAGCGGCAGCTCGGGATGAAAGCTGTGCTGCGCTTCGCGTGCATGGACCTCGTACAGCTCCTTCGGCAGGAACTCGTCCCACCGTTGATGGACGGCGAGGCGAGCCTCGCCGGCGCCCGGATTCGGCGCGGCCTGCGGCGCCGGCGTCATCGACGCCTGGGGCTCGAGGACGGGCGGGATCGGCAGCGGTGCGATGAAGGGCGTCGTGGGCGGACTGCTCGTCGCGCCGGCGACCCGCGCGCTCAGTCCTCGTTTCGCGACGAGCAGTCCGCTCGCCGTCAGCAGTCCGAGCTTCATCAGGTCACGCCGGCCGAGCTTCGCCGCGATCAGCTCCTGCCGATTACGCCGCGCAACTTCGGCGTCACGGTTCCGGGTCATGTGGTTACCTCTAATGACGCTTAGGGTATTCCCGCAATTGGTGGTTCCCTGAAGGAAGCTACGGGAATTCCCGCAGCCGCGGCGCGTCAGGGGGTCCCAGGCGTGGAAGCGACGACCGGCGCCGCGAGGCGGAGCGCGTGGGTGCGACGCGACGCGACGCGAGCAACGGACGGCTTATGGGGCGGTGCGCCGGACGCGATACCCGTCGAGGCGCTCGCGGATCGCCGCCGCCGCGCCGGCGTCGTTCGCCGCCGTCGCCGCGCGGACGGCGTGCTCCGCCGTGGCGACCGCCTCGTCCCAGCGCGCGGTCGCCGCGTAGCTCGCCGCGAGGCCGTCGAGCGCCGCGGGCCATTCCGGACGCAGCCGGAGCGCCTCGCCGTAGTGACCGATCGCCTCGGCGGCGCGGGCGTGCGCGGCGAGAACGCTCGCGAGATCGTAGTGACCCTGCGCCGACTGTGGCCGCACGGCGAGCAGCGCGCGGTAGTGGGCGATGGCGCCGCCGGCGTCGCCCTGCGCGGCAAGGATCGTCGCCAGGTTGGCGTGGGCGTCGGCGTATTCGGGGTCCAGGCGCAGCGCGGCTTCGTATTCGGCGGCGGCGTCGGCGAGCCGCCCGTTCGCCGCGAGCACGTTGCCGAGGTTGTTGTGCGGATCGGCGTACGTCGGCTTCGCACGGATGGCCTCCCGATAGTGGGCAGCCGCATCTTCGAGCCGGCCCGCCTGCGCGAGCGTGTTGGCGAGGTTGTTGTGGACGAGCGCGTGATCGCCCGCCAGGCGAAGCGCCACGCCGTACTCGGCCATCGCCGCGTCGAGCTGCCCCTGGGCGGCGAGCGCGTTTCCGAGGTCGTCGTGGGCCTCGCCGTCGTCCGGGTCGACGCGGAGCGCCTCCTTGAACTGGACGGCGGCCTCGGCGACGCGGCCGTCATTGGAGAGCAGCATGCCGAGGTTGATGTGCGCCATGGACGAGTCGGGATCCTTGGCCAGGGTATCGCGCCAGATGGTCTCCGCGTCGCGATAGAGGAGCGCCTGGCGCCAGGTGAGCGCACCGAGCACGACGAGCACCGTGGCGCAGAGCGGGGCCGGGCGGCGGAGGCGCGTCGCGCCGGCGGCAGCGGCGAGCGCGATCAGCGGCACGCTGGCCAGGTACTGAAAATGGTCGGCCACGAACGAGTAGCGCATCGGGTAGACGTTCACGAACCCGAGCGCGGGCGCGAGCGTCGCGGCGTAGCAGAGGACGGCGACCAGCGGACCGTCGCCGAGGCGCCGTCGCCAGACATAGAGCGCGGCGACCGCGACAACTGCGGCGATCGGGAAGAGGTACTGCCACCAGACGCCCGCATCGATCCGCCACCGCGCGTAGATGAAGGCCAGAGGGTGCGGCCAGAGGAGCTTCGCTGCGTAGAACCAGAGCGCGCGGCCCGCGATCAGGCAGCGCTCGACGAGCGACAGCCTCCAGAGCTCGCCGGCCGCGCCCACGTGGTGCGCCTCCATCCAGCCGGTCATGACCCCGGCGGCCGCGCCGAGCGCGAAGAAGGGCAGTAGCGGCACGACGTCGACCCGCCCGCGCTTCCACCAGAGGATCAAGAGCAGCACCACCGGCAACGTGCAGGTGACCGTCTTCGCGAGGAGCGCGCCGACGAAGAGGCCGAGGGCCGGGACGTAGGCGGCGCGCGCGCCGCCGGCGTAGCGCAGGTAGGTAAGGAGCGCGCCGAGGTAGAGCGCGCCCGAGAGCACGTTCTTCCGCTCCGTGATCCAGGCGACCGACTCGACGTGCACCGGATGGGCCGCGAACACGGCTGCCGCGAACCATGCTCCGGGCAGTGCCAAGCGCCGGCCGATCACCCAGACGAGGATCGCGTCGAGGCCGTGCAGGAGCACGTTGACGAGATGGTAGGCGAGGGCCTGGACCCCCCAGAGGTGATGGTCGAGCCAGAGGCTCGTGAAGGTGAGCGGGTAGTACTGCGGCACGGCGCCGGGTTCGAGCCAGATGCGCCGGAGCCCATCGAGCGTCCGCAGCGTCGCGTTGGCCGTGACGTACGCGTCGTCGTCCCAGATGAAGCCGGCGTTGAGCGCGGGAAGGTACGCCGCCACGACGAGGAGCCCGAGAGCCAGCGCCGAGGCGCCGCCGGCGACCGCGCCCCGACGGTCTGCCACCACCGGCGCCGGCTGCCCCTGCCGCCCGCTCCTCCGGGCCCGCGGCCGCTGATTCGATGACGAGCGCGTCGGCCGGGCCATGGTTCGGGCGCGAGCCGCGAGGCTAGTGCAAAACGGATCCACCGACAACCGTCCGGCATCTCTTGCCGGCATCAGCGCGCATGTGCCGGCAACGTCAGGATTGTAACGGTCTACGGCGCCCGCCGCAGGGCCGAACCCTTCATTCGCAAGGGCTATCGGCGAGCCCGTGCCCCTCCAGCCGGGGCATCGTCCTTGCTAAGTCCGACACTCCTGTTGGTGGGTCCCAGGGGGGCGAGCGCCGCTCAGACGCTCGAGAGCGGTGACCCCCGGGAAAGGACCAACATGAATTTCGCGACACGATTGATTCGGGATGAGCGCGGGCAGGACCTCGCCGAGTACGCGATCGCCCTCGCCGTGATCACGATCGCGGTGATCGCCGCGGTGCAGCTCGTGGGCACGCGCGTCACGACGCTCTGGAACCAGGCGGCGACCACCCTGCAGAACGCCGCGAGCTGAGGTCTGACATGAGACGGTTGATTCGGGACGAGCGCGGGCAGGACCTCGCCGAGTACGCGATCGCCCTCGCCGTGATCACGATCGCGGTGATCGCGGCGGTGCAGCTCGTCGGGACCAACGTCATGACTCTCTGGAACCAGGCCGCGACGACGCTTCAGAACGCGGCGAGCTGACCGTCCGCCGGCCGCTCGTCGCGTCCGGCGACGAGAAAGCGCGGCCGGATCACGACCAGCAGCGCCGGCAGCACCACCAGCGCCGTCGCTGCGCTACTCACCATCCAGAGCGCCAGAAGCGCGGCCATCTCGCCGACGAAGCGCAGCGAGGTGGCCGTGAAGCACAGCATGCCCGCGGTCATCGTGGCCGCGGTGAAGGCGACCGTCCGTCCGGCGTGCCTGAGGGCCTCGTGCGTGGCCGCCTCGAGCGTCGCCCCGGCCCGGACCGCCTCGCCGACGCGGCTGAGGACGTAGATGCCGTAGTCGATGCCGAAGCCGACCCCGACGCCGATCACGGGTAGCGTGTTCAGGTCGAGGCCGATGCCGCGCGCCGCCATGTAGGCGTCGACCACCACGTTCGCCAGCGCCAGGGGAATGATGAGCAGCACCGCCGCCGTCACCGAGCGGTAGGTCGGCACGAGCACGAGGAAGATCACCAGGAACGACGCGACGGTCATGCGCGCCTGGCTGCGCAGGATCTCGTCGTAGATGGCGGCCATGATGCCGATGAAGCCGCCGGCCAGACGGAACTGCACGTGGGGCAGGGGGTGCGCCGTGATGAACGCCCGGGCCGCCGCGACCAGCGCCCGCACGTGCTCCACGGTGTGATCGCGGCAGTAGAAGGTGATGGGGGCGGTCGCGAAGTCCGGCGTGAAGTACTGCGTGCTCGTGCTCGGGAAGACCGAGCCCCAGTAGGTGAAGAACATCGTGCGGATGGCCGGCTCCTCCTCCGGGATGACGGCCCAGCGCGGCTCGAGCTCGTGAAAGAGCTGCCCCATGCTCTTCAGGATGTCGACGAGCGAGAAGCTCGCCCCGACGACCGCCGTGCGCTCGAGGGCGCGCTGGAAGCTCTCGATGGTGCGCAGCACGCCGACGCGCTGGAGGGCGTCGCGCTCGTCGCCCTCGGCGACCACCATGAACGGCTCGCTGCCGCCGAACGCGCCCTGGACGGCACGGTGGCTCTGATTGTACTCGGCGTCGGCGGCGAGCACGCGTGACGCCGACCCGGGATCGCCGATCCGGACGCTCGGCAGGAGCGCGACGGCGACGGCCGCGACGACCGCAGCGCCGCCGAGGGCCACCCATCGTCCGCGTGGGCCGAGGACGCCCGTGGCGAGACGGTCGAGCGCGCGCGCGGGCCACGCGGTCTCGCGCGCGCGGATGCGCCGCGGGTCGGGGGCGCGGAGGCGGCTGTAGACGATCGGGTTCAAGAGGAGCTCGGTCACGATCAGCGACAGCAGCCAGAGCGTGGCGGTGACGGCCAGCTGGCGGAGTGCGGGAATCGCGACGATCGCGATTGCCAGCACGCCGAGCGCGTCGGTCAGGATGCCGGCCATGGTGGGCGCGAAGAGGCCGACGAAGGAGCTGCCGATCGCGTCGGACTTCGGCCGGCCGCGCGCCAGCTCCTCGTAGTACCGGTCGTGCATCTGGGCCGAGTGGCTGACGGCGCGCGCGGTGATCAGGAAGGGGATGACGAGCGTCAGCGGGTTCAAGGCGAAGCCCGTGAGGCGCATGAGGCCGAAGCCCCAGAGCGCGGCGAGGCCGCCCGAGATCGTCGGGCGCAGCGCTCCCCGCCAGTCGCGGAAATAGCCGTAGAGCAGCACCCACGTGAGGACGATGGCGACGGCGAACGCCGCCAGCACCTGCCGCTCCAGGCGAAGGATCCAGCCGTTCAGCCGTGGGCGTCCGCTCACGTAGACCGCGACCCGTTCGTCGGCGAGCGGCAGCACCGTCGCGTTCACCGCGTCGAACAACCGGCGGTAGTCGACCCGGCGCTCGTCGAAGCCGGCGCGGATGAGCGCGGCGCGCTCGTCGACGGAGACCATGGAGCCGAAGGCGTAGGACTGGAGAACCTCGCGCCGGATCTCGGCGGCTTCCGCTTCCTGCTGCGGCGGCCGGAGGACGATCGGCTCGCTCGCAATCATCCCACCGGGCCGCACGCGCGCCCACCGCGTCGAGCGATGTGCTACCGACGTCACCTGGTCGTGGTTGACGCCGGGCAGCGCGTCGACGGCCTCGGTGGCGCGGTAGATGGTGGCCAGGATGGGCGCGGTGAAGATCGTCCCGCTCCGTGCCTCGAGCATGACGCTCAGGACGTTCGCCTCGCTGAAGTTCCGGTGGTAGCGGTTGTGGACCGCGATGAACGGGTGACCCTGGGGGAGCAGGTCGCCCTCGCGGAAGCCGAGCTCGAGCCGGACGGCGGCGAGCCCGAGCGCGAGCGATACGACGAGAACGCCGGCGACCACGCGGCCGCCGTGGCCGATCAGCCACGCGACGAGGCGGTGCATGGCGCCGAGCGGCCATAGCGCGGTGGAACGGCGGCGGTCAACGGCGCCCGCCTTTTTTTCTTGACGGCGCCCGGAGGGCACGCTACAGCGGCGGATGCTCGTGAGCCGTCACGCGCGACGCACGCTGGCCACCGCCCTGGGGCTCCTCGCCTCCGGCATCGCGCGGAACGTCTACGCCGCAGCGCTCGCCAACTCGATCAGCGTCTCCGGCGACAGCATCTCGCGCGGCTACGACGCCAATACCGGCTCGTGCAACTACGGCGACAACGTCTCCCGCAGCTGGGCCACGGGCGACGACCACGGCACGAGCTTCTGCAGCGCCGGCCCGACGGGCACGTACAGCCACGCCGAGCGCCTCGAGTGCGCCGCCGGCGGCAACATCACCAACTTCAACGACGCGCGGACGGGCGCCACCATGCTCGGCGACTTCGCCTCGCAGGCGACGACCATCAAGATGAACCTCTCCTCGTCGCTCGCCCCGCGGTACGTGCCGGTCTTCATGGGCCACAACGACGCGTGCTCGCACACGACCAGCCGGACGGGCAACAGCTGCAGCGGCGACTCCGACCCGAACAACTACTGCCGCCCCACCAACGCCGCGTTCGAGCGCGAGTTCCGCCGCGGTCTCGACCAGCTGATCCAGATTCCGAGCGTGCGCATTGCCGTGCTGGCCCTGGTCCGCATCTCCGAGCTCTGCAACTTCACGTCGAAGTCGAGCTGCGGCGCCGGCTTCGGCGCGCACTGCAGCTCGGTGTGGGGGACGTTCAACATCTGCGAGTCGCTCACCACGGATTGCTCCGATCAGCGCCGCATCGACATGTACAACACGCTCGTTGGTTACAACGAGGTCCTCGAGCGCGTCACCGGGGAATACGCCGCCATTCCGACCGGCGGCCTGTCGGCGACGGGCGCGGTCAAGGCGCCGGACGTGCAACTCAAGTTCGGCATCGGCTCCTTCAACTACCAGTTCTCGAGCGCCGACATCTCCTGCTGCGACTGCTTCCATCCCGCCGATGGCGCGCACGCGAAGCTCGCCGAGTTCTCGTGGAACGGCCTCCGGTGCAGCCCGACCATTCCGTGCTGTGCCGCGTCCGGCGACCCGCTCACCAACGCGAGCTGCAGCGCGACGGATACGACCACGTTCTATCCGGGCGGCTTCTGGCCGAGCTGCACCTCGAATGCCGACTGCGACGACCACGACCCGTGCACCACCGACACCTGCGACGGCACGGGCGTCTGCCAGCACACCGCTGCGCCCGACGGGATCGCGTGCAACGACGGCAGCGCCTGCACCCAGACCGACACGTGCCAGGGCGGCACGTGCGTCGGCGCCAATGCCGTCGTCTGCACCGCGCCGGACCAGTGTCACGTGGCCGGCACCTGCGATCCGGCCACCGGAACCTGCTCCAACCCGAACGCGTCCAACGGGCTCCCGTGCAACGACGGGAACGCGTGCAGCCAGACCGATACGTGCCAGGCCGGCACGTGCACGGGCGGGAGCTTCGTCGTCTGCTCCGCATCCGACCAGTGTCACGACGCCGGGACGTGCAACCCGTCGACCGGCGCGTGCTCGAACCCCGCGAAGCCGAACGGTGCTGCGTGCAACGACGGCAACGCCTGCACGCAGACCGACACGTGCCAGGCGGGTATCTGCACGGGCAGCGGCGCGCTGACCTGCACGGCGCAGGACCAGTGCCACGACGCGGGCGTCTGCACCCCCGCGACGGGCGCGTGCACGAACCCCGCGAAGACGGACGGGACGGCGTGCAACGATGGCAACGCCTGCACGCAGACCGACACGTGTCGGTCCGGGACCTGCACGGGCGCGAACGCCGTCGTCTGCTCGGCATCCGATCAGTGTCACGACGCCGGCACCTGCAACCCGGCGACGGGCGCGTGCTCGAATCCGGCGAAGCCGAACGGGACCGCGTGCAACGACGCGGACGCCTGCACGCAGACCGACACGTGTCAGGGCGGCGTCTGCACGGGCAGCAACGCGGTCGTCTGCCCGTCGCCCGACCAGTGCCACACCGCCGGGACGTGCAACCCGTCGACCGGAGTCTGCTCGAACCCCGCCAAGCCGAACGGCAGCGCCTGCAACGACGGGAACGCGTGCACGCAGACGGACACGTGTCAGGGCGGCACGTGCACGGGCGCCAACCCGGTGGTGTGCGTCGCGGACCAGTGCCACACCGCCGGGACGTGCAACCCGTCGTCCGGAGTCTGCTCGAACCCCGCCAAGCCGAACGGCACCGCCTGCAACGACGGCAACCTGTGCACGCAGAGCGACGCCTGCCAGGCCGGCGTCTGCACGGGCGGCAACGCGGTCGTGTGCCCCGCGCCGGATCAGTGCCACGATCCCGGGACGTGCAACCCGTCGACCGGCGTGTGCTCGAACCCGCCGAAGCCGAACGGCAGCGCCTGCGACGACGGGAGCGCGTGCACGCAGACGGACACGTGCCAGGGCGGCACGTGCACCGGCGGCAACGCCGTCGTGTGTCCCGCGCCCGATCAGTGCCACGACCCCGGCACGTGCGACGTCGCGACGGGCGTGTGCTCGAACCCCTCCAAGGCGGATGGCATCGCGTGCAACGACGGGAACGCGTGCACGCAGACGGATATGTGCCAGGGGGGCACCTGCACGGGCGGGAACAGCGTCGTGTGTCCCGCGCCCGACCAGTGCCACGACGCTGGCACCTGCAGCCCGTCGACGGGCGCATGCTCGAACCCGGCCAAGCCCGACGGGACGGCGTGTGACGACGGCAACGCCTGCACGGCGGCGGACCACTGCACCGCGGGCATGTGCGGCGGTGACTCGACCGCGTGCGGCGACGGCGTCGTCCAGCCCGGCTGCGGCGAGCAGTGCGACGACGGCCCCGGCAATGGCACCGATCACTGCTGCGCGGCGGACTGCCGCGTCATCGACCACGACGGCGACGGAGTGTGCGATCGCGACGACCCGTGCACGGGCCCGGCGGCGATCGGGCGGAGTCACCTCTCCGTGAAGAAGCTCGGGACACCGCCGGGCGATGATGCGCTGTCGTTCAAGGCGGACGTGACGCTGCCGTCGCCGTTCGACCCAGCGCTCGAACCGCTCACGAACGGCATCCGGCTGATCGTCGCGGGGGCGCGCGGCACGATCGTCGACGTCACGGTGCCGGGTGGTGCGTATGCCGATCCTCCCCGTCGCGGCTGGACGGCCGGGGGGACCATCACTCGCTACGTCGACCGGAGCGGCGCGCCGCTCGCAGGCATCACGGGTGTCGTGGTCCAGGACCGTTCCTCGCGCGCGCCCGGTCTCGTCCGGGTGACGGTCAAGGGGAAGGGCGGCGCCTACCCGGTGTCGTTCGCTGACTTCCCGCTCGCGGTCGAGGTGATCCTCGATCCGCCGACCGCTGAGACGGGGGAGTGCGGCGACGTCCGCTACGTCGGACCGCCGCCGGCGCCGGCCTGTGCCTTCAACGGATCCGGGACGACGCTCACCTGCAAGTGAGCAGTGCGCGCGCGGCGGTGCGCGCTATCGTCCCCGCATGATCACCGTCCGGCGCGCCGAGGACCGCGGGCACACCCGGCTGCCCTGGCTCGACAGCCGCCACACGTTCTCCTTCGACCGCTACGGTTCGACCTCGCCTGAGCCGACTACAGCTTGTTGAACGCCGCGTTGACCCGGGCCCACGTCTCGCCGGTGCGGAACAAGCACACGACCGCACCTTCCGCGTCGCGGAGCTCGAGCGGACCGCTGCCGGCGGGCGTGTAGGCGAGTGCGTACGCCGCGCCCTGCATGGCGAAGCGGAGCTCGATCGGCGACGCGCTGGTGGGCGAGGGCACGTGGCAGTCGAGCGAGCCGACGTCGTGACGCAGGATCACCTCGACGAGCACGTGGCTGGTGACGTCCGGAAACGGCAGCAGGTGATGCTCGGCGCGCCGCACGACCGCTTCGAGGTATCGGCGCACGGGCTCGAGGCCGTCGCTCCCGGTCGGCATCTCAGCCCGCGAGCTCGCTCGGCGTCGCGGCGACGCTGATCGTCTCCCCGCCGCGCAACACGCGCACGGCGACGGAGCGGCCGATCAGCTCCGCCGCCATGAGGCGCTGCAGGTCGCCGACGCCCTCGACGGGCTCGCCGCCGAGCTCGACGATGACGTCGCCCCGCCGGAGCCCCGCGCCGGCCGCCGGGCTGCCGTCGACGACCTCGACCACTTCCACGCCGGCGCGCCGCCCGAGCGTCTGCACGAGCCGCGGCGGCAGCGGCCGGCGGCCGCCGGCGATGCCGAGGTAGGCGCGGCGGAAGCGGCCCTCGCGCATGAGCGTGGTGAGGATGCGACCCGTCGTCCGGTTGATCGGCACCGCGAGCCCGAGCCCGACGCCCGCCACGGCGGTGTTGATCCCGACCACGCGCCCGCGGCTGTCGGCCAGCGCGCCTCCGGAGTTCCCCGGGTTCAGGGCGGCGTCGGTCTGGATGACGTTCTCGACGATCCGGCTCGCGGAGCCGGCACGCGTCGGCAGCGAGCGGCCGAGCGCGCTCACCACACCCGCCGTCACAGAGCCGGCGAAGCCGAGCGGGTTGCCGACGGCGACCACGAGCTGGCCGACGCGCAGCCGGTCGGCGTCCCCGAGCTCCGCGGGCGCGAGGTCCGACGCCGCGACGCGGACGACCGCCAGATCGGACAGGGGATCGCTGCCCACGACGTGAAAGGCGAAGTCACGGCCGTCGGCGAACGATGCCGTGCCGCCGGCCTTCCGCCTGCCGGCCGCCGCGCAGGCGCCGCGCGACGCGGAGGCTCGTCACCGACGGCGTCACGCGGTCGGCGACCGACGCCACGATCGTCGAGTACGCGTCGAGCGCCTCGCTCTCGGCGACGGCGGCGCGGGCCTCGTCGCGCGCTGCCGAGTTCTCGGGGACGTGCTCGATGAAGTGGACGCCGTGCATGCCGACACGCGATCCTTACCGTCCGGCGCCGGTCCAGTCGAGGCCCCTCGCGCGATCGCGCGTCTCCGCCCGGTGTGCCATAGCGAGTAGGTGAAGTCCGACCCGCGCATGCCGTTCGGCGGCATCAAGCGCTCGGGGTACGGGCGCGAGCTGTCGGAGTACGGCCCTCCGGGAGTTCGTCAACATCAAGAGCGTCACGCTATTCTGACGCCGTCGTGGATCCCGTCACGCACGCCGTCCAGCCGGGCCTGGCGCCGGCCGCGAGCCTCGGCGCCGACGCCGGCGCGCTCGCTGCCGCGGCGTCCACGCTCCGCGTGTACACGTTTGCCGGCGATGTCCTCTCACTCGGCCGCTATCACGTGCTGCCGTCGGGCGGCGGCGAGACGCGCGTGCGCCTGCACCGCCGCCACACGGGCGGGCGCGCCGTGGCGTTCGGCGACGGGTTCGTCGGCATCGCGCTCACGCTGCCGC
>WNGI01012520.1_pt1 | contig 13523 bp, 15 predicted proteins | sample 5400621 | NCBI WGS metagenome assembly WNGI01 (sample SAMN13153374, study PRJNA577476) | soil metagenome | isolation source: 20 cm soil or saprolite under Garry oak tree replicate 1 | place: USA:California | collected 2016-06-15
GATGATCTGGCATTAGAACCAGAGCTCCCTGCTGTCCCATAGCCCTCAGATGACGTGTCTGAGTCATCTCCGTCGTCATCGTCGTCGCTTTTGACATCTAGAAGCTTCTCAAGATCAACAGATGACTCAAGAGTCGGAGTTTGACTCCTTATCCTCCTCAACAGGTGACTTCTCTGTATCTGCTTCGTCTTGGGTGGTCTCGGTCTCAATCATGACTCTGCTAGGTTCCACGAGTTCGCTTTCACCGAAATGGACGTCGCGTGATTCAATAATGCGCCCACTCGATCGATGAACGAGTAAAAAGGCACGTTTATGTTCTGAATAGCCCAGATGAATGCATTCTAACGTTTTCTTATCCAGTTTTTCTTGCAGAACGTGCACATAGCCTTCAATGCAGCCGAAAATTCGAAGATGTGCGACGGACGGTTTATTACCGGTATAGGTTTCAAATGGGGTTATAGTATTAGGGAGGCTGGCATCTTGTAGAAGGGTTCAGGCCATTTCGACGATGGTCGTTCTCTTGCGGAGTGTAGGCATTCGTCTTTTCATATACCCTTTGACTAAAGTATGTCTGTAGTTCCTTTGACCCATATTCGTCGCCACCATCACTATGAAGGTAGTTGACTTGTTCCGGCTTTTGAGAGAAGCGAGAGTGGTAGTGAGATGGGCCGTCGTTCCTGCTATTGTCCGTCATGCAAATACGACAACGAGGCTTGCGAATACTACCGAGGATGTAGTTTTGTGCGGTGGAGTGCGTAAACCGTGGCGAGCGAGGAAGGCAGATGCTTGGAAGTCATTTCCAGAGAAGTGAACTTCCGGTTGTTAAGCATGTAGTCGATGTATGCGGCGGGACATGGGTAGTAGTCGTCAATGCTTTGGAACAGGATTTATGTTATTTGAAGACCACGAAATGTTAAGCACCAGTTTACACTACGCAACGCTACTGATGATAAGGGGAAAACAGACTTGCCGGCCTCCTGGATAAGAAGTGATCACAATGAATCATCGATGGATCACTTCCGTTCTCGAGTATTCATCATGATGATCTGTCCTGATCTTTCGTGTTCTTCGGTATGATCATCCTTGTTTTTAAACGTTTTGGAACTGTTGTCCAATTTCGCGGCACATAGACTGGTGATGACCCGGGCAGGGATCTGGGCAGGCACAGGTGAGAGCGGCATGAGGACCGCGATGGGAACGACAGACACTGAGCGTGATGTTAAGCTCATTTCTCCGACGTTGATGATGGCGTCGGGCCAAACTTGGTTTCTGGACGATGAGGGCGTACTAGGAACGATTCTGTCCTAGATCTTAGCAGCCGGACTCAGAACTACAACTGCTATGACAGACTCACGTTAACTGATCGCGAACGACGGTACAGATTGCCCTCTTTGTCCTGAATCTTCGCCTTCAAGACGTTATCGATAGTATCCGAAGTCGGCCTCGAGCGTAATAGCCTTCCCAGTGAGGGTCTTAACAAATACCTGCATCCCTCCACGAAGACGAAGCACGAGATGAAGAGTAGATTATTTCTGGATGTTATAATCGGAAAGGGTGCGGGGGACGGACATGCCAGTGGTATCGACCGGTTTCTTGTCACTGAGATTACCTTAAAAAAGAAGTCCGAAAATAGCCCGCGCATCAGACGCGTCCGTAGCTCGACGCGTATCACAGAGATTCGAAATAGAAGCCCCATCACTCCGTAGAGCGAGAGAGAATGCAGTGAGGAGTAAGAGAGAGGTTGAAGCGACGACGTAGAACCCCAATAATCTCGCTATTCGATTCATATTTCACCTTACAAATTGAAAAGTAGTAAGCGTTGCTTACCTCAAAGTAGCTTGAAAGACTAGGCGTATAGGTACTTTTCGTCTTCTGTTGGGTTCAACGAGATAGTCCTGATCCCATAAACTCATCAACAACCTTCGCATCAACGCATCAAACGGCGCATCAACGCACCGAAGACTCAGTCGCGAACCCCAATCAAGCCTCCGACGCACCACTGCATCCAGTTTTGATTGAATACTCCAGTGCCCACAGACCATCGTTCCTTTTCCAACATTGACCTCCGCCGTGCGTCTCTACGTCAAAACCACACTCTCAATGATTTACACCGCTCGTACGACCTAACGACATGCCCACCTGCCGCGTTTTCTTCGACACCCCAGCCCTCCAACCTTGGCAAAGACGGGAAGTGGTCGCCGGCATTCGTTTGGCTGAGGTCCGGTGGGCGGAGAAGATAAGGAAAGGATTCGGCGGGAGCGAAGGGGACCGGGATTGGCTGATTAGGTGAGTATCAAATCAGGCTGATGTCGAATAATCCCCTGCACGTCGGTAGGGGGACTCTACATCGGTCAGATTCCCAGCGCGATAACCATTGGATGGTGCGGGGCGTTCAAAACGGCGTCATTAAATTCACCTTACACGTTTTCCCTACACGCGGCAATCGGAGGAGGGACGCCAAAGGGTGGATTGTGAAAAAGGGGGACCCGTTGGACATCTATAATTTTCGGTTTTTGGGCATCTTGTGAGGGAAAAAAATAAAGGTACGTTGTATTCGTAACTTAACGGGATGGTATTAAATCTGTGGTTTATTCAAGAATAACAGCGCCGGTGACAATGTAATATAACTTATATTAGCAAGTAGTTTTTTCTTTACAACTCACCGCGCGGACTTGCTGGTTTTCCAAGCGCTAGTGGCTATGCGACTCTTGACGTGAGTTTTATTACGAAAAGTATAAGGGCTACTATTGTACATGCGTGCGTCATTCCGACATAGCCGCCGTGCAATACGGTCGATCAGATCGACCGCCAAGGAGTTTCATAGCGTCCAACGTAATAGTAAGGCCCTGGGTCTTGACCACTCTCTTTCCTGTACTTTGTCAGCTCGTTCCCCAATATGTCAGCCATCTATTTTACTCACGGATAATTAAGAAAAGAATATTGATCATGCCGAGTCCCCGATCTAAGTTGTTTGGACACTACGGGAAAGCAGCCGATTCAAGGCTGGTCTCTGAGAGACATCCAATTCAGGACGACTCTAATTCCAAACGCCGCTCTTCCACCGGGAGGGCGTCAGGGGAGGACTCTATTAAACGGTTGGAAGGTGAATGCTGCCAAGCATCACATTCATGTAGTCGAATATTGTAATACTGCCAGAAAAGACCAAATCCTTCACATGAAGACTTTCGGGGCCGCTGCTGCAGACGAGACACACCTAGCCCGGCTTGGATGCATTCAGGGAGGATCTGTGAGGGTGCTGAAGAAAGAGGTGCTGGAGGCTCAGGTTCCATACCTCGATAGCGTTTTTGGCAATCGCCGATGCTCCCGACGATTCCCCCGTTGTGCCAGCACCAATCCACGTCGTCATCCACAACTGCAAGAACTTCAATGACGTGAGGAACTGTTCAGGATAGCAAGAGATCATGAAATCTAACCTGTGGATGAACCAGTAAAAGAGTATGGATTGAAGTTCAGGTGTCACATTCCCAATCCATGACTTGGGTTCCTTCAACAGCCTGAGGGATTGTTCATAAGCGATATAATAAAGAGCGCATGGAATCTAACCTATGGATGAACCGTTGAAAGAGTAAGGTAGCCTGGCCAATCATTAAACCAGCAAGATGGTACGCATATTCGATTGAGAAAGGGCGACCCGAAAGTCTATCCCTTGGGAGCGACGCAACGTCTAACTCCTGTGGTTTCTGCGTGAGGATGACATAAGAGGAAGGTGAAGAGAGGAAAGAAGCTGTCGAGGCAAGTCCTGCCGCCAAAAGGGGCGAGAAGTTCTCTCCCTTAAACTCTCTTTGGCTCTCTTTGGCTCTCTTTGGCTCTCTTTGTCTCTCTTTGTCTCTCTCTCTAATTTCTGACCCGTGATGCATTGATGCATCGCGTTTTTTGGCTACATTTGTATACCGCGTCGCATACCTAAAACACATAGCGGTTGAGTAGTGACTAATCTAAGGTAGGTAGGGAACGTGGGCAGACATTAGTAGGACAGGTAGGTAAGGATTGGATGATTGAATGTAGAGTAGGGAGCGTAGCAACAGAGAGCGACTGGACTACTGATACGAGAGAGGGAAATAGAATGAGCGTGGCAAGGGGCTCGGGGGGGGAAGACCGTCGTGCTAGGTTTTCCCGAAAGCGTTTGAGGCAGCAATGAATTCAGCTAGCGCCTCCAGACTTTATGCGTGCCGAGGATGACGAATGGTGCCAGGCCGAGACGGAGAGCGGGTGAACGTAGCTGTAAGGTGCAATTAGCCAGGGTAATTGAGAGTGTTAAATGGTGCAGAACGGGGTCGAAGGTCGCAGAAAAGTGGCCTAGAATGGGTTGAAGGAGAACGGCGGCGTAAGGTGGACCGTTGCTAGATCTTCGCGTTCACGGCATTGAGGTGGCTGAAGGTCGCAGAAGGATAGCTGTGGATGTTGGGAGAGGCGGGCAGGTGTTACTGAGAATTTACCGCATCGACGAACAGCCAGAGAAAGTTTATAATAAAGAATGAAATGGAACATAGGACGAGTCACCTCAACCCTTCGCCGCCCTCACACGGCGTCTTTTCCATCCCATTCTTGAGATTGTAGTCAGCAGGAAAAGACGATGCTGCATAATCTTGTTGGATTGAGAGCCGTCAGGGTTTACGGTCATCTATCTCGTGCTTTCTCAACTTGAAAGGCACAACTGGCGGGAGGTGCATCAATTCTCGCACCTTGTGCTTCGCAAACATCGGAGTCGCCATTTCTGCCACTCTGCCTGCAATTCCGTACTCCATAGCGTACGTTCCCAAGCTTATGTCGAAAAAAATCCGAACAACACCGGTACTCCGAGAATGCGGAGGAAATAACGATGGCATTCGGGAACGATGGCGGTGTGGACTGGGTGATTATGTGAGTCAAATCCCGATTTACGTTGCTTGATAGCGATAACCTTGAGGAGGGCGGCCGATGCGCACGATATCCTGAATGAAAGCCATTGGACGGTTCGCGGCTTCCAAGACGGCTATTCAATCGCATGTCCCAAGGGGTGCAGATACATGATTTGATTTGACGAAGAATACAGATGTTGGGATGTTGGGGATGAAAAGCGGCAATACGGACAGAGGTAAGGCTGAATTCATATTAAGTGACCGTCGTCGTTCAGAGTTATGTCGAGCTTACCATCAGTTCCCCAATTCTCAATTGGGGGATGCGTTGAAAATAAAGAAAGATGCTCGAAGCCAATCGTAGAGGAGCTGTATGCACCAAATAAGAGAGAACCCACCACCAACGCGCACAACGTCAGCAAGAAAGCGAATGACGCAGTATTAGGACTGGAAATATTAGGGGTAAAGCTTCTGAATCCCATTGGGCAACTTTCTATCGCGGTGATAAAGAATTAGAGCGACCGGTCAGCTTGCGAGACGCGAATTTAGTAAAATGACGTACTCAAGCCCGGGCCAGCTGGGCAGAAGGTGCCGGTAACCCTTGACACTACAGGAAAGCAGCAGATTCAAGGCAGGTCTCCGGGAGACATCCAATTCAGGACGATAAGACTAAATCCATCACATGAAGTTGCTGCTGTGGACATTGAGAGACGAGGGTTGGCGGTCACACGTGACGCGTGACGTACCAGCTGGCCAACACGAACAATGTCGCCTGGAGGGCGAAGGAGGGCGTATTGTGACTGACGGTATGGACTAAAATTGCCAAAGGAGGCACTTGGAAACTTTCTATCAATGAAATAGGGAATTAAAAAAATCTGTTAGCGTGCGAGTTCCAAATTGAGAGAAATGGAACGCTTACGGGCCCTTACGGGCCTGGTAATTGAAGGAACGGCACAAGATGCGTGTTTCATACATAAAAAGTCGGAGGATGGGTTGAAAATAAGAAAACATACTAGAAGCTGATGGTAAAGGAGCCGTATGCACCAAATAAGAGAAAACCCACCGCCAATGCGCACAACGTCAGCAAGAAAGCGAACGACGCAGTATTAGGACCGGATGTATTGAAGGTAATGCTTCTGAATTACATTGAGCAACTTTCTATCACAGTGATAAGGAATTAGAGTGACCGGTCAGCTTGCGAGACGCAAATTTAGCAAAATGACGTACTCAAGTCACCATGGACCGTTCCAGCTTGGGCCAGCTGGACAGAGAGTCCCGTAATGGAGTAAGCTGCTAGTTGTCTTGACACTACAGGAAAGCAGCCAATTCAAGACTGGTGTCTGGGAGACATCCAATTCAGGACCCCAATTCCAACACTGTTCTTCCACTGGACGACTCTATTAAACCACTGGAAGGTGAATGCTGCCAAGTATCACGTTCATGTAGTCAAAATCCTATTGCTGAAAGCGGCGCTGGACTCAGGTTCTATCCCTCAATAGTGTTTTTGGCAATTACCATCTGGCACAACTGCAAGAACTTCAACGGCGTGAGGAACTGTTCATAAAAAGAGATTCCATGCAATCTAACCTGTGGATGAACCAGTAAAAGAGTATGGACATTCGATTGCAGGTCACATTCCCAATCCACGATTTGGCTTCGTTCAACAGCCTGAGGAACCATTCATAAGCGATATAATAAAGAGCGCATGGAATCTAACCTATGGATGAACCGTTGAAAGAGAAAGGTAGTCTGGCCAATCATTAAACCAGCAAGATACGCATGTTCGATCGACCCGAAAGTCTATCCCTTGGTTTCTGCGTGAGGATGACATAAGAGAAAGGTGAAGAGAGGAGAGAAGCTGTTGAGACAACGCTGAGTCCTGCCAAAGTAAAGCTTCTGAATTCCATTGCGCAACTTTCTATCGTGGTGATGAAGAATTAGAGCGACCGGTCAGCTTGCGAGACACAAATTTACTAAAATGACGTACTCAAGTCACTATGGATCGTTTCAGCCTGGCGGGCCCGCTGGGAAGAAGGTGCCAGTAACTCTTTATACCACAGGAAAGTAGCAGATTCAAGGCTGGTCATCCAATTCAGGACGAAAAGACCAAATCCGTTGCGGACAAGACGCACCTAGCTCAGCTTGGATGTATTCAGGGAGGACTTGCGAGGGTGTTGAAGAAAGTAACGCTGGAGGCCCAGATTTGATACCTCGACAGCGTTTTTGGAAGTCACCGATGCTCCCGACAATTCTTCCGCTGTGCTAGCAGCAATCCACGTTGTCGTCATCCACAACAGCAAGAACTTCAATGGCGTGAGGAACTGTTCATAAACGTTATAGCAGAAATTCCATGAAATATAATCTCAAGGTTGAACCCCGCATGATAACCTCTTGGAAATGTTATGACGAATTCACCAGCGTGTTGTACAAGGTGGTTTGGACGACAAGACGATTGTGCAAGCAACGTTGGAGAGGCCAGAAAAGACTTGTGTGGATGAACCAGTAATAGGGGATGGACATTCGATTCAAGCAGTTCCGAGTCAGGTGCTGGCCAATCAGTAAACTAGTAAGATGGTATGTTCGATTGAGAACGGGTGAACCCGAAAGTCTATTTTTTGGAGCGCCGCAACATCTAACTCCTGTGGTTTCTGCGCGGCGATCTTGAGGACGACATAAGAGGGAGATGAAGAGGGGAGAGAAGCCGCTGCCAAGTCCCAGCCGGAGTCCCTGCCAAATGTAGCAACCCTCTCTTTGCTACTCTCGTAGGTCTCTTTGGCTCTCTTTGTATCTCTCGCTCCTGATCACGCGTGGCTTGCCAGAAGATTCGGCCAATACCAATTCAAATTTGGCCCTGTCTTATTCAGAATGCTGAACGGCCCAAACAGTCTTCGATATGGCTTGTTAGACGTCCCCGAATTGAGGCCGAGTTTAAACAGTGGCAAGCATGATTGGCGTGAGTCCTGTCCCATATATAAATAAATGCGATGGAGAATTATAGTTGTGAGGTAAAAGAATCTCCGATGTTATGAAAGACTAGCTTCAAGTTGTTCAGTGCCAAGACAACTGTAATAACCCAGATAGTCTCAAGCTGCCAATATTGGTCGCATAGTTAATTATTAGTAGTGGTAGTGTTCGGTACAACAGTATACATATCCAAGGTACAAACATACACTGGTCACAGGGGCCGCTCTGAATCATCAATAAATAAGATTACGATAGTAGGATAAAAAGAGGTACTAAAAGCAGACAAGTGACTTGCACTTACCAAATGGATCTTCAATCTTTAGCATTCTGTATAATATCGTCAATTTGAATATTCCTCCATGAGTTACTGGGGCCATCGGGATTGCCGTCGAGGCTGCTTGTTGTAGTTTTCATGCTTGAGCCACTTTGCGCACTTGGCGTTGAACGATGTGTGCGCCTAGGTTCCATCAATTGCTTGATTTCTTGGCGAAGGAGAGTTCGGAATCTGTCTTCCATTCGGGCACAGATTACTGGAGGAACCCCCCTCGGTAACGCCACTTTATAAACAGTCTGATGATAGCCGCGAACGTCTAACACTGGATGTCCTTCCAAGTCAGTCACATCAGAGTCGTCCTTCAGCAACTTCAAGAGCTCCCAGCAAACTGGGCAGCAGAGCTTCGACACAGAGATTGGACTTGGAATCAATTTCTATAACAATGAGAGTCAGGGAAATTTTTCGCCTGAAAACGGCCAAGACAAAAGGTATACCTTACAAACATCTGTATTGCTCCCATCAGGATTCTTGACGGAGTTGCCATCCGGGTGAGGGTACAGGGCGAGGACTGCGAGTGCAGCCTCGGCGTGGGTACCGACAATCAACGAGGCTAGATCATTCCGCATGATGCGCCGGAATTCGTGGATAACATTGGCCGCTACCCCGAACTTATCAGCATTTTCAACTTGACCAGGGAGGCTGTCGAGAAACAGGTCAACGCTATCCTCATTTCCTTCCTTTCCCATTGCATGCTTAACGACTTGTTTGAATGTTTCCCAAGGTGGGACCCGGTAATTTGTGCGTTTGGACACAAGATGCGTTACTCGAACTGGTAGAGGTGAGATTCCCAGACGACTGCACTCCTTGTAGATGAGGCGACACTGTTGTTCCAATGCTCGTTTGCCATAGAATTGGAAGACAAAGCTTTTGATCCAATTAAGGAAAGTGCGAAGGGAGAATGCCGCGTCGGGATCACCAAACTGTACAAAATTTTCAATTCATAACATGTGGTTTGCAAAAAGGAAAGCCTTTGCTTACCGAGTGAAATATGGGCTGAGCGCCCTCCTCCACCGCCTCGACCACCGTCTCAGTCAGCCATTCATCAGCGGGATCTGAGTCGGACTGCTTGCGGGCACCCGAGGATACCAAGCTTAGAAACCCTTGCTTGATTGACGAGGGTGCGCGCGACTGCCCTGGCAGTATGCCGTACATTTGACCAAAGTCCCGATAAAATTTTCTCTGATTGTAGACTGGCGCCAGGTTGCTGATTGAGGACCCATTATTTGTACAGACGTTTATATGGGTCTCAAATGCTGATGAGGATGAAATGTAGAAAAAAAGTCGGGTGAACACCTCTGTCATCACGAGAGCTTCCCTCAGCCCGGCGTGCTTCACCTTATTGCCATACAATTGTTTTAATTCCTTGAGAAAATACCCAAGGTTGACGAGTGCGGCCACAACAAATGAATGAAAAGCCCGGGCAGTGTTCTTGGTATAGATGGGCTCATTCGATAGGACAGCCTCCATGAAGGTGTCGACATTTTCTGGCTTGAAGTTGGGAGCCTTGTTCAACACGTCGAGGAGATGATGAGTCGAAGTGATATACCTAGCAAGCGATGTGTCGCCAGGGCCTCGCTTGCTCTGCCAGGGTGCTGCCTCCCAATCATAAAGATCGATCCAGTGCTGAATCTGTTGGGCGTAGGCTAGTTTATAGATAAAGCCAAGTGCTGTCCACGCGCTGATCCGCCGATACATTTTCTTGCAGCATACAGCAATAAGGTAAAAGTTGAACCTCGTGGCATATTCGGATTGTTCTGTAGGATTGGTCATGTAGGAGTTAAGATATGATTGTACTGTAGCGAAATGGTCCGGCCGGTGGATTGGGCTCCTGGTTATTTGACCACAGGAATGAGGGTTGTAAGTAGCAAATTCACGCATACTCACCGATCAATACAGAAGGGATTTGCGAAGATCCTTGGCCAAAGGTTTTCCCCCAAGGCAACAAGTGTAAAATGCTCATCATCGAGCGCAGTACTATCTTCAGCATTAGGCATGGCGACCATATCCATTGGTAACAGCGGCAACTGAGTTTTAGTGAGTTGAGATTGGTTTAAGTCTTCAACACCATGGCTTTCGTCCAAACAAGCTGTTAGGCTAAAGTCCACATCATCATCAATAACGACGACGTTTAGTCTATCTGCTGCCCTATAGCAGGTAGAAATGACTTCGTCATCCTGTACCAAGATCGCGCTCAACCCATCCAATGGCGTGAAGTCCTTTTCAAGGATTGTCGAAGCCTGAGAATCGCGGGAGGGAGCGCTTGCGTCGCTAGAATAACTGTACATGGTTGCATCCCCGTTCTTGTTCCTTAATACGACAAAAAGACGTAGCAACATGGTTAGCATGGTGATTTCCTCAAGCTCTTCAAGCTCTTCAAGGCGTTCCTTGGAATTAGGAGCCATTGCTTGGCAGATAATCAGTAAATGGAAAACGGTGCAGAAATTGCTGTCTCACCGTAGTCGTGACCCAGCCAAACAGGAGCGAGAGTGATATTTCAGTGCCGGGAGAGGGCGGAGTATCAAGTGTTTGGACGGGAGCCTACAGTGGACGTCAGAGGTCAAGCTTCAAGGGCCCCAAAAGCTCGTCGTACGCACTAGCTCCACGTGGGAGACCATTATCCCGAATTAGTGAACCCACTGCCGCGACACTGATGACGTGGCGGCGACTCCCCTACTAGACGAAGAGTCACCTTGGGCAACATGGAGGAGTTGTTCGACAAGTAGTACGTCCGAGCCTGAGCAGAATTGGCAACTGCTATACCCCTCGGCATTGAATTACATATTATGATCACTTATTCAATAATTCACAGGAGATGCATCTATAAACAGCACCGCTACTCATCCCATATGGAACATTACATCATGTATGTCGCCATTTTTGTTGATGCATTCGGATGGCACTGCCGAAGCTGTTTCCGTTGCAGGAGGGACGCGCCGGGCAAAATGGCGATGTACTGAGAGTATTTTGTCTTGTCAGTTTGGAATTATTAATCCCTGGAACCTGAAAGGTGGAGGGTTTTAGCAACTAAGAGCAAGAGTTGGCAATAGTACTGTCGAATGAGTGAAGTGGGGAGACGTCACTGGCTGCTTATCGTGAATATATTATATTGCAACTGTTGATAACCTAGCAGTGCCGAGCCGAAGCGAGGCCGGGGTTGACAATGATGCTACCTCTTCACAAATATGGACTCGCCTCAGCACCGGCTGTTCGTGACCCAATAGTACTACAGGGTAAGAGCAAGAGTCGACAATAATGCTTGTAAGCCGGAGCGTTGGGAGGAGAAATGTCCCGATTGCTACAAGCGGGAAAGCAGAGGCTTCGGCGGCCCAGTCGTCCGAAACAATGCCACCGTGAGAACCAGCCTGTTGTGGGTCAATAATTGTTGCGATGTGTGGTAGCGAGTTTATGGCATCCCTGGAGACGATCATCGATGCTACCCGCCGGTACCGCCCAGGTTCGCAACAGGATATCTGCGCACGAAATTCATCACCACTAAACCTTGCTTCAAGACAAGTGGTGGTGTCGTCACTTCAGCCCGTCAGAAAAAAGTGCTTAGACTGCGGCCCTCAAGTATCAAGAGATCGGGTTGCAAAGAGATACTCATCTTCCGGGATTATGTGTTTAGATCATGAATCACAATGCGACAATGAGTACTTGCGAGGGATTTAGCTGGAGCGATCGAGACATTCCCATACGCGGCCAGGGTCCGGAGCCCCAAAGGGGAAGGTCAGCGCTGACGGCACGTGCACCTTCCTCATTCGGTTTAAGCCAAGGGTCCCTCCTTCCTCGTTTAGTTTAGGCCGTTCCTGGTGACCAAAGGGAGCGTAAAGAGAGCGTAAAGAGAGCGACAAAGAGAGTGCTCCGTTTCCTGTTAGCGCAATGATTATCTTTATTAAAAATGACTACTACTAATCACTACTAGCTACTCGGAGTATGTACCGTTGTCGGATTAGGTGCGACTAAGATTTATTTACGAATTGCCCGTAGTCGGATTAGGGGGTGGGGCGGCTATTGTGATAGTTTCTTCTGAGTTCAAGCTATCGTGTTAGTGACCGTGAACTTGATTACGAGAAACCGACATGCTGACCTTGCTTTTTGATGGACGGAAAGGGTAATTAGTGAATACGCACATAGAATAACATTTGATTATTTTAATAAATTGATAGCGAATGACGATGCCGATTGAACTCAACTAGTAGGGTGCGGGATTACGGTGGGCAGCCCTCCGGGTCGTTAACGGACGCGTCTGATGCGCGGGCTATTTTCGGATTCCTTTTTTAAAGTAATCTCAGTGACAAGAAACCGGTCGATACCACTGGCATGTCCGTCCCCCGCACCCTTTCCGATTATAACATCCAGAAGGAATCTACTCTTCATCTCGTGCTTCGTCTTCGTGGAGGGATGGCGGCCAGGTATTTGTTAAGACCCTCACTGGGAAGGCTATTACGCTCGAGGCCGACTTCGGATACTATCGATAACGTCAAGGCGAAGATTCAGGACAAAGAGGGCAATCTGTACCGTCGTTCGCGATCAGTTAACGTGAGTCTGTCATAGCAGTTGTATTTCTGAGTCCGGCTGCTAAGATCTAGGACAGAATCGTTCCTAGTACGCCCTCATCGTCCAGAAACCAAGTTTGGCCCGACGCCATCGTCAACGTCGGAGAAATGAGCTTAACATCACGCTCAGGGTCTGTCGTTCCCATCGCGGTCCTCATGCCGCTCTCACCTGTGCCTGCCCAGATCCCTGCCCAGGTCATCACCAGTCTATGTGTCGCGAAATTGGACAACAGTTCCAAAACGTTTAAAAACAAGGATCCCGAAGAACACGAAAGATCAGGACAGATCATCATGATTTATCATTAATCATGATGAATACTCGAGAACGGAAGTGATCCATCGATGATTCATTGTGATCACTTCTTATCCAGGAGGCCGGCAAGTCTGTTTTTCCCTTTCATCAGTAGCGTTGCGTAGTGTAAACTGGTGCTTAACATTTCGTGGTTTTCAAATAACATAAATCCTGTTCCAAAGCATTGACGACTACTACCCATGTCCCGCCGCATACATCGACTACATGCTTAACAACCGGAAGTTCACTTCTCTGGAAATGACTTCCAAGCATCTGCCTTCCTCGCTCACCGTTTACGCACTCCACCGCACAAAACTATATCCTCGGTAGTATTCGCAAGCCTCGTTGTCGTATTTGCATGACGGACAATAGCAGGAACGAAGGCCCATCTCACTGCCACTCTCGCTTCTCTCAAAAGCCGGAACAAGTCAACTACTTTCATAGTGATGGTGGCGACGAATATGGGTCAAAGGAACTACAGACATACTTTAGTCAAAGGGTATATGAAAAGACGAATGCCT
>WNGI01011835.1_pt1 | contig 13521 bp, 11 predicted proteins | sample 5400621 | NCBI WGS metagenome assembly WNGI01 (sample SAMN13153374, study PRJNA577476) | soil metagenome | isolation source: 20 cm soil or saprolite under Garry oak tree replicate 1 | place: USA:California | collected 2016-06-15
ATGATCACGCGCGGCCGACATGCACGACCCTGGTTCGCCGCGATGTCCGGAGGGATCCTTCTGGTTGCCGTTGCGGCAGGGGCGGCCGGCGCGGTCGAGGGCCCCACGAAGCTGAGCAACCCGCAGGTCTCGCCGCGTTCGGGGACCACGACCACCACGATCTCGTTCGCAATCGACTACCGCAACCGGGAGGGCTCCTCGCCCGACAGCGTACGTGTGCTGATCGATGGGCGGGCCCATGCCATGGCGCAGGTCGGGACAGGCCCTGACTACAAGTCCGGTGTCCGGTTTGCCTACACCACAAAGCTCGCGGCGGGCAGCCACGCCGTGTCCTTCCAGGCTTCCGACCGGCAACGATTCTCTGCAACGGCCCCGGGGGGCACAGTCAGGATCTCGCGCGCAGCCGGCGCAACAAGCGGCGGGACGACCGGGGGCACGACTACGCCCGGCGGCTCGACGACGACCGGAGGAACCGGCTCTGGCGGGCCAGCCGGGACGGGCGGCACCTCAGCCGACGGCACCGGCACCAACTCGTCGGCCGGCGCCGTGCCCGCCGCGACCGAGTCACCTGGAGGGTCGTCCACTTCGGCTGTCGAGGGTCCCAGCGGGGCGGCCAGGTCACTCGCGCCGGGCAGTTTCGCGGGGCGGCTCGTGGACGAGGCAATCGGGCTTGGCCTGCGATCGTCGACGTCGCCCGCGGGTGTCGAGGAAGGCAGCAGCCCCGACTCCGTTTCGAGGCCTCAAGCCGGCGATCGGACGGCGGAAGGACCCGCCGTCGCAATCGCGGTCCCGGCACAGCTCCTTGCCTGGCCGGGTGGCGTGAGCCCGGAGATGCGAGCCCTCGCCGTGGCAATGGGGACAACGGGCGCGGCCACGGCAGCGATGGCGTTCCTGATCTTCGGCAAGCGGCGGCGGGACGAGGAGCAGCCCGCGCCCGACGATGTGCTGGAGGCGGCTGCCGCGAATGCCGGCCCGTCCCCTGCCACCGCGCTGCTCGTCCCGGTCTCTGCGGCCGTGCAGGCGGGGGCCAACGCCGCGGAGCTGGCCATGCCCCGCTGGCGCCGTCCGTCCCTCCTCCAGGCGCGCAAGACGGACCCGCTCCGCTCCGCCTCGACCACGTTCAGCCTGTCCTTCGCTACCGGCAGTGTCGGACCGGTGGCCGGACTGGAGCGACGCCGGATCCGATATCGCGTCGTCCGTCTGTTGGATGCCCCGGACGAGCTGCGAGGGACCGAGATCGGCGTGCTCGACCGGGACGACGAAGTCCAGCTGCTCGAGAGCAGCGGCGCCTTCTGGCGCGTGCTTTGCCCGGACGGCAACGAAGGCTGGCTCCACCGAATGACCTTGGGCGAAGCCATCAAGGAGGACGAGGCCGTCGCCCCGGCCCGCCCGTCATCCGGCGGCGAAGGCGATGTCCCGACACCCGACAACGACGTGCTCTCGTCGTTCCTCCGGGCCGAAAAGGCAGGCTGATTCGCGATCGCCGGGCTCGCCGCCGACTACGCGCTGACAACAGGCCTCAGGCAGGGCGCCTGAGGATGACGATGTGCTGGTGCGTGATGTTGGGCACGAATACCTTCGGATAGCCGTATGGTCGAAGGCGCGTGCCGGCCTGATACCAGACCAGGTCGCCCTTCGTGACGAAGCCCGCCCGTTCGGCCCTTTCGGCGAGGTCGGCCGCGACGAAGCGGTAGCGGCCGTCCTGATAAGCGTCGCGCACGATGACTGCCGCATATCGGCCCGCACGGAGGACGCGAATCAGCTCCCGGAAGATGCGCTCCATGCGCACCAGGTAGGTCTCGTAGTCGGGGCTGTTGGCCAGGTCGGCGGGGTGATCGCTCACCATCGCGTAGTCGGTGCGGCGATTGGCATGGGCCTCCGCGAGGCGGCCGCCCGACATCGTGATGGGTAGCTGGATGTTGTAGGGCGGGTCGGTTGCGACGAAATCGACCGATGCTTCGGGCAGCCCGGGCAGGATCGTCAGGGCGTCCCCGACCCGCACCTCGAGCCCCGAGGCGTCGAAGGTTCGCGGCCCGACCGGGTCGGACGGCCCCAGGTCCGCCAGCACGGGACCAAGCCCATCGCGCTCCGCCACGGCCTCGCGCAGGACGGCCTCGAACACGGCCGCCCAGCGGGCATCCAGCTCGATCCCCAGCGCTCGACGCGGCCCGCGTGCAATGGCGGCACCGAGCATGGTCCCGCCCACCCCGGCGAAGGGGTCCAGCACGAGCTCGCCCGTCCGCGTGAAGAACTCGATCAGGCGCGCCATCAAGCGGGGCGGCTTGTTCGCGCCGTGCGCCTTGCGCAGCGCGTGGCCCAGCTCCGACGGGTATGCGGTCGACCAGGCCGACTTGGTGAAGTAGAGCCACTCCTCACCCGAGAGCTCGTTGAGCGTGTTGTCCGGATGAGGAGCACGTCGCGTGGCCGCCACGCCGCCCAGCCTACCGGTCCGCGTGGCCCTCCCGCACCGCCTACCGGCGAATCGGGGATCGAGCCCCGCCGACCCTCGTAGAATGCCGGCATGCCCGCTGGCTTCACGAGCGCGCGGTTCGTCGGGCGTGAGCGCGAGCTCACTCAGCTTGCGATCGCGCTCGATCAGGCGTCAGTCGGACGCCCCACGACTGTCCTGGTGGCAGGGAGCAGCGGCATCGGCGTATCGCGGCTCCTGACCGAAGCCCAGCAGCGCCTGGCCGGCATGAGCGAGCCCTTCACCGTGGTTCGCGGCGAGCCCACGGCCGCGACCCTGGGGCGCCCATACGCCCTGGTTGTCGCAGCACTGCAGCCCGTCCTCCAGGCCGCTTCGGATGACGATCTGTCCCACCTTGCCGGACCGGCGGCGCCTGCGCTGGCCCGGCTCGTACCGGGGCTCGCGAGGCGGCTCGAGGCTATCGGGCTCCTTCCGGATCGACCGGTGATCATCGCGCCCGAACGGCGCCAGGGTCGCGTTCTGGAGGGCATCCACGGATTGCTCACGCGCCTCGGAGAGCAACGTCCGATCGTGCTCATGCTCGAGGATCTTCATACCGCCGATGGCGCCACGAGAGCGCTCGCGGCGTTCCTCGCCAGGGTCTCGCGTCCCCAGCGGCTGTGCCTGATTGCCACCTACCAGCCGGACGAGATCACGCGCGCCCATGCCCTCCACGCCGACCTCGCTCTCATGGCCGATTCTCCGCGGCCACCAGAGCAGATCGACCTCGGTGGACTCGATCGCGACGAGCTTGCCACCCTGTTCGAGGGGATCGAAGGCGAGCGGCCGTCCGCCTCGGTGCTGCTGCTCCTGACGGAGCGCTGTCGGGGTAATCCGCTGATCGCCGAGGAGCTCCTCGCGCTACGTCGGGAGGGTTTTCCGGCGGCCGCAACCGGCTCGCTCGCCGAGATCCTGGCGGCGCGACTGGCGACTCGCTCTCCCGAGTGCCGCCGCGTGCTGCGGCTTCTTGCTCCGGCCGAAGCAGCCCTTACAGCAACCGAGCTCGCAACAGCCGCCCGGGCCCTCGAGGAAGGCAGGGTCGGTCTGCCTCCGCGTTCGTCGACCGGCCCTCGCAGGGGCGAGGGTGTGCTGGACGCGGACCTGTTGGCCGGCCTGTCAGAGGCCGTCGAGGCTGGCATGGTGCGAGCCCTCCCGAAGGCCGGCGAACTCCGGCCGGACAGCCTCATCGCATTCCGCCACGTGGGTATCGCTCGTGCGGTCGCGGCCGACCTCCTTCCGTTCCAGCGGCGCCGCCACCTCTCGGCGCTGGCCCACGGACTCGCAGCATCGCCGTTCGCCGCCGAGCGCTACTGGCTTGCCGGGCACGACACGATCAATGCCCGTGCGGCGGCTCTGGACGCAGCGGTCCTCGCCGAAGAGGCCGATGCGCCCCAGGACGCCCTTGAGCACCTCGAGCTGGCGCTCGAATTAACAGAGCTGCCGGGTCAACCAGCTGCAGGCGGCCTGGTTTCCGTCACGCCGCCTGTCCTGCACGAGCTACAGGCACGCGCCGCGGAGCTGGCATTTGCCGCCGGACACCCCGAGCGTGCAGTGGCCTTTGCGGATGCCGCCATCAGCAGGTCCGACGAACGACGGGATCGGGCGAGCCTCGGCCGGCTGTACGACCGACTCGGCCGTTACCGGCGGGCCGCGGGCGACACCGATGGGGCTCTCCTTGCCCACCGCCGGGCGGTGGAGCTCACGCCGCGCGAGGCCTCGGTCGAGCGGGCTGCCGTCCTGGGCTCGCTTGGCCAGGTCAAGATGATCCAGGGCGTCTTCTCGGAGGGCGAGCGACTGGCAGCCGATGCCATGTCGATCGCGCGGTCGATGGGCGAGGCCGGCGCGGTCCAGGAGGTTCACGCCCTCATCACGGTCGGCGTGTGCAAGGGCTGGGGGGACGATCCCGAATCCGGCGTCGCGGTGCTAACGGATGCTCGACGGCGCGCGCAGGCAATCGGCGATCTCGAGGCCATCTTCCGCGCCACGGCAAACCTCACAACCGTGCTGGACCTGCTCGGCCGTCGAGAAGAGGCGGTCGATGTCGCCTTCGGGGGGATCGTCGAGGCGCGCGACAGCGGCCTCGAATCCGTGTATGGCAACTTCCTGCGCGGGAATGCCGCCGATTCGCTGTTCCTCCTGGGCCGCTGGCGCGAATCGCGTGAGCTCTCGGCCACGGCGCTCGAGTGGAGCCCGGCCGGCTTCGCACTGATCAATTCGGTGGGCAACCTGGCCACCGTCGAGATCGAGTCGGACGGCGGTGAGCTCGCCGGCCGGCTCCTTGGCCAGCTGCTGCTCCAGGTGGAGACCCTGGGCGACGCTCAATTCGCCGTGCCGATCTTCCAGGCAGCAGCCGCCTACGCCCTTTGGCATGGCGACCTGGTCGACGCCCGTCGGGCCGTGGCCCGCGCATGGGAGATGACGCGCGTCACCGAGGACTGGGCGCTGGCGGCGAAGCTCGCCGCCACGGTGGCGCGGGTCGACGCCGCAGTCGTCGCGGACGCCCGTGGCGGACGAGATCTCGCCCCGATCGCCGCAGCGCGTGAGCGCACGTCCCGCGTTCTTGCGGAGGCAGAGGCGATGGTCCATCGCGCCGGGGTCCCGCGGACGACGGGCTCCCGGAGGGAGGCCGACGCCTATCTCGCGACGGCCCGGGCGCACCGGATGCTCGGCGACGATCGCTACGAACCTGCGGTCTGGGCCTCGGCCGCCGAGACGTGGGCGGCACTCGGAGCGCGCTATCAGGTGGCGTCCGCCCGCTGGCGTCAGGCGGAGGCCGCGCTGGCGGCGGCTGACGACGCTCGCGTCGCGCGGACCGCGGCTCGCGGCCCTCTCCTGGAATCGTTCGAGATCGCCCGCGAGCTCGGGGCACGGCCGTTGATGAAGGAGCTCCGCGAGCTCGGCCGGCGGGCATTGATCACCCTTCCCGAGCCCACCGTGGAGGAGACGTCGGCCCCGAGCGAGACGGTGGGCGGCCGCGCCGCACTCGGCGGGCATGACGGCGCGGAGGTCCCGGCTTCATCTGCAACGGATCGCAACGGGCACGGCAGCGATGGCAATGGGACGCCGTCGCTTGCGGCCGACCTCGCCGTAGCGACCCGGGCGGCACTCGCGTCGCCGGCCGTCGGCGGCTCGGGCGGCCCTGGATCGTCGGTGGTGCGCGAGTTCGTTGGCGAGGTCTCGGCCCGCAAGCAGGACACATTCGGCCTGAGCCCGCGCGAAAAGGAGGTCCTCTACCTGATCGCCCAGGGACGCACCAACCGGGAGATCGGGGAGCGGCTGTTCATCAGCCAGAAGACGGTCGGCGTGCACGTAGGCAACATCCTCGCAAAGCTCGACGTTTCGGGGCGCGTCGAGGCGGCCGCCGTCGCCATCCGGCTCGGGTTGACCGAGCATGCGTGAGCATTTCGTGGATGTGAAGCTCCCGGCGGGCACATTACGGTGGTGACGGCTAGAGTTGACCCCGGGCTCTGAACGGCCCCTCCCCACCCACCGCTACCGATGAGGTTCGATCGTCGATGACTGCCCGGCGTGCCCGTCTTGGCGCTCTGCTCTCCGTGACTGCCATCGTGCTCGGAGCGTGCGGCAGTTCTGCTCAGCCAAGCTGGACATACGCTCCGCCGCCGTCACCGACCCCAGCTCCGTCGGCTGCGGCGTCCGCATCGCCGAGCGCCGGAGCCAGTCCAGCGGCAAGCGCGGCCAGCCCCTTGCCTTCAGGCTCGGTCGCGGGCAGCCCGGCAGCTGCGCTCAACGTCACCGCCTCGGGCCTCAAATTCGACGTGGACAGCCTCGAAGCCCCGGCCAACAAGTCGTTCCAGATCAACTTCGACAACGAGGACCAGTCGACGCAGCACAACATCCAGATCGCCGACCCTGCGGGCTCGGTGCTCTGGAAGGGGGACATCGTGACGGGCGTCAACAAGACGACCTACAACGTGACCCCGCTACCGGCCGCCGTATACAGCTTCTACTGCGTGGTCCATCCGGACATGAAGGGGACCCTCACGGTCAAGTGACCACGTGACGGATCCGCTCTACTCGCGGGACGCGTACGCGCGATCCACGGAAGCGATCGTTATCAGCCTGCGGCCGGCGTCAGACGTCGACCAGGAGCCCACCGACCTCGTCCTCGACCGGACGGTCTTCTATCCCGGTGGTGGCGGCCAGCCTTCCGACCGAGGGCTGCTTCGAGCAAGCGGCCGACAGCCACGAACCATTGTGGGCGCGCGCCGCGCCGGAGCCGACGTCGTCCACGAGCTCGAGGCTGGCGACGAGCCGCCCGACATCGGCGAGCAGGTGGAGGTGGCCATCGACTGGCTACGTCGTTATCGGCTCATGCGGACGCACACGGCGCTGCATGCCCTGTGCGGTGTCGTGTGGCGCGATTACGGCGCCATGGTCACCGGCGGCAACATGGAGCCGGGCTCCGGTCGGATGGACTTCGAGTTCGAGCGGATGAGTGGGGATCTCGTGGATGAGATCGAACGGCGCGTGAACGTCGAGCTGGCGCTCGGGCGCGACGTACGCGTGAACGTGCTGCCGCGCGACGAGGCGTTCGCAATCCCCGACCTCATTCGGACCAAAATCAACCTGCTGCCTGAGGGCATCCCGGAGGTTCGCACCATCGAGATCGTCGGGCTCGACCTCCAGGCCGACGGGGGAACTCACGTCGCCAACACGCTCGAAGTGGGTGCCATCCGGGTGACCGGCTATGAGTCCAAGGGCCGCATCAACAAGCGCATCCGCATCGAGCTGGTCGATCCGCCTGCCGCGAGCCCGGCGGGCTAGACTCTCCAGCCATCCGGCCCAAGGCAGACCGCGAGGGTTTCGATGCCGCCCGACGTCTCCCTCCAGTTCGAGCTCGCCATCCGGCTGCTCGTCGCAGCCGTGCTCGGCGCGGCGATCGGGTTCGAGCGGGAAATCCACGCCCACCCGGCGGGCATGCGGACGCACCTGCTCGTGAGCGAAGGCTCGGCGATCTTCACCGTGCTCTCCATCTACGGCTTCGTGGGCGTCCTCCCATCGGGCGAGGGCAGCCCACCCGATCCAACCAGGATCGCCGCCCAGATCGTGTCGGGCATCGGCTTCCTGGGCGCCGGCGCGATCCTCAAGTCCGGGACGTCCATTCGGGGCCTCACTACGGCCGCCTCACTATGGGCCACGGCCGCGGTGGGTGTCGCCGTGGGAGCCGGCGAGTACGCCGTCGGTGCCGTGGGTACGGCGATCGTGCTGTTCTCCCTGTGGCCACTCAACAGGGTCGCCGACCGGATCAGGGCAGTCGGGCGATCCGACTCCGTCCGCATGCGACTTCAGGTCGCCAGCCTCGAATCGCTGGGATCGATCACGCGCCAGTTGTCCAGCCAGCGAATCGAGACGTCCGGGCTGGCTACCAGCCGGGCAGGTGCTGCCTATGAGGTCGAAATGGAGCTCAAGGTCAGGTCGGGTTCGGGCCTCGCCGGCGCGGTGGAAGCGATCAGCAAGCTCGAGGGAGTCGAGGTCATGGAGACGAGTCCGCCCGACTGAGTCCGCCCGACTGAGTCCGCCCGACTGAGTTCGCCCGACTGAGTCCGCCCGACTGAGTCCGCCCGACTGAGTCCGCCCGACTCGTGGACAGGCGCCAGGGTGCGCCAAATGGCCCGGGTCTGAGCGCGGAGGCAGGGCCGTCCTATTCCCTGTCGACTAGGCAGACCCTAATGCAAAAGGCCGCACGCTGGCTGCGGGACCGCGACCAGCCGCTCAGACCGCCTTGACCGCTGCGACGAGCGAGGCGAGGCCCTCCTTGGCGTCGGCGAATAGCATCCCCGTCTTCGGGTTCGTGTACAGCTCGTTGTCGATGCCGGCATAGCCGCGGCCCATCGAGCGCTTGATGACAACGACTGACTTGGCCTGGTCCACGTCGAGGATTGGCATTCCGTAGATGGGACTGCCCGGGTTCGATCGGGCGGCCGGATTGGTGACGTCGTTCGCACCGACCACCAACGCCACGTCGGCGCGAGGAAACTCCGGGTTGATCTCGTCCATCTCCTTCAGCTGCGGGTAGGGCACGCTCGCCTCCGCGAGCAGGACGTTCATGTGACCTGGCATTCGGCCGGCGACGGGATGGATCGCGTACTCGACCACAACCCCGCGGGATTCCAGCAGCTCGGCGAGCTCGCGAACCTGGTGCTGGGCCTGGGCGACCGCCAGGCCGTAGCCCGGCACGACGATGACCTTGCTGGCATACGCCAGCTGGATCGCCACGTCGTCGGCAGAGACCTCGCGGACGGATTCGCCTGACCCTCCGGCGGTCTCGCCGACCGTGCCCTCGCCCCCGCCAAATCCACCCGCGATGATGTTCAGCACCGAGCGGTTCATGGCATTGGCCATGAGCTTGGTGAGAATCGCGCCCGAGGCGCCGACCAAGGCGCCGGCGATGATCAGGACGTTGCTGCCGATGACGAACCCGGCCATCGCGACGGCCGTGCCCGTAAACGAGTTCAGCAGGCTGATCACTACTGGCATGTCGGCCCCGCCGATCGGCAGGACCATCGTGATTCCGAAGATCAGCCCGGCGGCGATGATCAGGAAAAGGACCGGGACGCTGACGTTGCCTGCGAAGAGGTAAAGCGCCCCGATGGCCGCGACGGCCGCTACCCCGTATGTGATGATCCGGCCGCCCGGCACTACGATCGGCTTCCCGGGGATCAGGCCCTGCAGCTTGCCGGAGGCCACCAGGGAGCCGGTGAACGTGACGCAGCCGATGATCACGTCGAGAACGGTCGGAATGGTGAACTGCAGCGAGCGCAGCTCGCTCACGTCGCCGCCGGAGGACAGGCGGATGTAGTCGTCGATTGCGATGAGTGCCGCCGCTCCGCCGCCGACCGCGTTGAACAGGGACACGAGCTGCGGCATCGCGGTCATCTTCACGGTCCGCGCGGTGTAGAGCCCCAGCCCGCCGCCAATCAGGATGCCCAACCCGATGATCAGCCAGGCGGTGCTCGACACACCGCCCGAGCCACTGGCCAGCAGCAGGACCGTAGCGATCACCGCGAGGGCCATGCCACCGGCCGACAGCAGGTTGCCGTTGCGGGCGGTCGCCGGCGAGTTCATCTGATGCAGGCCGAAGACGAAGCCTGCCGCAGCGAGCAGGTAGATCAGGCGGACGATCGTGTCCAGGGTTTGGGCGTTCACGGTCAGCCCTCGGCCTCTGGCTTTGCCACAGCCGCGGGCTTCTTCTTGAACATCTGGAGCATCCGGTCGGTCACCACGTAGCCACCGACCACGTTCATCGTGGCGAAGGCGACCGCCACCAGGGACAGGATATGGCTGAGCGGCTCGGTGGCGGCTGCGGCGATCAGCATCGAGCCCACGAGCACGATGCCGTGGATCGAGTTGGCCCCCGACATCAGCGGCGTGTGCAGCGTCGCCGGCACCTTGCTGATCACCTCGAAGCCCACCAGGATTGCCAGCACGAAGATCGTGATCGCGGACAGCAGTTCGGGGCTCACGCAGACGCACCTCCGGGGGCGCCGGCAGGAGCGGGCTCGAGCAGCTTCTGGGTTGCCGGGTGGATCACCTTCCCGCCGCGCGTGATGACGGTGCCAGCCTGGATCTCGTCGTCGAGGTCGAAGGCGAGCGCACCGTCCTTCACGAAGTGGAGCAGCAGCGTGCCGATGTTGCGGGCGTAGAAAGCGGATGCCCCTGTCGGCATCGTGGCCGGCAGGTTGTCGGGCGCGATGATCGTTACGCCGTTGTCGGTCACGAGAGTCTCGCCGGGCCTGGACAGCTCAACGTTGCCACCGAGCGCACTCGCGGCCATGTCCACGATCACCGAGCCGGCCTTCATGGCCCCCACGGCGGCAGCCGTGACCAGGAGGGGCGGCCGGCGGCCGGGAACCTGCGCGGTGGTGATGACCACATCCTGCGCGGCGATGTGGCCGTTGAGCTCGTCCTGCTGGGCCTTCTGCTCGTCGGGCGTGAGCTGTCGGGCGTAGCCGCCTTCGCCGGATGCGTCGGCGACCGACTTGAGCACGATGAACGTGGCTCCCAGGGACTCGGCCTGCTCCTTCGTCTCCGCTCGCACGTCGTAGGACTTGACCACCGCTCCCAGCCGGCGCGCCGTGCCGATTGCCTGGAGGCCCGCCACTCCGATGCCGAGGATCAGCACGTTGGCAGGCTTGGCAGTCCCGGCGGCCGTTGTCAGGAGCGGGAAATACCGTCCGAACGCGTTGGCAGCGATGAGCACCGCCTTGTAGCCGCCGACGTTTGCCTGTGAGGAAAGCGCATCCATGGCCTGGGCGCGCGACAGCGTTCGCGGGAGCATGTCGAGGCTGATCGCCGTCACGCCCTTGCCGGCGAGAGTCGCGGCCAATTGCGGATCGATCAACGGCGCCAGCAAGCCCACCACGACTTGTCCTTCGTGGAGACGCTCGACCTCCTTCGTCGAGGGTTTTTGCACCCTGAGGACGACCTCGGCCTGGCGATACAGCTCGTCCGCCGAGACGATCGAGGCTCCGCCGTCCGCGTAGGCCTGGTCCGGGATGGATGCGCCCGCGCCGGCGCCGGCTTCGACCAGGATCTCGAGCCCGGCTGCCTGGAGCTTGCCGAGCGCCTCGGGTACCAGGGCCACGCGCCGCTCGCCGGGCGCAGTCTCCCTGGCTACGCCGACTTTCATGGGCACCACCTTGAACCACTGATCATCTGTGGGATTCCCGCGAAGGATAGCGGCCACGAGGTGCGGGTGCCGACCGTGCGCCGGCCTGGGAAGTCAGCCGGTCGCGTTGGCGACGAGCAGGGTCAGGATGAAGGCGTGCGCCGAAGCGCTGTACAGGATCGAGCCCGTCCGCCAGTTCAGCCAGCCGAAGGCGAAGCCACCAAGGAGCGTGGACAGCGTTTCGGCCTCCGGCTTCGAAAGGTGCGTGAAGACGAACGGCACGATGACCAGCAGAACGCCAATCGGGCCGACGGCCCGGAGCAGCGCGAACATGAGAAATCCGCGGAACAGGAACTCGGCCGAACCGACGTCCAGGACGTTCGTGATGGCGAGCTCGGGCAGCGAGGTCGCGCTCTGCCCGTAGAACGCCCGAAACTCGGGGCTGCCGGCCGCAGCGATGACAATCGGGACCATCAGCACGCAGCCAAGCAGGGCGAGCGGAATGCCCACGCGCCAATCCCCGATCCGCAGGCCGTAACGGGCGGGCTGATCACGAAACGCGATCAGGATCGTGAGCAGGGGGAAGAGCCCGAAGAGAATGGCTCGATCGATCGCTTGGGCACGCACGCCGGTCGGCGACTGATCGTGTGGGATGCCCGCCGGAAAGAACGAGCGGTTGTAGTCGAGGACGACCAGCAGGACGAACAGCACGATGGCGGTGCTCGCTCGCAAAGGGACTCGCAGCCCGGCGATTGAGACCGTGCGGAGATCGTCCGAGGAGGGCGGGTAGTCGGGGGCCGAGAGGAGCGCGCTCCACAGACGGGTCCAGCCGTGGATGGGGCGTTCCAGGGGGCTCGATTCGCCCATCCGGGCGAGCGTAGCAGAGCGTTCCGGCCTGGCGTTCCGGGGTCAGTCGCCCAGGTGGTGACCGGAGCGTACGGAGAACCCGGCGAATCGCCCAGTCGCTTCGGACCAGCTGTGGTCAACGTGCGTGACGCGAGACCCGGAGGGACCACGCTCGAGAAGCTCGAGCAGGCGCTCGAGGTTGGCCCGGTTCCCTTCCGCTTCGCAGCGCAGCGATCCGTCGCGCTCATTGGCGACCCAGCCCGTTAGCCCGATCTCCGAGGCGAAATCCAGGACGAGGTAGCGAAAACCGACGCCCTGGACGCGTCCGCGTACGACTGCCTCGAGGCGCGCCATCTCGTCGGCCATGTCAGGCCGCGCTCCCCTTGCCGGGCCAGGCCAGGATCAGTGCGTCGCCCAGGAGCTCCGGGCTGACGTTGAGGTCGAGCTGCTCGCCCGCCCGCTCCAGCCGGTGCAGGAAGTCGCGCAGCTCCACTCCCGAGATGCCGGAGGCGGCATCGTGCAGGTCCTCCAGCATCGCCGGATCGTGGAGATGGGCGACGTCTCCGACCTCGACGAGCGCGAGATCGCGCGCGACATCACGCCAGGCGTCGAGCAGGAGGGCCAGCGCATAGCGGCGCTCTGCCGCAGGCGTTCGCACCTCCGCCTCCGGGGGTCGCTCGCCGTCCCGTTCATCCTCCGGGGAGAGCGTCGCGGGAGGCGATCCCGTGGCGCCCGATGTGGCCGCGGCCATGCTCCTCGCGAGGTCGGCGGCGCGAGCAAGAAGATCCCGCATCGCCGCGAGTCGCGCGGCCGGGCGAGCCCTGAGCAGATCGATCAACTGGCGGCTCAATTCCGCGCGCGCGGCGACGGCTTCCGGCGCCCGGGCCAACGCAATGGCAACCCCCGGACGGCCCGACGAGAGACGGGCCAGCCTCGCAGCGGTCGGAGGGTCGGCGATGGCCCGCTCGTCGAGGAAACGTACGATCTCCCGGGAGCTGAGCGGACCGAGGACCAGGCGGGCACAGCGGGAGCGGACGGTCGGAAGGAGTCGGTCGTCCTGGTCGGCGCACAGGATGATCGTGACCTCCGGCGGCGGCTCCTCGAGGGTCTTGAGCAATGCGTTCTGAGAGTCCTCGTTGAGTCGGTGGGCAGCTTCGACGATTGCCACGCGCCGCAGGCCCTCAACCGGCAGCAGCGCGAGGTCGGCGCTGAGCGAGCGGACCTGGCCGATGCCGACCTGGCCCCCGGGGCCTTCCGGCGCGAGTCGATGCAGGTCAGGATGATTTCCACTCGCCAGCTGCCGGCAGGCACGGCAGGCCCGGCACGGCCGGTCCGAAGGGTCTTCGGCGAGGCACAGCAGCCCCGCCGCGAGGTCGAGGGCAAGCGTGGTCTTGCCGACGGAGGCCGGCCCGCTGAGCAGCAGGGCATGTGGCGCACCGCCGACGATCATCCGGCGGACGGCCGCGATGGCTCGAGGATGGCCTCTGGTCAGGAGGCCATCGGCCGTCACGGCCGATCGATCAGGACGACTCGGACTTCGTGCGCCGTGTCGCCCGTCGCTTTGGCGCCGCCTCGGCCC
>WNGI01009119.1_pt1 | contig 13511 bp, 5 predicted proteins | sample 5400621 | NCBI WGS metagenome assembly WNGI01 (sample SAMN13153374, study PRJNA577476) | soil metagenome | isolation source: 20 cm soil or saprolite under Garry oak tree replicate 1 | place: USA:California | collected 2016-06-15
CCTTATCGAAAAGACGCGCCCAGGCCACGTATCCGGCCATTCCGAGGACGAGAGCCAGGAATCCCCACCCAAACAGGTCGGCGATTACTGAGCGGGTCTCTTGAAGGAATTGAACGAAGCCGCGGGCGTCAAACGGCGCCACGCTGAGCAGAAGTGCCAAGGGGTGGAGCACTGCGGCAAGGACCCCCAAGGCGATCGCTGTAATGGCTAACTGGAGCGGGAACCTCTTCATTAGCTTCGTTTAGCCGTAACCCCTTTGAGTCGCTAAATATGGGGCCGAGTGGAGCCCGGTAAATCTTGGCCGAAGGCCAGTGCGGCAGCTCGCACCCCATTTGAGCAATTTAGTCTGAGTCTACGCGACAGTCGGAGCCCTCCGGAGCCGAAATGGGAGGGTGACACGGCTGAGTTGCCTTGTCAAGTGAACCTAACTCTTAAGCCATTAGGTTAGAAAACGTTAACAACCCGTTTCTTGACTCCAGGCTCATCTCGTGTTTACATATGGGCGGTTCCGCTGGGCGGAGCCCTACGCGGCCATCTCTAACTCACTGGGTCCCCTGATTGTCCGTTAGATCGTTCCGGTCACATTGGAGGCCATTTTGAACAAACCTGTTGTACGAAGCCTGCTGCCAATCCTCGCGATCTCGGCCGTCCTGGTGTTCGCATTCTTTGCCTCCTCCCGGGGGCCCTTCCCGTTCAACGGCAAGCTCGTCGCTTGCGTCGGATATGGGGTGGGCTATGGATACACCGGAGGACCGCCCGCTGTCACGAACGTCAGTCCAATAGCGGGTTCATCGTCTGGCGGCACGAGCGTCACCATCACGGGTCAGGGCTTCTGCAACTTCACCACGGCCGTGTCGTTTGGTGCTACTGCTGCAGCCAGTTATGTAATCAATTCGGACACGCAGATAGTCGCGGTGAGCCCCGCTCACGCAATCGGCACTGTCGATGTTACGGTGACCAATGCGGCGGGCACCAGCGCCATCACCGCCGCCGACAACTTCACCTACACCGCGTTCGCCTACTACTTCATGTGGTACGACAAGGCTTCGCCGGGGATGCTCAACGACAACATCCACATAGTGAACACGAGTGGTAGCAGTGCCAACATCATCGTGAGCGTGAGCGGAAAATCGATAGCGTTGGCGCCGCTTGCTTCCGGTGCCGAAGTATTCCCCTCGTTCCCGCAAGGCACGATCGGTGGGCCGGTCGTGGTCAACTCAGACCAGGCCATCCTCGTGTCTCAGCGCGTGCAGTACTACCAGTCCTTCAACGAGGTCTGGGCCGAAACCGCAGGTCAGGCCGCGACGACCCTCTACTTCCAGTGGTACGACAGGATTTCTTCGCCGGGCTTCACGAACGACAACATCCACTTGTTGAACCCGGGGACCGCGACGGCGACGGTGAACGTGACTTTGGGCGTCAGCACGCAGGTGATAACGTAGTTAGCTCAAACGTTCCCGTGCTGGCTTCGCAGCGCGTTCAGTACTTCCAGTCATTCAATGAGGTGTGGGCCGAGCCCGCAACTATGGCGGCGACGACCAGCTACTTCATGTGGTTCGACAAGGCATCGCCGGGGATGCTGAACGACAACATCCACGTGTACAACCCGGGGGTCACGGACGCGACGGTGATTGTGGTTTTGCCGAGCGGAACCGCGCAAGTCGCGACAGTGGCGGCGGGCACGGAGGCCTTTATCAGCCTACCCGCGGGCAACATTGGAGGCGCGGTGTTGGTCAGCTCGGACGTGCCGGTGTTGTCATCGCAGCGCGTCCAGTACTACCAGTCGTTCAACGAGGTCTGGTCTGAGACCGCAGCTCAGGCGGCGACAACCCTCCGCTTCACGTGGTACGACCATATTTCTTCGCCGGGCTTCACCAACGACAACATCCACCTATTCAACCCCGGCGGCGCGCCGGCGACTGTTGCGGTGGCTTTGCCGGGCTTCACCACCCAGAACGTGACGGTGGCAGGGTTTGCTGAGGTGCTCGTCAAGTTCCCGACCGGGTTCGGAGGTCCGGTGACCATTACCTCGGATGTGGCGATACTCGCTTCGCAGCGCGTGCAGTTCTTCCAGTCCTTCAACGAGATCTGGGCCACCTAGACGACCACGATTTGAAAATCCAGCTCTTAGCCGCTAGAACCGTCTAGCGGAGTGGCCCAGGCCGGCTCGGCCTGGGCCACTACTTTGTCCGGTGAATTCCCGACGACTGGTGGCCTGGTTGTCCGGTCGCTGAGGCCCTACGACGGACGCTGAGGCCATCGAACACGGGGTCTGGCCTTGGATTGGTTGACCTTCCCCGTGCCAGCCGTGTAGAGTGCGCAACCCGGTACCCGCCACATGTCTCTGCAACGCAAGGGACGCTACGTCCTAATACTGGTAGTTCTCCTGGCACTCGGCAACGGCTTGTTCGCGAGTGCAATCAATGCCTCGGCTTCGGCCGGCGTTGGTACGGTCGCACCCGCCCCGATCCGGGTTGCACCAGGGACTGTCGCCACGCGTGTCTCGGCGTTGAAACGCGAGGTGTTCGGATTCGCTCTCGCCAGCAGCCTGAGCGACCCTTCGGTCGGTTACCCAGCCTGGAATTTTGACCTGCTCAGCACGGTCGCCTTCTTTGGACTTCACGTCCAGAGTGACGGTACGTTTGCCGCTGATAACGGAAAGGCGGTCTGGAATTCGAGCCAGCTGAGCGCTCTTGTCAGCACCGCGCACTCTCATGGCGCGAAGGTCGTCTTGACGATCGTCCTCCAAGACTTTGCCCCTGGCACTCCGACCATGTGCGCGGGTTTGAGCCACACGTCCACGACGGTCACCAATACCGTCGCCGAGGTCAAGGCCAAGGGAGTGGATGGGGTCAACGTGGACTACGAAGGGCTCAATGGCAGCTGCGGCACACCGGATCCGTCGTGGGCGCGCCACGCCCTGACTAGCTTCGTTGTTGCTCTCCGGTCGCACCTGCCGGCCGGGTCCTACCTATCGGTCGACACTTACGCCAGCTCTGCAACGGATCCGCTCGGCTTTTTCGATATTCCCAGTCTGGCGCCGAGCGTTGATTCGTTCTTCGTCATGGCCTATGACCTGGAGTACGCGAACTACAAGCGTGCACCGCTTAGCTGTTCCAGCTTCTGTCTCGGGCCGACCGCACCACTCAACGGCTATTACTACAACGACACGTCGACCGCCACTCAGTACGCCGCGACCGTGCCGGCGTCGAAAGTGATCCTCGGCGTGCCGTACTACGGTCGAAAGGCCTGCGTCGCGGGCGTCGCGCCAAATCAATACCCAACCGGTGGGGTCACCGCGGACTCCTATCTCGATGCATCCACTGAGTCGACCTACTACACGGTGCAGCCCGGCTCATACGCCGCTCATCGCGATGCCAATGATCCAACCGGCCAGGTGCGGTGGGACACGTGGTTCAACACCTCGATGAACTGCATACGAGAGCTTTATTGGGACGATGCCACTTCCCTTGGTCTGAAATACGACCTGGTGAATCAACGCAACCTGCGTGGTGTTGGCATCTGGAACTTGAACTACGGCGGCGGGGCGCCGGAGCTGTGGAGCGCCCTTGCGACGCACTTCGCGTTTGTGCCCGGGTTGGCCGGCAACCTGAACGCATGCGCCGGAAACGCCTCCGCAACCGTGAGCTGGACGGCTGCTCCGACGCAGGGCGCCCCGGTGACCAGCTACGTGGTGACGGCGAGCCCCGGCGGTGCGAGCGCGAGCGTGGCTGGAAACGCGACCCTGGCCACCGTGAGCGGACTCACCGCGGGAACTGCATACACATTCGCGGTTCAGGCTGTCAACATCGGCGGGGCTGGGGTGGCCGCGACCGTCGGGCCGGTGACGCCAACCGCTGCGGGGCCTTCATTCACCAGTTACTTCAACTGGTATGACAGAGCCTCACCGGGCATGGCCACCGACAACATCCATCTGCTCAACACCGGAGCCTCTGCAAGCTCTGGCTGCGTGACTGTGAGCGGCAAGGCGGTCGCTGCCTGGAGCGCAAATGCCGGGCAGGAAACGTACGTGACGATGCCGGCGGGGACGATTGGTGGGCCCGTGATGGTCACTGTCAACTCGGGCTCGTCGGTGCTGGCCTCGCAGCGAGTCAAGTACAACCAGTCCTTCAACGAGGTCTTGGCGGCGGGAGCGGCACAGGCAGGGACGGCGAGCTACTTCAACTGGTTCGACAAGGCCTCGCCGGGAATGTTCAACGACAACATTCATGTGCTCAACCCGGGGGGGACGAGCGCGACCGTGACGGTGAGCCTGCCGGGAGCCACCTCGCAGGTGGCGACCGTAGCGCCTGGCGCTGAAGCCTCAGTAACCTTTCCGCCGGGCAAGATCGGGGGCCCGGTGACTGTGAGCTCGACGCAGCCGGTGCTGGCCTCGCAGCGGGTGCAGTACTACCAAACCTTCAACGAGGTCTGGGCGTCCAGCGCGGCGCAGGCGGTGACGACCATCCACCTGCTCAACCCTGGGGCCGCGAGCGCGAGCGTGACGGTGAGCCTGCCGGGCGCCACCTCACAGGTGGCCGCCGTAGCGCCAGGGGCGGAAGTCATCGTCACCTTCCCGGCGGGCAAGATCGGCGGGCCGGTAAAAGTGAGCGCAAGCCAGCCAGTGCTCGCCTCGCAGCGCGTGCAGTATTACCAGTCCTTCAATGAGGCGCTTGCCTTCACCGCGCCCAACGCAGCCACCCTCAGGTACTTCAACTGGTTCGACAAGAGCTCGCCGGGCATGGTCAACGACAACATCCACCTGCTCAACCAGGGGGGTGTGAGCGCAATAGTGGTGGTCACCGTGAAGGGGGCCAGCCCGGTCACAGTCACCGTAGCCCCCGGCGCTGAAGCGTACGTGACCTTCCCGAAAGGAACCATCGGTGGGCCGGTGGCGGTGACGTCCAACCAGCCCGTGATGGTCTCCCAGCGCGTCCAGTACTACAACTCTTTCAACGAGATTCAAGCCGGATAGAGCTTCACCAAACCTGGGCAGGACCGCAGGCTTGGGCGCAAACGCGCGTTGAACGTCAGATCTGGCCAAGGGGGATTCGTTTGCTAGAGTGTCGACGCTCGACTCGTTGCTCAAACCTATGAAACGAACCAGCACTGCATTTGCCGTCGTGATCCTGGTCACGGCCCTCGAGTTGGGTGGCCCATCTCCCGCGCGCGCCACGATCGCCACGGCTCGCGCTTCCTCGGCCGCGTCGAGCATCCATTTGCAAACGAACGCTGCGCTGAGGCGCGAGGTCTTGGGCTTCGTCAACGCAGGCAACCTCGGTAATTCATCCGTTGGCTACCGGAGCTGGAACTTCAGCCTTCTCACCAGCGTGGTGTTCTTCGCTCTTCACGTCAACAGCGGCGACGGCAGTCTGATCCAAACGGACACTGGATGGGCGGTGTACCACTCCTCCACGATGAGCGCTTTCGTGAGCGCTGCCCACGCCTCCGGAACCAAAGTGCTTGTGTCGTTGAACCTGCACGATTTCAGCACGAGTCCGAACAATCTTGTCTGCCAGGGCCTGATTGCCGCCAATGCTGATGTCACCATTCGCCAGACCCTTACCGAGGTCGCCAGGGCTGGCATCGACGGTATCAATATCGACTACGAAGGAAGTAATGCGCTCTGCGCGAACGGACAGACCAGTCGAGATCAGTTAGTTCAGTTCGTCCAGCACATGCGGGCACTCTGGCCCGGCGGGTACATCGTCATCGACACTTACTCTGGCTCTGCTGAAGACAACCTCGAGTTTTTTGATGTGGCGGGCATACAACCAAGCGTCGATGCCTTCTTTGTCATGGCCTATGACATGGACATGGACCCCGATCAGTGGAGGTCGGCGCCTCTGAGCTGCACATCCTTCTGTTTCAGCCCGGTATCGCCGCTCAACACCTACAGGTTCAACGTCACGAAGTCGATGAGCCAATACATGAACTACATGTCACCGCACAAGATCATCCTGGGCCAGCCCTACTACGGGCGCAAAGGCTGCGTGCAATACCTGAATGTCGCGCATCAGAATCCGACGTCGTCGGTCGTCACTCCAACTTATCAATATGCCGTCAGCGCATCAAATGATCCGACCGTTACGTACTTCAGCGCGCATCGCGATCCCAGCGATGGTGTGAGTGAGTGGGACACGTGGATCGCCACCGACATCCCGTGCAACCGAGAGCAGTATTGGGATGACGCGGCGTCCCTCGGCGCCAAGTACGATCTCGCCAACCGGGATGATTTGAGGGGGGTCGGCCTCTTCACTCTGGACTACGCCGGCGGAGCGCCGGAGCTGTGGAATGCGCTGGTTACGCATTTCACCCTCATACCGGGGCTGGCCGGCAACCTGAGCGCCTGTGCCGGTAATGCCTCCGCCGCCGTGAGCTGGACGGCCGCTCCAACGTCAGGCGGGCCAATCACCAGCTACCAGGTGACCGCAAGTCCGGGCGGGGCGAGCGTGACGGTGCCTGGAAACGCGACTTTTGCCACGGTGACCGGGCTTACTCCGGGGACCTCGTACACGTTCACGGTTCAGGGCATCAACAGCAGCGGGGGAGGTATAGGCGCGACCACAGGGTCGGTGACGCCCAGCGCCGCGCCGCCGACCTCAACGAGCTACCTCAACTGGTATGACAAGACTTCGCCGGGGATGTTCAACGACAACATCCACCTTCTGAACACGGGTGCGGCGCCAAGCTCCGGCTGCGTGACCGTGAGTGGAAAGGCGGTGGCTGCCTGGAGCGCGGCTGCCGGGCAGGGAACGTATGCAACGATGCCGGCCGGCACGATCGGTGGGCCCGTCCTGGTGACGGTCAACTCGGGCCCTGCGGTGCTGGCTTCTCAGCGGGTGCAGTATTTCTCCTCGTTCAACGAGGTCTGGGCGGCGCCGCAGGCACGGGCGGCGACTGCCAGCTACTTCAACTGGTTCGACAAGGCTTCGCCGGGGATGTTCAACGACAACATCCACGTGCTCAATCCGGGGGCCACTAGCGCGAGCGTGACGGTGAGCCTGCCAGGCGCCACTTCGCAGGTCGCGACCGTAGCGCCGGGCGCAGAGGCGTTGGTCACGTTCCCGGCGGGCAGCATCGGTGGACCGGTGACAGTGAGCTCCTCGCAGCCGGTGCTGTCCTCGCAGCGGGTGCAGTACTACCAATCCTTCAATGAGGTCTGGGCGTCGAGTGCGGCGCAGGCGACGACGACGAGCTACCTCAACTGGTTCGACAAGGCCTCGCCGGGCATGTACAACGACAACATCCACCTGCTCAACCCGGGCGGGACAAGCGCGACGGTGACGGTGAGTTTGCCCGGCGCCACCTCGCAGGTAACGACAGTGGCGCCGGGCGCGGAAAGCAATGTCACCTTCCCGTCGGGCAAGATCGGAGGCCCGGTGATCGTGAGCTCGACCCAGCCGGTGCTGGCCTCGCAGCGGGTGCAGTACTACTCCTCCTTCAACGAGGTCTGGGCACAGAGCGCAGGTCAAGCGGTGACGACCAGCCACTTCAACTGGTTCGACAAGGCCTCGCCGGGCATGTCCAACGACAACATTCATCTCTTCAACCCCGGGGCAACGAGTGCGAATGTCACGGTGTTCATGCCTGACGGCACTGCACGTGTCACAGCCGTGGCGCCGGGAGCGGAGACCTTTGTCACCTTCCCGCCCGGCACCATCGGTGGACCTGTGACGGTGAGCTCGAGCCAGCCGGTGCTGGCCTCGCAGCGCGTCCAGTTCTACCAATCGTTCAACGAGATTCCGGCCGATTGACACGACCGGCGACCGCCGGTCGCAACGGAGGCGTCGATGAGCAAGAATGAGGTCTCGGCAGGCGTCATGATCCCGGCCTGGCGACCCGCCCCCTTGGCTCTTGCGGCCATCCTGACCTTGACGCTCGTCGTCTCCATGCCGACCTCGCGGCCCGCAACGATCAAGTCCACGCCAGTCGCGTCCACGGGCGCCTGGAGGACGTACCACCACGACAATGCCCGGACCGGCTTCGACTCCACTCTGCCGCAAGTCCAGTCGGTGACCACAGGATGGACCTCCGCCGCGATGGATGGTCAGATCTATGCCTCGCCCCTCGTCTATAACGGCGTCGTCTACGCGGCGACGCTGAATAACACGGTCTATGCGATCAACCAGGCGACCGGTGCGATCCTCTGGTCGAAGAATCTGGGAATCCCCCAGGCCACCGGTTGGGTTTGCGGCAACGTGGCGCCGATGGGCATCCTGGCCACGCCCGTGATCGACACCGCGGCGAACCGGATCTATGCGGTTGCCGAGATAGCGGGAGCCACGCCGACTTACCGGCTGTTCGGCCTCGACCTGGGAGCCGGCGGCAACATCGTGCTCAACACGGTGATCGCCCCGACCGGCTTTGACTGGAAGATCCAGCAGCAGAGGGGGGCATTGACGCTGGCCAACGGATACGTGTACATCCCGTTCGGCGGCCGCGCCGGAGACTGCTTCGACGGCGCGACTCCCTATTACGGCTATGTCGAGGCCGCTCCTACGAGCGGAGTCGGCTCGCCGATTGATTTTCGAACACCATCGCAGGCCGAAAGCGTGTGGTCACCGGGGGGCGTTGTCGTGGATGACACAACCGGCAATGTCTTCATCCCAACGGGGAATGCAATTCCTTGCGCCGGGGCCACGATGAGCGACGCGATAGTCAAAGTGAGCGCCACTCTGTCCAGCCCTACCTACTTCCAACCCCCCGACTGGCAGGCCAACTGGTGCGGTCCAGACTCTGATCTCGGGTCGGCCAGCCCCGTGTTGATCAGCCCCAGTCTGATGTTCATGGCTGGAAAGCGAGGAGGAGGCTTCCTGCTCGATCCCACCAACTTCACAGGAGTCAACAACGGACAGCTCTTCCCGCCGCGCTCCCCTTACACCCAGGCTGAGGTCTGCCTCAGCGACCACACCGCCGCCACATACGGTTCGTTCGCCTATGCGGCGCCCTATACCTATCTCGAATGTGAGGGCAACGGGCTCGTGGCGCTGAGCACGAACACATCGGCTCCATCGTTCGTTCCATGCGCCTCGACCTCATGCCCCGCGCCGAACTGGCGTGCCGGTGGCACGACCACCTTCGGGGCGCCGATGGTCGCAGCCGGAGCGGTCTGGGCAGCCAGCAACAATGGGCTGTCGGCGTTCAATGCCGCTACCGGGGCGCTGATTTATCAGAGCGCCAGTTTTGGGGTCAACCGCTTTGTGACCCCGGCCGAGGCCGGCGGCTCGGTGTACGTCCCGTCGAACACCGTCATGAGGTCCTTCAACATGGTCTTTGCCTGCGTAGGGACGCCTCTTTCGACCACCTACTTCAACTGGTACGACAAGGCGTCACCTGGCATGCTCAATGACAACATCCACATCGTCAACCCGGGCGCTTCAGTGAGCTCTGGCTGCGTGACGGTGAGTGGGTTTCCGGGCGTCGGATGGACCGCCGGTGCAGGGCAGGAAACCTATGTGACGCTGCCGGCCGGGACGATCGGTGGGCCGGTGGCTGTGACGGTCAACTCTGGCCCGCCAGTGCTTGCCTCGCAACGCGTGCAGTACTACCAGACGTTCAACGAGGTCTGGGCGGCGAGCGCGTCGCAGGCGATGACGATCGGCTATTTCAACTGGTTCGACAAGGCCTCGCCGGGCATGTCCAACGACAACATCCACCTGCTCAACCCGGGAGGCACGAGCGCGAGCGTTACGGTGAGCCTGCCAGGGGCCACGTCGCAGGTCGCGACCGTGGCGCCGGGCGCAGAGGCGTTGGTCACATTCCCGGCGGGCAGCATCGGTGGCCCGGTGACCGTGAGCTCGACGCAGCCGGTGCTGGCCTCGCAGCGGGTCCAGTACTACCAATCATTCAATGAGGTCTGGGCGTCGGGCGCGGCGCAGGCGGCGACGACGAGCTACTTCAACTGGTTCGACAAGGCGTCGCCAGGGATGTACAACGACAACATCCACCTGCTCAACCCCGGGGCCACGAGTGCGGATGTCACTGTGTCTCTACCTGATGGCACTGCGCGTCTGGCGACCGTGGCGCCGGGCGCGGAGGCCAATGTCACCTTTCCGCCGGGCAAGATCGGAGGCCCGGTGACGGTGAGCTCGACCCAGCCGGTGCTGGCCTCGCAGCGGGTGCAGTACTACCAGTCCTTCAACGAGGTCTGGGCGTCAAGCGCGGCGCAGGCGGTGACGACCAGCTACTTCAACTGGTTCGACAAGGCCTCGCCGGGGATGTTCAACGACAACATTCACCTGCTCAACCCGGGCGCGACAAGCGCGATGGTGACAGTGAGTTTGCCTGGCGCCACCTCGCAGGTAGTGACCGTGACAGCTGGCGCGGAGGCCAACGTCACATTCCCGGCGGGCAAGATCGGAGGCCCGGTGACGGTGAGCTCGACCCAGCCGGTGCTGGCTTCTCAGCGGGTGCAGTATTACCAGTCCTTTAACGAGGTCTGGGCCGGCTAAAGCGACTCAAACTCCTGCTCTGAAGCCCTACGCCTGCCGAACCAGCGTTCGAGGCTTGCGAGGGTTGACCTGCGCGACCTGACCAAATCAACCGTCCTCCCCGGTCGGGCATGGCACCGTTGCCTCATTTGCAGTTGCAGCGCCTACGCTTGCCCGTGGTCGCGTGTAGATGGCGGTCAGGGTCGTATGCTCCGAAGCCGGCGCGACCCACCGGTAAGGGAGGGCGTGGGGGGTGGGACGTGTCAAGGCCAGTGAACGTACTGCTGTTAGCGGGCATCCTGGTCAGCTTCGCCGGTAACCCGATCAGCCCAGCTAGCAGCGTTTTAGCGGCACCTCCGTCTCCGGCACCTCCGCCGTCCAGGAACCTTCAATTGGCACCGCCCCGACTCGTAAATGTTCAGGGCCTGCCTGCATCACCAATGACTACACATCCGAACGCGTCGACCCGGTTCCTTCCCAAAGACCAGGCATCGTACATGGCAGCAAACCAGCTCGCGAATCAGGGCAAAACCGGACGGCACGCCGGAGTGGTGACGCTACCGTCCAGCCGCGCGCAGGTCGCAACGTCAGCTGCGCAAACGCCGGCGCAACTGGCTGGGTTTCCGGTCATGGACTTGTCGCGGCAGCTGGCGCTGTATGGAAGCGATCAAGCCGTGCAGCCACCCGATACTCAGTTGGCCGCCGGCACAGCCCACCTCGTCGAAGCGGACAACAGTGCTCTGTCGGTTTGGACTAAATCAGGCGCGCTGGTCATGACCCGGGATCTGAATGCCTTCTTCGCTGTGCCGGCCGGCTATAGCTTTACTGACCCGAGGATCCTGTACGACAGCGAGAGCAGCCGATGGTTTCTCTCCGGCTTTGCGCTGAATGTCGCCAACGATAGTCAAATGTTGATCGCGGTATCAACAACTTCCGATCCGACTGCATCCTGGGCTACCTATGTACTTGGTAGCGCGACCGGCCTGTTTGGCGACCAGCCGATGACTGGACTCAACTCGGACAAGGTCGTCATCTCCTGGAACGACTTCACTGGTACTCCGCCCTCGGCGCCGATATTTTCCGGACAGGAAACGTGGGTGCTTCAGAAATCAGACCTGGTTTCTGGTGTGGGCGTTCACATCTCCGCGTTCGGCCCAGACACCGCGCGCTATCGTGTGGTGCCCGCACAGTCGCTTACCCCGAGCACGACCGAGTGGTTGAGCTACAACAACGCCGACTGCGCATTGTCCTGTAACGCGGGCAGCCCAACGGCGGGCGTGGTCGCCATCAACGGAACGCCCCTCATGGGAAACGTGACCTGGACCGAGACCGATCCTGCGCTTGCGGCAACAACGGCCCCTCCCTCTCCGCGACAACCGAGTGGCATACCGGTAACGCAAGAGATTGATGACAGGTTCCTGTCCGCCGTATGGCAAAGCGGAACGCTGTGGGTGTCGGGGAACAACGGATGCTTTCCTGCTGGAGATTTCATCACCCGGTCATGCATGAGGCTCGTCGAGATTTCGACTGGTGGCACCCCGACTGTCGCACAGGATATCGATGCGGGGCAGAACGGCGTTGACCTCTACTATCCGGCCGTAATCGTCAACAGCTCCGGCGATCTTTTCATCGGTTACTCCGCGTCCTCGCCAACGTTGAATCCAAGCGCGTTGGCTGTGGACAGCCTGGCGGCTTCATCAATTACGTTTGAGAATCCGGTCACCTTGGCTTCAGGTCTGACTTCATACGTGGGTGGCACAACCGGTCGCTGGGGCGATTACTCGGCTGCGGCGCGAGATCCGAGCAACCCTGCCGACGTATGGGTGACCGCGGAATACCAGGCGAGCGCCACCAACGCCGGCAACTGGGGGACGGCTACGGGTCGGTTGGCCATCCAGCCGTCGATCACCGCTGTCAGCCCCGATTTCGGTCCGCCCGCCGGCGGGACCTCGGTGACGATTACCGGTAGTCACTTCCAGTCCGGAGCCGCAGTTTCCTTTGGGTCCAATGCGGCAGCTAATGTGGTCGTAGTCAGCGGCGCAGAGATCACCGCCACCACGCCGGCCGGGGCAGCTGTCGCGCCGGTTGACGTGACAGTGAGCAACGCCGACGGCACAATCGGCACAGCGCCTGCCGCCTATACCTACACAGTGTCTCCGAGAGTGACCTCGGTGGTCCCCAATCAAGGATTGCCGGCGGGCGGGACTTCGGTGACGATCACCGGTGGCAACTTCACCGCGGTGTCCGCGGTCACGTTCGGAGCGACAGCGGCGGCCAGCATCACATTCATATCGGACAGCCAGATCACCGCGGTGAGCCCAGCTCACGTCGCGGGCCTCATCGACATCATCGTCTCGACGCCCGCCGGAACGAGTTCAACGAGCCCGTCCGATCAATTCACATACTTGGTGTTGAGCTCGTACTTCCAATGGTTTGACCTGGCCTCGCCAGGCATGGTCAACGACAACATCCATCTGCTCAACACCAGCGGCGCGACCGCGAACGTCATGGTGACGCTGCCCGGCGCGAGTGGGATCAACGTCTCACTGGCGGCCGGCGCCGAGACCTACGTCAGCTTTGGGCCAGGGCATATAGGCGGCCCGGTGGTGGTCAATTCAGACCAGCAGGTCCTGGCCGCGCAGCGCGTGCAGTACTACCGGACGTTCAACGAAGTTTGGGCTGGGAGCGCGTTGAAGGCTGCGACGACGAGCTACTTCAACTGGTTCGACAAGGCCTCGCCGGGGATGTTCAACGACAACATCCACCTGCGCAACCCGGGAGGCACGAGCGCGAGCGTGACGGTGAGCCTGCCAGGGGCCACGTCGCAGGTCGCGACCGTGGCGCCGGGCGGGGAGGCCTTGGTCACCTTCCCGGCGGGCAGCATCGGTGGACCGGTGACGGTCAGCTCGACTCAGCCGGTGCTGGCCTCGCAGCGGGTGCAGTACTACCAATCCTTCAATGAGGTCTGGGCGTCGAGTGCAGCGCAGGCGACGACGACGAGCTACCTCAACTGGTTCGACAAGGCCTCGCCGGGCATGTACAACGACAACATCCACCTGCTCAACCCGGGCGGGACAA
>WNGI01003722.1_pt1 | contig 13506 bp, 7 predicted proteins | sample 5400621 | NCBI WGS metagenome assembly WNGI01 (sample SAMN13153374, study PRJNA577476) | soil metagenome | isolation source: 20 cm soil or saprolite under Garry oak tree replicate 1 | place: USA:California | collected 2016-06-15
CGCATGCGATTCGGGCGAGATCCTTCTCCGGGCGCATCGTCTGGTACCCGGACGAGCCGCCGGCGTCGCGTGTGACCATCTCCGTGGCGACGGAGAGTCTCGAGGTGATGACACCGCCGGACACGACGGAAATCCGCAAGGTGACGGCCGCGATGCGCGAAGAGGTGTTGGACGTGGCGCACTATCCGGAGCTGACGCTGACGGCTCGAGTAGTCGACCGGACAGGAGACACGCTCCGCCTGCAGGCGTCGCTCACGATCAAAGGCCAGAGTCGGGACCTCCCGCTCACGGTGCGCGCCATCATCGGACCCGATACGCTGCGGGCAAGCACAACCTTCGACATCAAACAGACGGATTTCGGGATCCGGCCATTTCGCGGCGGCCCAGGCGGCACGGTGCGCGTCGCGGATCGGGTGACGTTCACGATCGAGGCCGTCGTCGTCCGTCGCAGATGACCTTCGCGTGGTCGCCCTCCGGCCGCTATCTCTCGCGCAGCCGCCTGCGTCAGTTCGCCGAAGCCCACGGCCACGCCGACTTCACCTCCCTGCACCGGTGGTCGGTCGAAGATCTGGATGGCTTCTGGCGCGCGGTGGACCGTGACATCGGGCTCGTCTGGAAGAAGCCGTACGACCGCGTCGTCGATACGTCCCGAGGCATCCCGTGGACCACGTGGTGGGTTGGCGGCCGGATGAACTTCGTGGCGTCGGCGCTGCGACACGATCCGTCGCGCACGGCAATCATCTTCGAGGGCGAAGAAGGCATTTCGCGTCGGCTCACCTACGGCGAGCTGGCCGCGGCGGTGCGGCGCTGCGCCGCCGGCCTGCGCGCCCTCGGCGTCAGGCCCGGCGACCGCGTCGGCATCTTCCTGCCCCTCACACCGGAATGCGCCATCGCCACGCTTGCGGTGGCCGCGATCGGCGCGATCTACACGCCGATTTTCTCCGGGTACGCGAGCGATGCGATCGCCGGCCGGCTGCGCGACTGCGACGCCAGCGTGCTCATCACGGCGGACGGCTTCCGGCGCCGCGGTCAGGTCATACAGATGAAAGAAACGGCGGATGCGGCCGTAGACGGCGCGCCGAGCGTGCGCACCGTGATTGTGGTGCCGCGACTGGGGCGAGAGATACGACTCCGCGATCGCGAGGTCACATGGGATTTCATGATGGCGCAAGGCTCAGACGAGAGTCTCGCCGACACCTCGCCCGAAGATCCGTACATGCTGATCTACACGTCGGGCACGACGGGGCGCCCGAAGGGCGCGGTGCACGTCCACGGCGGCTTCCCGGTCAAAGCCGCGCAGGATCTCGCGCACGTGTTCGACTTGCAGTCGGGCGATCTGTTGTGGTGGTATACCGACATCGGCTGGATGATGGGACCGTGGCTCATCGCCGGCGGCTTGATCAACGGCGCGACGATTCTGTTGTATGACGGCGCGCCCGACTTCCCCGACGCGGGCCGAGTGTGGTCGATCGTGGAGCGGCATCGCGTGACGCACCTCGGCATTTCGCCGACCGCGATCCGCGGCCTGATGCGCTCCGGTGAGGAACCGGTGCGTAAACACGACCGCTCGTCGCTCTTTGTCCTCGGGTCCACCGGCGAGCCCTGGAATCCGGAGCCGTGGTGGTGGTACTTCGGCGTCGTGGGCGATAAGCGGGCGCCGCTCATCAATTACTCGGGCGGCACCGAGTGTTCCGGCGGGATCCTCGGCTGCACGACGTGGACACCACTGCGACCCACTGCCTTTGCGTGCCCCGTGCCCGGGATCGCCGCCGATGTGGTGGACTCGAGCGGCGGCTCGCTGCGCGGCGCGGTGGGCGAGCTCGTCATTCGCCAGCCGTGGCCGGGCATGACGCGTGGGTTCTGGCGCGATCCGGAGAAGTATGTGGCGACGTACTGGAGCCGGTTTCCGAACGTCTGGGTGCACGGTGACTGGGCCCGCATCGATAGCGATGGATTCTGGTACATCGAGGGGCGCAGCGACGACACGCTCAAGGTGGCGGGCAAGCGCGTCGGGCCCGCGGAGGTCGAATCGGCGGCGACGGCTCATACCGCGGTGCTCGAGGCGGCGGCGATCGGCGTGCCACACGAGCTCAAAGGTGAGGCGATCGTCGTGTTCGCCGTGTTGCGGCCAGGTCACGAGGCGACCGACGCACTGGCGCGTGAGATCGGAGATGCCATTGCGGAAAAGCTTGGCCGGCCGTTGCGGCCGCAGGACGTGCGCTTTGTGAGCGATCTTCCGAAGACCCGCAACGCCAAGATTCTGCGGCGTGTGATTCGGGGCGCGTATCTCGGTCAGGCGGACCTGGGCGACCTGTCTGCGCTCGAGAATCCTGCGGCGGTGGAGCGAATTAGAGATTTGCGGTAAACATCTCGTCCGTGGTGGCGAGCAGCCCGACCGAGCGCGGGACCGCGGTACGTTCGGCGTGCGGAAAAACCCGTGCAATGAGCAGGGCGGCAGACTCCCCCGGCAGACGGTGCGGCACGCCCGGATGATGAACGCCGACCGCAAGCAGTCGGGCGAGCGGCCCCAGAAGGCCTGTCGTAACGGCTTCCTCCAGCGCCGGACCTGGCCCGTCGATCTGGTCCGCGGCGATGAGCGCCACTGCCTCATCGAACAGCCTGACCTCGAGCGCGTCTACCAGTGAGTCAAACAAGGCGGTGGAAACCGCTTCGTAGCCTCGGGTCGCCCAGGAGAACTGACGCTGCAGCCTTTCGTACAGTGCGGCTTCCGGCAGAAGATGGGACCGATCTCCAGTGATACCTGCGGCTTCCTCGACGAGCGGCCACGCCAACTCCGCCTGGCTGTTACCGAGGTGCACTTCCGCCCTGGTCAAGAGAGCGGTCACCCTGTGGCGCCATAGTCCTGAGCGCTGCGCACCTTCCTCGCAGCGCTGCACGGCCGTTTCCGCATCCGCCCCGCTGCCCAAAACCACAGCCAACCTTGCGATGCTGGAGTACGCCTCGACCGATGCGCGTGGCGAAGCCAGCGCGGCGAGTGGGGCGAGAGCCGCGCGGAAGCAACTGACCGACGAATCGAAGCAGGCGAGGTCGTGGTACAAGTTTGCGAGGACCACGCGGCTGTGCGCGATCGCGCCCGGATGGCCGCAGCGTTCCGCAACTGTCACCGCTTCACTCAGGGTTCGTCTAGCGTCCTCGAACCTTCCGAGGCCTTTATAGCAAATCCCCAGAGTGTTCAAGACCAGGCGCAACTCCACCAGCAGCGCGAGTGACTTCAAAACCGGGACGGCCGCGGTGAGTCGTTCCACGCCCTGGACAAGCTCGCCGCGCGAGAGTGCGCCGTGCCCGAGCGTGAGGTTGGCGAGCGCGACAGACTCGGGGGCTGCACCCGACGCGACGATTTTGGCTGCCAGTGACTCGGCCTCCGCCTTCGCATCGAGGTCCCCGCCATCCAAGCAGACTTCGAATCGTATGTGGTTCGCTCGGACAAGGAACGATGCTGCGTTGGCCCGCTCGGCCAGCATAATCGCCTCCTGCGCCGCCGCGATGATGCTCTCGTCGCCGCCCAGACGAGCGCGTTGCAGCGCCTCGGCACGCAGCAGGGCCGCGAGCGCGAGATCGGTCGAGGGTGCTGTACCGGGCCGCCAGTCCGCCAAGGCATCCAGCCCGCGCTGGTACTGGCCCGTTGCGACGAGCGAATGCGCCAGGAGTAAGCGCAGCCTGGAATCGGGCGCCACGTCGTACGTCCGTAGGAGACGTGTCAGGACCCGTTCGGCTTCCCGCGGAGCGCCGCGGGCAATGGCAACCTCGGCGGCGTGCACCGCGGTCTCGATGGCCTGCTGCTGCATGCCCGCGGCACTGAAATGATGCACCAGCTCGAGCATTGGCTGGAGGTGGTCCCGGTCCTGAGCGCGCGCCAGCAGCTGCGCGAGCTGCGCGTGATGGTATTTGCGCCGATCCTCCCCCATCGCGTAGTACACGTACGCCCGGTGCAACTCGTTCTTGAACGAGAGCCGCCCTCCTTCCACACGACCGACGCCGCGATCCAGCATCTCGAGCGCCGCCCGCTCGACCACGCCGCTCTCGAGCCCCACCAGAGTCCCCAGCTCGCTCGGTGCCATCGCTTTTCCCGCGACCGCGAGTACTTGAAGGACATGCTGGACGTCGGTCGAAAGACCGCCGTATTGCCGAGCGAAGGCGGTGCGCAGGTCCTCGGGAGGCGCCCAGGAGATCGCGGCGGCATCGCCCGAACTTTCCGCCGCGATGAGCGACGTCGCTTTATGGGTACGCCAATGCGACAGCAGCATCTCGATGTGATACGGATTTCCCTGCGCCAGACGCACGATCGTGTCTCGGATCGGAGAGCTCACCGCGTCGGGGTCAGCCGAGAGATCGCGGATCAAGCTCATGGCTTGGGGGCGATCGAGCGGCTGAAGTCGGATGGTCTCCTGCCAACCTAGTCCGCCGCGCGCCGCCTCCTCGGGCCCCAGCTCCGCCTCACCCGCGCGCGCAGCGGCCAGGATGAGGGTAGGAATGCGCTCCAACCGCCGAGTGATCAGGAACAACACATCCCGGCTGGCGGGATCGAGGAACTGCAGATCATCGAACACAAGCAGCACGGGGCCGGTGTCCGCCACGGCTTCCATCATCCGGACGACGGCTTCGGCCACGCGCAGGCGAATCGACTCGGTGGGGGCGTCGGGTGCTGCGGGGATGCCGGGATAAATCGTCCGCAGACCCGGAGAGACCCGGCTGGCCTCCGCCAACCAGAGCGGCTCCGTGCCGCCGGCCGCCGGATCGCGTCCCAACGCGGTGATCAGCTCCGAGACCGTGGCGTAGGGAATGCCCTGGCCGATTTCCTGGCACGACACCACGAAGACGGGCCACGCGCGCGCTTCCAATGACGTGGCGAACCGCCGAATCAGCGAGCTCTTGCCGATGCCCGGCGCTCCCGTCACCAGACACGTCTGGTAACCGGCGTCGCCAAGGCGATTCCAGGTCGCTTCGAGTTGTGCCAGCTCGACTTCTCGACCCACCAAGACATGCGGCCTGCTGAGCCGTTCGGGAATCGGAGACGGTTGAGCCAGCAACGTGGGTCGTTCCCCGCGCTCCAATCGCCGGAGGAACCGGGCGATCTCAGGGTTCGGATTGATTCCGAGCTCGGCTTGGGCGCGCCGGATGTGATCCTTGAGTAGCCGGACCGCGGCCACCGTGTCCCCGTCGAGCAGCGCTCGCTCGGCGAGCGCATAGACCACGTCGATGCAGAGCGGGTCAACGTCGGCGAGCGCCGTCGCGAGACTATGGGTCTCCGACAGATCGCCCTTTGCCCGCGCCGCTTGGAGCGCCGCTCGGAGCGCGTCGCGCGCCTGAGCCTTGAGCCGGACCCGCGCGCCGTCCACCCAATGGGCGAATTCGGCGCCACCACACTCGTCGAGCCCCCGCAGCGGCTCTGCCACACGCACGGTAGCGACCTCACCCTGGCGCAGGGCAGACAAGTCCGATGGCAACTCGGCGAGAAGCTGCACGTCGTGCTCCCGACCAGTCACCGCGTCTGTGCCCAGGCGAGAGCGGATGGCGAGCAGAGCCTGAGACAACGAATGCCGTCCCTTCTCGGGCGAAACGTCGGGCCATAGCAGATCGACCAGCCGATCCCGCGGGATCGACCGCGTGCGTCCCTCAAAATGCAGGTAGAGCAGGACGGCCAGGTGTTTTTTGGTACGGAAATGGACGGGCGAGTGGCCGCCACGGACGAGCTGGGGAGATCCGAAAACCTTGAGTTGAAACAACCCTAAACCTCTCTGGAACAACGTGTTGAGATCTTGCTGAGGTTGGATGGCCACGTTGCTGTTCGTCCAAGCTACCGCCGGGCGCGCGGCGATGTTAGGGCCGCCGTCGGGCCGATCACTGACGGTCCACTCAGGAAGGGGGTGACGCTCGATGTCCCTGTTCACATGGCTGGTTGAGGCTCTCTCGAATTACGCAATCGCGTGGTGACGAGACCCATGGGCTCCCGAGGCTCCCGAAGGAGTCTCGGGAACCCACCTTCGTCCTTCAACAGGAGTGCCGTATGAGGTTACGGATATGGGTCTCGTTCGCGTGCGGAGCAGTCGCCTGCCTCGCTTGTACCGACACCGGACGCGACGCACCCCTCGGCGTTCAAGCGATGACTTATTACGGATGTGAAACGAATCCTGAGTGCAGCGGCGGCGGGGGGGGTGGAGGAGGCGGGGGCGGGGGTGGCGGATTCGCGACTGATCCCAATCCGGCTGCCACCGGTTACTGGATGGGCACCACCGTCACACCCTCGACCTGCATCAGCGCGAGCGGCGCCGGGATCAACGACGGCGACTATGACGGGCTCAGCGACTACTGTGAGAACCTGCTTGCATGGAAGTTCCGGCCCGCCCTCACCTTCAGCGCCTACGATTGTAATACGGGGATGGAGCCTCGTTGGGCGGCGAAGGTCTTCCCGAACGAGGGGAACGTCGTGCGCGTAGCATATCTGTTCAGCTATTACTGGGACTGCGGCTCTCCCGAAACGTTCACCTTTCTGTGCACCGGGCAGCGCCTCCTCGGGAATCTCGGAACCCTAGTCGGCCTGCTGCCGAATTACTCGATCGGCCCCATCCCGGTCTCCGACGAAGACTTGTGCCACAGCCACCAGGGTGATTCTGAGTTCCTGCTTGTGGATCTCGCATTCGACGGCCCGAGTCAACACTGGTATGTGCAGCGCGCGTTCTTCTCGGCTCACTGGAGTTCCGACGGGGACCATTCACGCTGGACCGGAACATCGGGGCTCGAGTACCCCGAAAAGTTCGGCGGATACCCACGCGTATGGGTCGCCGAGGGAAAGCACGCCAATTATCCGACTCGGTACACCTGCAGCCACGACGGTGGCATCACCGACACCTGTGATTCCAATCCGAATGGCGGCACGCAGATCCGCCATGCGCAGGTGTACAATGTCGGGAGCGGTCAGCAGCCCTTCATCAACGCACAGACCTGCGTCACGGGCGGGTTGCTGGTGCAGTACTACCCGGATCAATACGGCATCGAGTGCTATTGGAAACCGGGGGACACCTTCGCCGGCTGGAATAAGTACCCACTGTCCAACGACGCAACGCCGTACTACACCATCCTCATCGTTGGCTACGAATGCTATGGCTACACGGGCACTCTCTTGCAGCGCTCGTGTATCGATTGGGGCGTGAACCGCAAGTCGCTTCTCTAGCGTTCTCCGGACCCCGGTGCATCGCCCCCGGGGTCCGTGTTTTTCCCGATGGAACCCGCCGGCGCTTGACGGCTTGCCGTCCGCGGATAGCTTCGGCCTTTCCTCCTTTGCTGGGTCGTTCGCCGCCGTGAAGAGCCTGATTGAAAAACTGAATTCTCCCTGGCACAAGCGGGCGCTGCAAGTCTTCATGCTGATCGTCCTGGCGCATTGGGCCGAGCACCTGGTGCAGGCGTACCAGGTGTATGTCCTCCGGTGGCCAATGCACGAAGCGCGGGGAGTGCTCGGCCAGGCGTTCCCGTGGCTCGTACACTCCGAGGTACTCCATTACAGCTACGCGGTGATCATGCTGGCCGGCATCTGGGCGTTCTTGCCGGGATTCGTCGGCCGGGCGCGGAGTTGGTGGCTGGCGGCGCTCGTGATCCAGTTCTGGCATCACATCGAGCATGCGCTGCTACAGGGGCAAGTGATCGCGGGGCACACGTTGTTCGGTGCCGCGCAACCCACCAGTATCATTCAGCTGTTCGTGCCGCGGCTCGAGCTGCATCTCATCTACAACACCATCGTTTTCGTGCCGATGATCATCGGCATGTACTATCACCTCTTCCCCAGCGCACCGGACGCGGCGCGCATGCACTGCACGTGTTCACTGCGTCTCCACTCGGCGACCATTTGATCGCCGTCCACCGAAACCACGGCTGATATGACACGACTACTACCGACTCTGTTGGGCCTCGTTCTCGTTGCCGGTCAAGCGTTCGCACAGCAACGCACGATTACCGGGAAGGTGACCAGCGAACAGGGCACGCCGATCATCGGGGTTTTGGTGGCGGTTAAAGGCACGATTGCTCGAACCGCGACCGACAACCAGGGCAGCTATTCCATCCGCGCCGCGGCCGGGCAGGTGCTCCAGTTCAGCTTCATCGGAACCGCGCTTGTAGAACGTGTTGTCGCTGCCGAGGACGTCATCGATGTCGTGCTCCGCCGGGCCGCATTAGACCTCGACGCGTTGGTGGTGACCGCGTTAGGGCAGAACGCGACGCAGCGGTCCCTGGGATATGCGCAGCAGAGTGTGAACAGCGCCAACATCGTGCAGTCGCAACGGGAGAACTTCGTCAACGCACTGCAGGGACGTGTCGCCGGGGTCGACGTGACGAGCACCTCTGGTGTGCCCGGTGCGTCCTCATCGATTACGATACGCGGCATCAGCTCGATCAGCAGCAGCAATCAACCGTTGATCATCGTCGATGGACTGCCGATGGACAACCGGACCCTCAACACGGCAGTGCTGGCGTCGGAAGCGAGCTCAGTGACCGCGTTCAGCAACCGCGGCGTGGATTTCACAAATCGCGCCGCGGACCTGAATCCGGACGACATCGAGACCCTCACCGTCTTGAAGGGCCCCGAAGCCTCTGCCCTCTACGGCATTGACGCCGCGAATGGGGCCATTGTCATCACGACGAAGCGCGGCAGGTCAGGGGGCGGCTTCCTGTACACCAATAGCGTCCGGGTCGAGCATAGCCGGGCCAACCCCGTGCTCCAACGCGTCTTCGGCCCGACAACCATCTCCGGCACGCTCGGCTTGTTCCAATACTTTGGAAATCCGTATCCGGCAGGCACACAGTTCTACGACAATATCGGGGGCTTCTTAAAGACGGCCGTGACGCAGAGCCACGATTTGTCCTTCAGCGGAGCGACGCCCGACAACACGATCAACTATCGCCTCGGCACATCGATCGATAAGCAGGACGGCATCGTCAGGAATTCAGGATATGATCGGATCAATATCACGGGCGCGTCGCAAGCGCAGATCAAGCCGTGGCTGAATACCGATCTCTCCATGGCGTACACCTACGCAAACAATGATCAGGTCTACAAGGGAGATCTCGGTCCGCTGATCGACTTGATGCTCTGGCCGCAAACCGACAATGCGAAGAATTACCTCACTCCCGCGGGGACGCGTCGCAGGCTGACAAGCCTGACCGCGGGAGCGGAAATCGACAATCCATATTTCAACGTCGCCAAGAACAAGATCAATTCCAAGAACACGCGTATCATGGCGAATGTCGGCTTCCTGATCACACCGTTTTCATGGGGAAGCATCAAGAGCAACATCGGCACCGATAACTACACCAACCAGAACCTCATCCTTCGCAATCCCGAAAGCTTCGCCGGAAACGCCTCCGGGGGTATCCTCGACCTGGCCGACGTCATCACGCGCAATCTCAACGCGCAAACGATCCTGAATTTCAACAGTCACAACTTGACGAATAGCATCTCGATCAGCGGGTTGCTGGGCCACTCGATTTCCGACGCGAAGTCGACGACCGACGCGGCCGTCGGTACGGGGTTCCTCGATCCCAATTTCGTATCGATGAACAATACGAGTGCACGGCTGCCGAGAACTACGACCGACCAACGGCGGGTAGTGAGCGCCTACGGCCGGGCGGAACTCGACTACAAGAACTTCCTTTACCTCACGTTGACCGGCAGGAATGACTGGACCTCGACGATTCCTCGGCCGAGGAACTCATTCTTCTATCCCTCGGTCTCGGCCAGCTTCGTTTTCTCGGACGCGTTCCCCGGCATTCGGCGGTTTGTGACCGGGAAACTGCGAGCCGCATATGCCGGAGCCGGGAAAGACGCGCGTCCCTACGCCTACCGCCCGGTGCTGGAAAACAAGACGACCGCGTATGGCGGATACGGGTACGGGTTTACGGGCCCCAATCTGGCGCTGAAGCCGGAGTTCGCCCGATCCTACGAGGTGGGGGCCGAACTGAGCTTCCTCCACGACCGCCTCGGTCTCGACGCGACCGTCTACCGCAAGGTCACCCTGGATCAGATCGTGAACGACGTCCGCGGGAGTTACGGGACGGGATTCATTCTCTTCAACGTGAACGGCGCGTCGACCAGAAGCCGCGGACTGGAACTCACCGTACGCGGCACACCCGTCGTGAAGCCTGACTTCTCGTGGGATTTCACGGCGAACTGGACCAGCGCCGGACAGATCGTGACGTCCTTACCGCGTGCCATCCCGGAGTCGTACGTGTCGGATACGTGGCTGTACCTCAACGTACGCAACGGAACGATGCCGGGTCTGTCCACGATGTCGCTCACCGGCTTGTTCTATCTCCGGAACATCCGTGGCCAGCTCTTGATCGACCCGTCGACCGGGTTGCCGATGCGCGCGAGCACATTCGTCGATGCCGGCTACGACCGGCAGCCCGATTTTACGATCGGATTGTCCAACACGTTCCGGTACAAACGGCTGTCCCTCGACTTCCTGCTCGACATTCGCAAGGGTGGCGACATCTTCAATGCGACGGAGCACTACCTCACGACCCGCGGCCTGAGTATGGAAACGCTGGACCGCGACCAGCCGCGCGTGATCCAGGGCGTGCTCGCCGATGGCCTGCAGAACAGCGCGAACCCGACGCCGAATAACATCGTCATCATTCCGAGCGTGCAGACCGGCTTTTACACCAACATGAGCGAAGAGCTGTTCATCGAGAAAGACATCAATTGGCTGAGACTCAGAGATGTGCAACTGAGCTACGATCTGCCGGAGCGCTTCCTCGGCGCCCGCAACGCCAGCGTGTTTGTGAAGGGCACCGACTTGTTCCTCATCACCAACTACACCGGGCTGGATCCGATTGTGAACGGCAATAGCGCTGCCGTGGGAGGATCAGGAGGCACGGGGATCGACTGGGGCAACTTCCCAATGCCGCGCGGCCTGAACGTCGGCGTCAGGATGGAGTTCTGAACATGAAAACACACCGTGCCGCCGTGCTCGCCGGCGTTCTGGCACTCAGCATCGGGTGCAAGAACTACCTCGACGTCAACACAAATCCCAACGGACCGCAGTCCGTATCGGCCAACCTGTACCTGCCGCCGATGCTGCACTGGTTTGTGACATCACCGCAGTTTGATGGGCGCTTCGTAGGACGGTACACGCAAGAGTGGACGCTCCCAGGATTGGCCCTCGGGACGTGGGACCGCATGGGTTATGACCCCACCAGCGACAATGGGGCCCAGCAGTGGCGTGACGTGTACTGGTCCCTGGGGCAGGGCCTGATCGACATGAATACCAAGGCCGAAGCCGAACAGCGCTGGGACCTGCTCGGTGTCGGGACGGTTCTGAAGGCGTGGGGCTGGCAAGTACTCACGGATCTCCACGGCCCGATCATCATCAAGGAAGCGTTCGATCAATCTCGTACAAAGTTCGACTATGACCCACAAGACTATGCGTACCAGGAAGTGCGACGGCTCCTGGATAGCGCCATTGTGCTCCTCAAGCGAACCGACGGCGCGGTCGATCAGGCATATCTCGCCAGCGGGGACCACATCTACAATGGCGACCGGACGAAGTGGCTGAAAGTGGCCTATGGGATGCTCGCCCGAAACCTTAATCACTTGTCCAACAAGACAGTCTATGATCCAGCTCGCGTGATCCGGCTGGTCGATTCATCGTTCACCAGTAACGCCGATGATGCGCTGCTGCAGTATCCGTGCACGTCTACGGACTTCGCCGACTGCAATTTCTGGGGACGGAGCAGAAACAACATCACTAATTATCGACAAACCCAGTTTGCGGTGGGCTTGATGAACGGTGCGCAGTTTGGCGGGAGGGTCGACCCGCGGTTGACCCGCATGCTGGCCATCGACTCCGGGAATACGACCTACACTGGGCTCGACATCAACGTGGCTGGGTTCGGCGCGCTCACGCTGCCACTACAGCCGAGGAATTTCTTTGGCTACGTCGGCACAGGCGGGCTGGGACTGCCGAGCCGTTATCTGTTCGCCGACCGGTCGAAGCTTCCTTCCATGACCTACGCGGAGCTTCAGTTCATCAAGGCGGAAGCCGCGTTACGTATGGGGAATGCCGGGCTGGCGCGGACCGCGTACATCAACGGCATATCCGCCCACATCGACTTCGTGAACGCGCGGAATCTCGACGCCGGCCAAACGCCGACGCAGATCACGGGCCCCGAGAAGACGGCGTTTCTCGCGGATACCAACATCGTGCCCGCCACCATCACCCTGTCGCACATCATGTCGCAGAAGTTCATCGCACTGTGGGGCTGGGGGCACAACGAAATCTGGATGGATATGAGACGCTATCACTACACCGATGCGGATCCCGTGACGACCGTGGAGATTTTCCGCGGCTTCGCGCCACCGACGACCCTGTATCCTGACAATGGTGGGCAACTCGTCCAGCGGATCAGACCGAGGTACAATTCAGAATACGTCTGGAATCTCGACGCCGTGAAAGCGATCGGCGGGGACCTTCCCAGTTATCACACCGTGCCTCTCTGGATCACCCAGCCATGAACACCCATCGAATCCTCGCTGCGTTGTTCGCTATCGGCGCGGTCACCGCGTGCGCTAAGAATGCGGTTCAGGTACTGCCCACGGATGTTCCCGCCGGTTCGCAAATCAAGTTCTTCAACCTGGGACTGAATGCTCCTGGCGTGAACTTCTACGCCGGCGCTGCCAAAATCGCGACGACCTCCGATCCGCTAGGAGTACGGTATGGCACTGCGGCCGCCGGCGCAGCGTACACGGCCATCGTACCGGGCCAGTACACGTTCACGGGGCGGATCGCGACAGGCGCGAACAAAGACACGGCGATTGCCACCGTCACGAGCGCGGTTGCAGACACGAAATTTTATTCGTTCTATCTGAGCGGGGTCTACGACTCAATCGCGAGAAGGGCTGAGGCGTTTATCGTCGAGGATACCTACAGCCAAACGATAGATCAGTCGACGGCCTATATCAGATTCGTGAACGCGATCTACAACGCTCGGCCACTGAATCTGTATGGTGCGAACGCCTTCACGACTGACACGGTGGCACTTGGTGGCCCCGTGGCGTACAAGAGCGCGGGAGGCTTCACCGCCGTTCCGACGGGGATCTACAACCTCTTCGCGCGCTATACCGATTCCACCGCAAATAAGGTCACGCGAGCCACCCAGTCGTTTTTGGGCGGCCATCTGTACACCGTCAGCGCACGTGGAGACATCACGATCACGTCCACGACTGCCACGAACCGGCCTTTTTTGGACAACACGCCGCACCAGTAGCTAAGGCCTTAATCCCTCGGGGCCTGCCGCTTGACTTTCGGGGTCCCGCTGGGGATTATTGAGCCGAGCGAACATGCCAGACCGAGACAGGACCTGGGACAGCGTCTCAGGTCCTCTTTCTTTAGGGCTCGCTCACCGGCGCCGGAATCACAGGTCGCGGCGCACCGCATGGTGACGACGCGCGACGCCGGGAACAGTTAGTGAACAGGAGTTTCATCAGATGGCACGTATCAC
>WNGI01017353.1_pt1 | contig 13506 bp, 13 predicted proteins | sample 5400621 | NCBI WGS metagenome assembly WNGI01 (sample SAMN13153374, study PRJNA577476) | soil metagenome | isolation source: 20 cm soil or saprolite under Garry oak tree replicate 1 | place: USA:California | collected 2016-06-15
CGTGCTCCTGCTCGGGCGAGGCGGATATGAAAACGATGCGCCGTACCTCACCGACTCGATCATGGCCGTGAGCATCGACCCGGTGACCAACCGCGTGATGATGCTGTCGATCCCTCGGGACCTTGTCGTGCACATGAACCTCCAGAGTGATTCGAGCAGGATCTGGACCAACAAGATCAACGCGGCGTATGAAGTGCCTTACACCAGCATCATCTGCTGCGTCGCCAAGCAGTACACCGGCATCAACGGTGGCGGTCTCGCTGCGGAGCATGAGGTCGGAAAGATCACAGGGCTGACCTTCGACCGTTACATCGCGATCGACTTTGTCGCCTTCCGCGACATGGTCAACGCGCTCGGCGGAGTCGACATATGTCTGAGCACAAACCTGGACGACAACACCTATCCCAACTACAACAATGGTTACAGGCCGATCCACTTCAAGGCCGGCTGCCAGCACCTCAACGGAGAGCAAGCGCTGGAGGTAGCCCGATCGCGGCACGCGATCCAGCCCGAGCAATCGTCGGATTTTGGGCGCGCCAAGCGGCAGCAGGACATCATGCAGGCGATCAAGAAAAAGGCGACCACGGTGAACGGCTTTGCCAAGGCGCCCCAGCTCCTGAGCGCGCTGCAGAAGAACATCAACACCGACATGACCCTTTCCGACATGAAGGCGATCTTCGACTGGGGGAAGAACCTGCCCGACAGCGCGATCATCCGCATCGCCTTGACGGCGCCCTCGGGATCGGCTGCAGGCAACCTGCTTGATGGCGGCACCTGCGGCATGGGAGCCGTCTCGCAGCTGTGCGCGGACGATCCGACCTTCAGCATGATCCGCAGGTATGTGGCATCGGTCTTCATCGACCCCAAGACGCTTGGCGAGAAGGCGCCCGTTCAGTTCGCCAACGGGTCGACCAACTTTGCGGGCCTCGACGACCGCGTCACCTCGATGCTCGATCCCATCGGTCTTCAGCTCAACGATCCAGTCGCCCACCGGGCCTCGTCGCAGACGTTGATCCTCGACTACTCAGGCGGGCAGTTCCCGCTTACCACGAAGTGGTTGCAGGGATTCTTTGGCGGCAGGGTCGTTGCGGCGACACCGACGAACCCCGCACCCGCGCGCGGGCAGCAGACTTACGGGATCGTCGTGGTGCTAGGACACGACTTCGCCCTGCGCTTCTTGGGCGAGTAACTCCCACGCCTTTCCTCTCCCCAGCGAGTGGGGAGGGGGCACGCCGCAGCCTCAACGCCTGCGACGATTGCCACGATGGGTGAGAACACCGATCCCGACTTACTGAAACGATTTCGGCAGGGCGACGTGAGAGCGCTGGCCCGCGCGATCAGCCTCGTCGAGCGACGCGACGACTCGGTGCGCGAGCTGGAGCAAGCCCTGCGGCCTGACGCCAAAACACCAGGCGTCGCCGGATTCACGGGGGCGCCGGGCACCGGCAAATCGACCATCGTCGACGCGGTTGTCTCTCTGCTGCGCAAGAAGCATTCCTCGGTCGCGGTGCTGGCGACCGATCCCAACTCGCCTTTCACCGGCGGCGCCATCCTGGGCGATCGCATCCGCATGCAGCGCCACGCCCTCGACCCCAAAGTCTTCATCCGCAGCATGGGTGCGCGCGGCCACCTGGGCGGCCTGTCCCTGGCATCGCGCGAGGCGATCCGGCTTCTCGGAGCGTTCGGCTTCGACGAGGTGATCCTGGAGACCGTCGGCGTCGGCCAGTCAGAGCTCGAGGTGGCCGCGGTCGCGGACACCACGGTGGTCGTCCTGACCCCGAACCTCGGCGACAGCGTGCAGATGATCAAGGCTGGGATCCTCGAGATCGCGGACATCTTCGTCGTCAACAAGGCCGACTTCGACGGCTACACCCGTGTGATGGCGGAGCTGCGCGCGATGCTCAGCCTGGCGCCCAAAGCCGAGTGGAAGCCTCCGATCCTGGCCACGGTGGAGGTGGCGGCGGAGCTGGCGCGGCGGCGCGCGCGGGAGGCGCTGGAGGACGATCCTGAGCTCGCCCGGCGGCTCCTCGATGACCGCACTCCGTACCGAACCGCGGAGGAGATTCTCGACCGAAAGCGATAATCGATTAGATGAAAGTCCGCGCCAGGGATGCCAGGGAGGTCTGGAAGGAAGAGTTCGAATCCAGTCCCACGCGCGACGACGGTATCGAGACGTCGACCATCTCGGGCATCCCGCTGCAGCCTCTGTACACCGCAGACGACCGCCCGAGGCGAGCAGAAGAGCTTCCAGGTCAGTTCCCCTATACGCGGGGCATCCATCCCAGCGGGTATCGCGGCCGCCTGTGGACCATGCGCCAGTTCTCCGGCTTCGCCACCGCCGAGGAGACGAACCGGCGCTACAAGTACCTGCTCGCCAACGGGCAGACGGGCTTGTCCGTTGCGTTCGACATGCCCACGCTGATGGGCCAGGACTCGGACGCGCCGACGAGTCGTGGCGAGGTCGGCCACTGCGGCGTCGCGATCGACTCGCTCGCCGACATGGAGACGCTGTTCGACGGGATCCCGCTCGGCGACATCACGACCTCGATGACGATCAACTCGCCCGCGGCCATCCTTCTGTGCATGTACATCGCGGTTGCCGAGAAGCAGGGCGTGCCCGCTGCGATGCTCGGCGGGACGCTGCAGAACGACATCCTCAAAGAGTTCATCGCGCAGAAAGAGTTCATCTTTCCGCCCGCGCCGTCGATGCGTCTCGTCGTGGACTCGATCGAGTACTGCGCGCAAGAGGTGCCGAGGTGGAACACGATCTCCATCTCCGGCTATCACATCCGCGAGGCAGGTTCGACCGCCGCCCAGGAGCTGGCCTTCACCCTCGCTGACGGCATGGCGTATGTCGACGCCTGCCTCGAGCGCGGAATGCACATCGACGATTTCGCCTCGCGACTCTCCTTCTTCTTCGATGCCCACATCGACTTCTTCGAGGAGATCGCGAAATTCCGCGCCGCGCGGCGGATCTGGGCGCGCTGGATGCGCGAGCGATACGGCGCGCAGCAGGAGCGCTCGTGGAAGCTGCGCTTCCACACGCAGACCGCCGGTGTATCGCTCACCGCTCAGCAGCCGGAGCTCAACATCGCGCGGACGGCGATCGAGGCGCTGGCCGCCGTCCTCGGCGGGACTCAGTCGCTCCACACCAACGCCATGGACGAAGTGCTCGCGCTGCCGACCGACAGAGCCGCACGACTAGCACTGCGAACCCAGCAGCTGCTCGCGTACGAGACGGGCGCAGCGAACACGATCGACCCGCTTGGCGGGAGCTACTTCGTCGAAGCCCTGACGGACGAGATGGAGCGCCAGGCCGAGGCGTACTTCAAGCGCATCGAAGAGATCGGCGGCGTCATACCCGCGATCGAGGTCGGATTCTTCCAGAAGGAGATCGCCGACGCCGCGTTCCGCTACCAGAAGGAGCTCGAGCTGAAGCGCCGGATCGTGGTGGGTGTGAACGACTTCACGGTCGACGAAGAGGAGCCCATCGACATCCTGCGTATCGACCCCAGGCTCGAATCTCAGCAGTCGGAACGGGTCCGCGACGTGCGCCGCAAGCGCGACCAGGCCAGGTGCACGAATGCCCTCCACAGTCTGCGCAAGGCCGCGGCGGGTACCGACAACCTTATGCCCTACATCCTCGATGCTGTGCGCGCATACGCGACCGAGGGCGAGATCATGCAGGCCATGATCGAGGTCTTCGGCACGTACACCGAAACGGCCGTCGTCTGATGCCGTCGACCGCCGTGCGCCCAGTCCGGATTGTCGTCGCCAAGGTTGGGCTGGACGGCCATGACCGGGGCGTGAAGGTGGTCGCCCGGGCCCTGCGCGACGCGGGTTACGAGGTGATTTACACCGGGCTCCGCCAGACTCCCGAGATGGTGGTCGATGCAGCGCTCCAGGAGGACGCCCAGGTGATCGGCCTCTCCATCCATTCGGGTGCGCACATGACGCTCTTCCCGGCTGTGGTCGAAGAGCTGAAGCGGAGGAAGGCGACGGACATCATCGTCTTCGGCGGCGGCATCATCCCGGACGACGACATCACCGTCCTCAAGAAGCGCGGCGTGGAGAAGATCTTCACTCCCGGCACCCCGCTGCAGGACATCGTGGATTGGCTGCGCAAGCGTTTTCCAGATTCGCCCACCAAGTAATCGCAACATCGAATAACATCGGCATCGCGCATGTCGAGCGAACCTCCCGACCAGGTCCCGCCGCCGCCCAGCGGTCCTCCGCCGGGCGATCAGCCGCCGAGCGGGCCCCCCAGCCCCCCGCCGGCAGGCCCGCCGTCGGCAGGCCCGCCGCCCCCGCCGCCGATGCAGCCCTATCAACCTGCTCAGCCGGGCCAGCCGTACCCCTACGCCGCGGCTCGTCCGGACGTCCAGGGCGCGATGCCCGCGATGGTCCTCGGAATCGTGGCTGCCGTTCTGGCGCTGGTCGGGTGCGACTGCTGGTTCATCGAGATCGTCGCCGTCCCGCTTGGGATCGTCGCGATCGTGATGGGCATCAATGCGCGCAATCGCGCGAACGCCGGCCAGGGCGCCTTCGGCGGAAGCGGTAAGGCGCTCACCGGGATCATCACGGGTGCCGTCGCGGTGGCCCTGGGAGCGATCGCGGTGGTCCTCGCGCTGGCGTTTGCCGGATTGAGCGGCTCAGGCATCCTCAACAACCTGATCTCGACACCGACACCGACCTAAGAGCCATTAACTCTTCCCCACTTGTGGGGAAGTCCGGCCCGAAGGGCCGGGATGGGGCTGGTTAGGTGCCTAACTTGCGGTGACGACGGTGCCCGCGATCTTGTCGTGGAGTCCCTGTTTTTGGGGATCCCAGAACATCCACAGCCAGGCGATGGCGCCGAACACGCACAGGGTGAAGCTGACCTCGAGCCACCAGACGAAGCCGCGCAGGATCGCCTTGCCGACGCTCGGGAACTGACCCGTGGCCCGGTCGCGGACCCGAAACCCGAATACCATCATTCCGACCGTCTGGCCCCGAGAGCTCCAGAAATAGCCCAAATAGGCCAGCGCGACGACCAGGTCCACGAGGCTGGAGGCACCGTGATTGCCATGTGTCAGTCCTTCGACCGCACCGAAAAGCGCTCCTACGATCACGACGTCGATCAATCCCCCGACGACGCGTAATCCCGGGGCCGCGTACGTCGCGGCGGGTGAGGTGGAGTAGCCGGCGCCTGGGGTCAAAAGGTTCGCGTATCATAAGTGGGCCTCTCCACCAGAGGCGCTGCCATGCAAATCAAAGCCTCGGCCCGCCAACCGCTCGGCAAACGCTCGCGGCGCATGCTGCGCGAGGGCAAGCTGCCTGCGATCGTCTACGGCCACAACACTGAGGCGACGCCGATCACACTCGACCGCCTCGAGTTTCAGAAAGTATTCGTCAAGTCAGGGCGCACGCATCTCGTCGACCTCGTCCTCGACGGCGACCGCACCGCGAAGGTGCTGGTCCGCGAGATCCAGACCCATCCCCGGCAGCTGGGACCGATCCATGTCGATTTTTACCAGGTCAACCTGGAGGAGAAGATCGAGGTCGAGGTCCCCGTCCGCCTGACCGGCGAGTCGGCACCGGTCAAGCGCGGTGACGCCGACGTCCTCCAGCCTCTGCACGCAATCCGCGTGGAGTGCCTGCCTTCGGACATCCCCGAGTCGTTCGAGGTCGACCTCACGCCCCTCGAAGAGATCGAGATGGAGCTCCGAGTTGCGGACCTCACAGTGCCGAAGGGCGTGACCCTCCTGGTGGACGCCGAAGAGCTGATTGTCAAGATCGTGCACAAGCGCGAGCTAAAGGTCGAAGAGGAGATTCCGGCCGCGGAGGCCGCGGTCCCGGCTGAGGGCGAGGTCCCGGCCGAGGGCGAGGCTCCGGCCGGCCAAGAAACCGAGACCGAGGAATGATCCCCGCCGCCTGGGTGGGCGGCTTGCTCTGGATCGGCGTCGGCGTTGTCGTTTTACTGGCCGCCATCGTCGCCGCGCGCCTTGTTGCTCGTTTCGTGGGCGAAAAGGTTCGCGAGCGGCAGATGCGGAACGACATGGTGGTCGTCACCCGCCGGGTGGTCACGGCGGTCGTCATCGTGCTCGGTCTATTTGCGGCGCTCGGATTTGCGGTTCAGAGCGCGAACGTGACGTTGTTCGGCCTCCTGATCGCGACCGTGGTGGCGGCGCTCGGCGTCCAGCAGCTGTTGCAGGACTACGTGTCGGGGTACTACGTCCTGTTCGAGCGCCACATCAGGATCGGAGATCGCATAACTTTTGACTCCCAGTCGGGAACCGTGACCGATGTCAGGCTTCGCGTGACTCTCATCAAGAGCGACGCCGGTGATCTCATCGTGGTGCCGAACTCGGAGCTGTTCACCAAACCGGTGACGGTTCACGGGTCGAGCGCTACGCCAACGCCCCCAAAGTAATCCGGTACATCGCCTCGAGCTTCTGCCCTTCGAGCTCGCACTCCTCGGCCAGCAGCTCACTCAACATCTGTGAGGCGGCTTCGACATGGATTCCCCCTGCGACCTGCGTCGCCAGCGAGCGCAGGTGATAGGTGTGGTCGGGCCTGTCTGACGAAACCTCCAGCCGCACCTTGACCTGGTCCAGCTGGACGAACTCCGACCAGCGCTTCACCTCAGCGGCTCCGGTTTCCTCCGCGTCGGAGAGGTGCAGACAGTTGAGTCCGCCGAAGATCCCAAACCGCTCGCGCAGCGAGCCGGGACGCGACTTCGCGATCTGCGTCTCGCCGAGGTCGTAGCGCATCTGCTGCAGCGACTCCGCCGATGCCGTGACGCGTCCGACCACCACCGGCAGCGCGGACATGAAATCGACCAGCCATGGAAAGAACGGCCGTCCCTGGAGGAAGTCGTAGTGCGTCTCGATCAACGTTGCAGGCGGCTGAAACCATTCCAGCGACTCCACCTTCCACTCGCGAAAGCCAGCCCCAGATCCCGGCGCGCGCGGCCAGTCGGTAGGCAGCGTCGGGTTTGAAGATGACCAGCGCGTCAGCCAACGTTCACCCGGCGCGAACATTCCGGATAGTCCGGACTATCCGGCTGCGTCTCACCCGCAAACGCCAGGTCGGCCGGACTAACCGTGTATGAGGGGACATGCTCCGGCTCATACTCCCTTACGGTCGCGGGGGTTGGGCGAGTACACCTTGCGGCTCTTCAGCTTCTCCGGCATGTGTACTTGATTGGCGACGCCTCCCTCGTAGTCGTGCGCGTACTTGTAGTCGCGTCCGTAGCCCATCGACTTCATCAGACCCGTCGGCGCGTTGCGCAGGTGCATCGGCACGGGCTCGTTGCCGGTTTCCTGGATCAGCTCGCGCGCCGCGCCGTATGACGTGAGCGCCGAGTTCGACTTCGGCGCCAGCGCGAGGTAGAGCGCGGCTTCGGTCAAAGGCAGCACGGCCTCGGGCATCCCGACGAAGTGCGCGGCCTGCTGCGCGGCGACCGCGACCGGCAGAGCCTGAGGGTCGGCCAGCCCGATGTCCTCGGCGGCCAGGATGACAAGCCGGCGGGCGACGAACATCACGTCTTCGCCCGCCTCGAGCATGCGCGCCATCCAGTACACGGCGGCGTCTGGGTCGCTGCCGCGGACGCTCTTGATGAGCGCGGAGACGATGTCGTAGTGCTGGTCGCCCGCGCGGTCGTAAAGCAGATGTCGCTGCTGCATGGCGTTCTCCACATTCTCGAGCGCGATCGCCCCTTCGCCCGCGAGGGCAGCCGCGGCCTCGAGCCCGTTGAGCGCCACGCGCGCATCGCCACGCGCGACCTCCAGCAGGGCCTCCAGCGCGTCGTCCTCGATGTTGGCGCTCAGCTGTTGCAGCCCGCGCTCCACGACCTTCTTCAGCTCATCGCGATTCAGCTGTTCGAGGCGAAACACTCGGCTCCGCGAGAGCAGCGGCGAGATCACTTCGAAGGACGGGTTCTCCGTGGTCGCACCGATGAGCGTCACGGTCCCGTCCTCGACGTGAGGCAGGATGGCGTCCTGCTGGGCCTTGTTGAAGCGGTGGATCTCGTCGATGAATAGAACTGTGCGCAGGCCCGCCCTGCGGTGGACCTTGGCCTCCGCGACGACCTTGCGCAGGTCGGCCACGCCCGCGGTCACGGCTGACATCGCGACCATGCGGGCGCTCGTCTCGCTCGCGAGAAGCCCCGCGAGCGTCGTTTTGCCGCTTCCTGGAGGCCCCCAGAGGATGATGCTGGGCAGGTTTCCGCTGCGCGTGAGCTGGCGGAGGACGTCGACCACCCTGTCCTGACCCACCATGTGCTCGAACTTTTTGGGCCGCAAGCGGGTCGCCAACGGCGCTTGCGGCTCCCCTCCCGCCGGGAGCGGAAAGAGCTCCCCCTGGTCTGTCATCGATCTTGATTCTGACCGCAGGCTTGGTTTGCCGAGACCGAGATCAGGGCCCTGTCCCTAGAATTCGCCCCCATGACTACCTGCTGGTACTGCAGCTCGGAGGTCCCGGAGACCTCTCAGTATTGCCCCAGCTGCGGCCACAGCCAGACCGACCGGACCTCCAGCCCGCTGTTTGGGGTGGTCGACCCGACGACCGGGATCTGGAACTCGAAGTTCGTCAATGCGCTGGTCGGCCAGGAGGCCAACCGCGCCGTGCGCTACCACCGGCCGCTCTCGATTCTTCTCCTCGAGCTCGACCACGCGGAGCACATCCACAAAGAGCTGGAGCAGGTCCAGGTCGAAGGACTGCTCCGGGAGATGGCCGAACGGCTCGGCCAGGCCATCCGCGACACTGACACCGTGGGGTTTCTCGACGCCGACGGACCGCCCCACTTCGCGATCGTCCTCCCAGAGACCGACGAGCAAGGAGCCGCGCTTGCGGCAGACAAGATCCGGCGCTCGATCGCCTCGCACGACTTCGGCACCACGGGGGCCTGGAAGCGCATCACCGTCAGCTGTGGCGCCGCCACCGTCGACGCCGGCTACCGGCCCGCGGACGAGGCGGGCATGATGAATCGCCGCGAGTACACCGGCAATCTCCTACGCGAGGCCTACCAGGCGCTCGACTCCGGCCGCGCGGCCGGAACGAACCGGACCACGGTCGGCGTCTACCGACGCTGAACCGGTTCTACCTCATCCGCCACGCGGATGTCGAAAACCCGCATCGGCTGCTGTATGGGCACCTCCCAGGCTTCCGTCTCAGCGCTCTTGGGCGCGCGCAGGCGGCGGCCGTTGGCGAGACCCTGAGGTCCGCCGCCGTGAGGCGCATCGTCCACAGCCCGCTGGAACGGGCAAAAGAGACAGCTGAGATCATCGGCCAGGCGCTGACGCCTCCTCCGATCCTGGAGTCCGACTTTGACCTTCGCGAGTCTGATTTTTCGCGTTACCTGCAGGGAGTGCCCTACTGGCAGATTCCTGTTCGTCGCCCCCTGTGGGTGGTGCACAAAGCAAAGCGCGGCCTGCTGCCGGGCGACGAGTCGATGGAGGTGATGGGCGGACGCATTCTGCGCATCGTGCGCCGCCTCGCGCGTGAGCATCCCGGGGACACGATGGCGCTCATCAGTCACGCCGATCCTCTTGATGCCGCCTGGATCCTGCTCGATGGACGTCCGCAGAACGAGCGCGAGATGCATCGTAAACAAATCCAGAAGGCCGGGATGTTGCAGCTGGACATGGACGGTGCGACGGCCAAAGCCTGGGAGTATATTCCGGCGCCCAAGGTGGAAACGCCGGCTACTGCGGCAGCCTGACGCCGCGTGAGGCGATTTCCGAAAGGCTTCCTATGGGGCACTTCGAGCGCGGCGCATCAGGTCGAAGGCGATAACCGCAACTGCGATTGGTGGGAGTGGGAGCATGAACGAGGACGAATTGCGAACGGCGACTCGTCCGCCATTGCGTGCGACAGCTACCGGCGCTACCGCGAAGACGTCGCGCTGCTGCGCGAGCTGAAACAGAATGCCCACCGGCTTTCCATCGAGTGGTCGCGGATCGAGCCGTCAGAAGGTGTCTTCGACTCGCGCCAGATCCGCCACTACCGAGACGTGCTCGGCGAGATGCGCGAGCAGGGGATCGCGCCAATGGTCACGCTCCACCACTTCACGAACCCGCTCTGGTTCGTGCGCAAAGGAGGATGGATCTCGCCCGACGCACCCCGCGCTTTCATCCCATTCGTGCATCGCGTCATCGATGAGCTCGGCGATCTCGTCGCCATCTGGTGCACGATCAACGAGCCGAGCATCTACGCCGCGAACGGGTGGATCACAGGCGAGTTTCCTCCCGGCCGTCATGGCGACCTCGCTGCACAGTACCGCGTCACGCGCAACATGCATCGGGCGCACGAGCTCGCCTATGCGGTGATCAAGCGCCGATGGCCTGATTCTCTGGTCGGCCTCTCGCATCACAAGTTCCTGTTCCTGCCCGCTTCGTCGAAGCGAAGGGATCGCCTCGCGGCGAAAGTGACTCAGGCCGTGACCGACCGCTGGCCTGTCCGGCCCGGTCGACTTCGGCCGATCGTCGAGGCGACCAGCGATTACATAGGCATCGCTCACTACTGGGGTCAGATGTGCGCGTTCGATCCGCGGCGACCACGGAACCAGCTCATCAGGCGGTTCAATCCACCGGGCCCGGTGAACGAGATGGGCTTTGTCTCGAATCCTTCGTGGATGCGTGGCGTCCTCAAGGAGCTTGCGCCCTACCGGAAACCCGTTTACGTCACCGAGAACGGACTCGCCACAGCGGAGGACGCGCCGCGCGGGAAGTACCTGACTGACGTCCTGGGCGAGGTGCATGCGGCGATCGAGGACGGGGTCGACGTGCGCGGCTACTTCCACTGGACAAACCTCGACAACTTCGAGTGGACCCGAGGCTACACGGCACACTTCGGGCTCATCGCGGTCGACCGCAAGACGCTGGAGCGCACCGTCAAACCGAGCGGCCGTCTGTACGCGCGGATCGCCACCGCGAACGGATTGGCCTCTTAACTAGACTCAGCGCGATGACCCGCCGGTCGGTTGGGCTGGGGGCCGCGGCGATCGTGCTCGGCTCGATCCTGATGCTGTCCCTCGTCTGGGGACTTCAGCATGCGGCGCTGTCCAACCCGCCCGTGCTTGGCCGCAGCGCACCCGGCCTTGCCATCCAGCCCGTCGCGGGCGATCGCGTCAGCGTCTCCCAGCTCCACGGCAAACCCGTCGTGCTGAATTTCTGGGCTTCGTGGTGCGGGCCGTGCGTCGAAGAGGGCGGAGTGCTGGCCGCGGCGTCGAACGCCTATCCCGAGCTCGCATTCATCGGCGCCGACAATCGCGACACCACAACGGGATTCCAGGCCTTCGAGCAGCTCCACCCGCACCCCTATCCCGCGGGCCCGATCGTCTCCGGCTCCTACCAGTCTTATGGCGTTGCCGGGCTGCCGGCGACGTTCTTCATCGACTCGAATGGCGTCGTCGTCGCATCCTTCATCGGCCCCCTCGACGCGAAGACGCTGGGCCACTACGTCGGGCTGATCGCGACATGACCATGGCGTTGAAATGGGGCATTCCTGTCGCGGTGGTCGCCGCCTGCGTCGGGTATCTGATCATCGCCGCTTCTGGCGGTTCGAGCCAGTACTACCTGACGGTCTCCGAGCTGCGGGCGCACACCCAGCCGGGTGACGTGCGGGTGGCCGGTGTGGTGCAGGACGACGTGCAGAAGGGCCAGGGCGGACTGCACGTGACGTTCACCGAGAAAGACGGCACCGCGTCGATGCCGGTGGAATACTCGGGCGCCCTGCCCGACATCTTCAAACCGGGCATCACCGTGGTCGCCGAGGGACGGCTGGGGAGCGACGGCGTCTTCCACGCCAGGACGCTGCTCGCCAAATGCCCCTCGCGCTTTTCGACGCAACCCTACACATCGTGATTCTCGGCTACCTCGGCGCCGGCGCCTTGCTCGCCGGGCTCGTGCTTGGCGGATTCTCGACTCTGCTCTCCTTCTGGGCCGGCGCGCGCGAGAGCCCGGTCTTCACCCAGGTCGCACGCCGGGCGTTCTACGCGGCTGCCGGGATGACCGTGCTGGCGTCGGGGCTGCTTGAAACGGCGCTGCTCACGCGCGATTTCTCGCTTGCCTACGTCGCCGAGCACAGCGACCTGTCGACGCCGATCGCGCTCGTCGCGGCGGGCTTCTACGGCGGCCAGGAAGGCTCGCTGCTCTACTGGACGTTGATCCTCGGCGTGCTGGGCACCGCCTCGCTCCTCGCGAGCTCGCGCCTCGGCGAGCGGGTCGCCGCGTACGCCGCGGGGATCCTCGCCGCGATCCTTACCTTCTTTCTCTTCGTCCTCGCTGTCGTGGCGAGCCCGTTCGAGCTCCTCTCGGTGACGCCGCCCGACGGCCTCGGCCTGAATCCGATCCTCCGCGATGGCGGGATGCTCATCCACCCGCCGGTGATCCTCGCCGGCTTTGCCTCATTCGCCATCCCCTTCGCCTTCGCGTGCGCGGCGCTGATGGCCGGCCGCGCCGACGCCTCATGGATCAGGCACACGCGGCGGTTCGCGCTCCTCGCCTGGAGCCTGCAGACCACCGGGCTCCTGCTCGGAATGTGGTGGGCCTACCACGTGCTCGGCTGGGGCGGCTACTGGGGGTGGGACCCGGTCGAGAACGTTGCGCTCATGCCGTGGCTCGCCACCACGGCGTACCTGCACTCGGCGCAGGTCCAGGAGAAGCGAGGGCGCATGCGCGCGTGGAATTTCGGGTTGGTCATCCTCGCGTTCCTGCTCGTCGTGTTCGGCACATTCATCGTGCGCAGCGGAGTCGTGCCTTCGGTGCACACGTTTGCCATCAGCGCGATCGGTCCATGGTTTCTCGGCTTTCTCGGGATCTGCATCGTTTTCTCGGCGGCGCTGCTGGCGCTCCGCGCAGGCGGATTCGCGCCGGCGACTGCTTCCCCCGCGGCGCCGGTCTCGCGCGAGGGTGCTTTCGTCCTCCAGAACCTGTTGCTGATCGGGGTGATTGCCGTCGTCATGTGGGGCACGGTCCTCCCGCTGGTCTCCGGTTTGTTGGGCGGCGAGCGAGTCGTCAGCACGTCCTATTACGAGCGAGCGGCCGCGCCTCTCTTGGCGGCGATCCTGGCCTTGATGGCCGCCGGGCCTCTCCTCCCGTGGCGCCGGGCCGCGAGGCCGACGCTGCGCGCGCTGCGGTGGCCGATTGCCGGCGCCGCGATCGTCTCCATCGGAATGCTTGCCGCCGGTGTGCGCTCGCTGCCGGCGCTGATCGCAGTCCCGCTCGCGGCCGGCGCGGCGACGACAGTGTTGTCCGAGTACCGCAGGGCGCTTCTTAAGAGGCCCGAGATCCTGGTCCGCAAGCGGCGTCGTTACGGCGCCTACCTGGCGCACCTTGGGCTCCTCGTGGCCGCGGTCGGTATCGCTGCGTCGCAGCTCGGCCAGCAGGAGAAGGACGTGACGCTCGCCTCCGGCCAGGCGGTAACGGTCGCCGGCTACACGCTCACGTACACAGGTTCCGAGCAAAGGCAGCTTGTCGACCACACTGAATTCATCACCGCCATGCGTTTCGGCGCGCAGACGCT
>WNGI01003724.1_pt1 | contig 13505 bp, 16 predicted proteins | sample 5400621 | NCBI WGS metagenome assembly WNGI01 (sample SAMN13153374, study PRJNA577476) | soil metagenome | isolation source: 20 cm soil or saprolite under Garry oak tree replicate 1 | place: USA:California | collected 2016-06-15
AAGCGAAGGCGGCCGCCGAGCACATCGGTGAAATAGGCGACGTCGCGCTTGACGTCGCGGCTCGGGTGGTAGACGAAGTCGAGGGACGCGAAGGCCATCGCGATCAGCCCTTCGACGGACCGCTGCGATCCTGCATCTCCCAGGCGTGGTCGAGCGCGTGCCAGGCGATGCGACGAGCGGCGTAGCGCTGCGGCCAGCCTTTCTCGACGAGCGCCGCGCCATTCGACGGTCGCTGAATCGCCTGGGCGATGGCGGCGCGAAATTCCGCGAGGGCACGCCGGTCGTGCCGGTCCGGAGGTGCAAGGCGGAGCCCGAGCTTTCGCACGTACGCGCCCTCGGCGTCGCGCACGTGATCGGCCATCTTGTCGCGGTCACGGCCGCCGCCGCGAGGCCCCTTGCGAAGTTCGGCTGGTGATGCGACTACGACGTCGTCGTAGACAGCCCATGCGGCCTGCAAGAGAGCGGCGAGCCGCTTGCCCTCGTCGGCCGTCAATCGCGTGGTGTCGCGCTTGGCGACAGCGCCCGGCACGCCGAAGTCTGTGCTCGCCGATCCCGCGAGCCGTTCGATCACGCGAAAGGTGGGTTTCGCATCGAACGCGACGCGACCCTGCTTGGCGACCGCGGCATAGCGCGGCGCATAGGCGCTGAGCGCCGCGAGCGCCGATGCTTCGTCCTTTCCGGAGCGGCACCAGCCGGGCCAGTCGTACGCACAGGCGAAAGTGCGCGTACGACTGGACTCGAGGTAGACCGCCGTTGGCGTCGCTTTAGCGGACGCCGGCCGCCTCTTTGGTGGCGACAGGAGCCTTCTTCTGCAGCAGGAGAATGAACTCCCGCATCCAGCTCGGGTGGTCGGGCCAGGCACGGGCCGAGACCATCTGGCCGTCGACCACCGCGTCGGAATCGACATAAGTGGCGCCAGCGGCCTTGACGTCGGGCTCGAGGGCCGGGTAGGCGGCCGTCCGCCGGCCCTTCAGCACGCCGGCCGCGGCTAGCGCCAGCGGCGCGTGACAGAGCTGGGCGACCGGCTTCTCTTGGTCGAAGAAGTGACGGATGATCCGCTGGACGTCGCGGTCGTTGCGGATGTACTCGGGGGCGCGTCCGCCAGGGATGACGACCGCCGCGTAGTCGGCAGGGCTGACGTCTTTAAACGCGAGGTCGGCGTCCCAGCTGTAACCAGGCTTCTCGGTGTAGGTGTCGTAGCCGGGCTCGAAATCGTGGACCACGAAGTGGAGCTTCTTCTTGCTGAGCGCCGCGATCTGGACGTCGTATCCCTCTTCCTTGAGCCGCTGATAGGGATACATCACCTCTAGCGACTCACCCGCATCACCGGTCAGGATCAGAACTTTTGGCGTCGACATAGCTATCCTCCTGAGCTCACGCCAGCCGATGCAACAACCTAACTTATACGCCATGGCCGACGCAGTCACGCCTGCTCCGCGGCGACGACGCAGGTCGAGGCTGGTGCGCGTTCTCGCGGCGATCCTGGTGCTGGTGCTCGCCCTGCTGCTCAGCTATGCACTGTGGACGGTGTACGAGAACACGCTGACGACGGCCGCTCTGGATGAGGGACCACCGATCACCGCGACGACGTCAGGCGCGTCGGCGCTCTCCGCCACGGCCGCGAGGGCGCTCAAGGCCTACGGCGGTGAGGCGGTCTGGAAGGATGCCGTCACGGTGGAAAGCACGGTAACGGTCGGCGGTCTTCTGTTTCAGCTCAAAGGGATCAACATTCCGGCGCACGCCAAGATCACCGTCGACGTTCAGCGTCCCCATACGGTGATCGATCCCGTCGACGAAGCGGGCGACACCGGGGTGCTCGATGGCTTCAGCGTGATGATCCTGTCGCGTAGCGGCGCCATCCTCGAGCAGCGCGCCGATGCCCGCGACCACCTGCAGAATGCCAGCGTCAGCACTCGCTGGGACCGGTTGAATCTCGTGTATTTCCTGGGCTACGCCTTCTGGGGCTATTACTCTCTACCGCACCAACTGTTGCGAACGGATATCGTGTGGACCGAACTTCGCGACGGGCTGCTGCAGGCCGACTTTGGAACCAACCTGCCGGTACACAGCCGCATTCAGCGCTTTTGGTTCGATCGGAAAACCGGGCTGCTCAGGCGCAACGATTACACCCCGGTGGCGGCCAGCCGCGATACCAAAGCTGCCCACGTCATCTTCGAGCACGGCATCTCCAACGGCATCCCCTATCCGTCGAAGCGCCGCGTCAAGATGTCGCTTGGACAGTACGGTTGGGTTCTGCCTTTTCCCGACTTCATCACGATCGATGTGGAGCGCTGGCAGCTGCACTGACGACTAGTGGACTCCGAACGACTTGTGAGCCCAATGGCTACCTTCTCGGCTCATACCGCATCGCCACCGCCCCCGAGCCGAATTCCAGCCGGCTCACGAGCCTCAAGTCGACACGCTTCGATAGCCCCGCGAACAACGTCGGCCCGTGGCCCACGAGCCTGGGCTGCACCACGAACTCGTACTCATCGATCAATCCCAACTCTGCCAACGCCAGCGGGAGCTTCACGCCTCCCACAAACAGCCCCTTGCCCGACTCCCGCTTGAGCTGCTGAACGGCCGTCCCCAGATCCCCGCGCACGAGCTCCGCGTTCCAATCGACCCGGTCCAGGGTGCTCGATACGACGTACTTCTTTGCCGCGTCGATTGTCCGGGCGAAGGGTTCCATCCAATCAGGCCTCGCGCCCGTCCGCACCGGCGGCCGCCACGCTGCCTCCATCATTTCGTAAGTCACCCGGCCGAAGAGGAGGGCATCGGCCTGGCTGATGTTCTCGGCCGCGTGACGATGCAAATCTTCGTCTGCGAACCCTTCACGATGATCGCAGCACCCGTCCAATGTGACGTTGATGGAATACCGAAGGGGTCGCATTACGCAAGCGTACCGCCGATGGGCTAGAAGAGCTGCGTGCTAGCCGCTAGTGAAGGCGTTCAACGATCATCGCCATCCCCTGTCCGCCGCCCACGCACATCGTTTCGAGACCGATCGTCTTGTCTTCAGTGGCGAGGCCGTTCAGCAACGTACAAAGGATGCGGACTCCCGTCATGCCGAAGGGATGCCCGAGTGCGATCGAGCCGCCGTGCGGATTCAGCTTGTCGCTGAAAGGGTCGATGCCGAGCTCCCGCGCGGACGGGATGACCTGGGCGGCGAATGCCTCGTTGATTTCGACGATATCGACGTCCTCGATCGACATGCCGGCCCGCTTGAGCGCCTGCCGCGAGGCCTCGATCGGGCCCAGTCCCATGATCTCCGGCTCCAGCGCTGAGACCCCGGTGGCAACGATTCGAGCCAGCGGATGGAGTCCGAGCTCCTTCGCCCGGCGGTCCGACGTGATCACGACCGCGGCCGCCCCGTCGTTCAGTGGACAGGAATTGCCGGCGGTCACCCGCCCGTTTTCCCGGAACGCCGGCTTCAGGGTGGCGAGTACCTCCACGGTGGTGTTGGGCCGCGGCCCGTCGTCGCGGCTCATCGTGGTGCCGTTCGGCAGCGGCACGGGGATGATCTCGCGGTCGAAGAAGCCGCCGTCGCGCGACTGCACGGCACGGGTCTGACTCTTGACGGCGTACCGGTCCATCTCATCGCGCGTCACCTGCTTCAGGTCGGCGACGTTCTCGGCGGTCTCCCCCATCGCGATGTAGATGTCCGGATACTCCTCGGTGTTCCCCCGCTTGAGGCGCGGGTTCTGGGCATCCGGCTGGTCGGCGAAGCCGTTGACGTAACGCGACACACACTCGACGCCGATGGAGAGGAAGGCCTCGCCCTCGCCGGCCTTGATGGCGTGGAAGGCCATGCGGCTGGTTTGCAGCGACGAGGCGCAGTAGCGGTTGACGGTTGTGCCGGGCACGTCGAGACGGGTGAGAATGCTGACCACCCGGCCGAGGTTGAAGCCCTGCTCACCGGCGGGGAGGCCGCAGCCACACATCAGGTCGTCGATGGTCGACCCGTCCAGCTGCGGCACCTTCTGCAGGACCTTGCTGGTGACGTGGGCCGCCAGATCATCGGGCCGCACCTCCACCAACGAGCCTTTGCCGGCTCGTCCGATTGGAGATCGACCATAGGCGACGATGACGGCTTCAGGCATAGGCCATGCCCAGTTTAGCCGCGTCGGCCGAGCGATTCTGAGCGGGTGCGGTCGCGTAGCCTCGCGCTCATGCGCTTGGTGCTCCCGCGATTGTTAGATTCGGGAGCGGCGCCCAGTCGACGATCTCGAGCGCCCGCTCGAGCTGGTGCGGGATGCCGTGGAGCACGAGACGGCGTCCCGGTTCGAGCGCCTGGGAGGCTCGCACGATCACCTGGAGCCCGCCGAGGTCGCAGAAGAGCAAGCCACTGAGGTCGAGGTGCACGTCACCGGCGTGGCCACGCATGCGGGCGAGCGCCTGGGCCACGGCTGCGACGTTCGACCGGTCGACGTCGCCGACGAGCGCCAGGCCTGGAGGGTCCACCGTGGGCAGGATCTGGAGAATCGTATCGGCGTATAACGGACGGTCCCACAGCCGGCGTGCTGCTGAAACTGCCGGTTCGGTAGGGGCCCCGAGGAAGGCGCGGACCGGTTTATTAAAGACCTCGAGTGGCTTGCCATCGAATCGCGGAGTCGCCAGCTCGGGGGTCCGGACCCAGGCCCACACCCATTCCTTGATGAGCAGACGCAATGGCTCGGCCGGCAGCCCCACGTCGCGGTAGCGCTCGTCGTTCTGGTTCAGGAAGTGGTCGATGGTGGCGAGAAACGCGTTGATGAGCTGCTCGAGCTCGGGTTCCCGCATCCCCGATGCCGGCCCGGCATGCAGGCGGGCGCGGGCATCGAACAACCGCTCGCGGTGCGGCCGGCTGAGCTGGTCGAACTCCTCCTGGAGCGCCCGGACGATGTCGAGCTTCGCGGGACTGACCTGGGCCAGCCACTGGAGTCGCTGGTGCTGGTCACCGAGCGCGCAGCGAGGATAGAAGCGCCCGCGGTTCTCGAGGTCGTTTCCGGTGCCGAGATGCCGGCAGGTCCGCCAGGTGCCGAGCGGCTTGTTCCGCGAGTCGGCGGCGATGAAAGTCGTCGCCTGGAATGCCGGACAGGCATCGAACCCCTCGGGGAATGGACGCGGATAGATGCAGCGATCGGCATGTAGCTCCGTCAGGCCCATAATCGCCCATTTGGGCTAGCACATATTATGCCATCCCCTATGGGGCGTCAATCGGCTACATGGTAGCCCAGGCAGGAAGTTAGCGCGCGACGAGGGCGGCGGTCCGGGCCAGCCGCAGCGCTAGGACCGGACAGGCATCGACCGCCCGCCGGGCATACTCGACGACGCTGGGTGGAACGCTCCCCGGCTTGATGATCGGATAGCCCCAGTCATCGAGGCTGATCAGCTCCGGGAGTAACTCGGCGCACAGTCCATGACCGTCGCAGCGGATCCGGTCGATCTGCAGGACCTCGCCCATCAGGCCACCGCCACCCGCGCCGGCTCGGAAATCGTGAGACAGCGGCGGTGCTGATGCCCGGCAAAGTCGTCGGCGAAGACTTGCAGCGCGCTGTGCATCAGGGCCGCCGCCCCATCGGGATGATGGCACGCGCCGCGGCCGGTCACCTGGCCGCTCCAGCGGACGATGCGATCGAGGTCGCCAGGCTGCGGCGATTGGGCCGCCAGCCGCTGCGTCGCGCCGGCGATCGCCGACAGTCCGAACACGCACGGCCCACACTGACGCGCGCTCTGGGACGCCAGGTAGGTCATGAACCGGGCCGTCGCCTCCACGCCACAGGTATCGGAGGGAAGGAAATGGACGACCCCGCACCCCAGCGCCAGGCCGCGCGCGCGCATAGAGGCCGCATCGAGCGGCAGGCCCCACTGCTCGTGCAGGTCTGCCCAGCCGCCGAAGTAGCCGCCGAGCAGGACAGCCCGCACATCGCCGCGGAGACCACCGGCGGCCGCCGCCGCGTCCGAAAGCGTCGCTCCCAGCTCGATTTCATGGACCCCCGCGCGGTTGACGGCACCTGACACGGTCAAGAGACCAATTCCCCGCGCCCGGCTATGGCCAAGTCCCTGGTACCAGGCGTGGCCGCGGCGCGCGATCAGCGCGGCCAGCGCCAGACTTTCGACGTTCTGAACCAGCGTCGGGCGTCCTCCGACACCGCGTTCGAAGGGTCGCGGCGGCGACGACGTCGGCCGGGCATCGCCGGCATTGACGTAATGCACAGCGGCCGATTCCTCGCCCGAGACGTAGCCGGCCGGCGCCGCGACGATGCGGGTTCGTCCGCGCACCTCGCCGGTTCGCTCCGCCAGCGCCTGCCGCAGCGCCGCGTCCGCGGTTCGGTGCTCGGCACCGACATAAAAGATGATGTCGCTGGCGCCAACCGCTCGCGCGGCGAGCAGCGCACCGTCGATCACGAGGTGCGGGCGGGCCGCCATCAGCGAGCGGTCCTTGAAACTCAGCGGCTCACCCTCGGCGCCGTTCGCCAGCACGACCGCGCCGCCGGCGGCGCGCTCGGCAACGGCACGCCACTTTCGACCCACGGGGAAGCCGGCGCCGCCTCTGCCGAGCAGGCCGCTCGCCTCCACCTCGGCGATCAGCGCGCCCGATGGAAGAGCCGGCATCGGCCCGAGGCGCTGAAGATGCGCGGTCAGGCTTTCGGCGCCGGCCGCGCGTGCGATCAGCTCCATTTCTGGCCCTGCGGGGAGGCGGCCGGGAGGCGCCGCCACGCTGTGTGCTGGGCGGCGGTCGCTCGCCAGGCGACGGCGGCGACGACGCTGCCGATGCATCCCGCCTCGATGGCGAGCATCCATGCGAAGCGCGGGTCGGTGCCCGTTCCGATGCCGTGGATGACGGCCACCGGCCACATCGCGTAGGTCAGCCAGTGCACCGCGCGCCAGGCGGATTGAGCGAAGTACGGGCGAAGCAGGCTGGTCACGACGATCGCCAGGAGCAGATAGATGGCGACCACGCCGAGACCCAGCCACAGGCGACGGTATGAGGAAGAAAAGGGAATGATGGCGGCCTGCCAGCCGAGGGCGGTGAATGGATCGACGACCGCGGTCACGATGTGAATCGCGAGGAATACGAGGGTGGCCAACGCCAGGTTTCGGTGCAAGCCAGTGGTCAGGAAGCGCGGCCAGGAGGCGGTCTGCCAGCGCATCGCGGACACGATGCCCAGCACGACCACCCCGGTCAGCATCACGAGGCTGACCACGCCCGCGCCGCGGGTCGCGTACCAGAGGATCGTGTCGCTCACGCCGCGACTCCCGAGGGGTCCGGCCAGCGGCCGATGTAGTGGATCGTCCCGTCGTTCTCCACCAGCCGGGCCGGCAGGCGCCCGCTCAGCAGCCAGTCGATGGCCCCCTCGCCACGCACGATCGCCGCCGTCGACGCGATGTTGGCGTCGAGGCAGGTCGCCGCGGCGACCGTGACCGTTCGGAAAGGACCGGTGGCCGGTAGGCTCGTCTGCGGGTCGATGATGTGATGGAGGACCGCGGCGCCGCGCGTCCAGCGGCGGACCATGGTGCTCGAGGTGGCGACTCCGCCCGACAGAAGGCAGATGACCTCGCCGTCAGCATCGGGGCTCACTCGGCTGTCTTCGGCGATGTGGATCCGCCATCCGCCCGAGGGTGGTGTCCCCGCCATGGCGATGTCGCCCCCGAGGCTGACGAGCACGCCGCCGGTGCCCGTCGCGGTAAGCGCGGCTCTGGCGGCGAGGTCGGCCGCCAGCGCCTTTCCCGTCGAGCCGAGGTCGAGCTCGACACCTGGAGGCAGGAGCACGGTGCGCGAGCGCCGGTCGAAGCGGATCGCCTGCCAGCCCGGAACGCGCCAGGCGCGCAGGGTCAGGGGGCCCGCCTGCGCGGCAACGCGGGAGAAATCATCGTCATAGCCCGCCACGCGAATGGCCTGGCCGATGGTCGGATCGACCGCCCCATCGGTGAGGCGCGCCGCGCGCTGCGCCGCGTCGATCGCGGTGGCCAGCAATGGGCTGACGCGAACGGAGCGCCCGGGATTCGCGTTCAGGCGGCTGAGCTCGCTGTCGTCGCGGAACCGGCTGTAGGCGGTGTCGACGTCCGCGAGCACCTCACTGACCGCGGAAGTTGCGGGGCCCAGCCCGTCCGCCTGGGTGGCGAGCACATGCACCGAGGTGCCAAGTGCCTTCCAGCTTTCGAGCGCCACGGTCATCACGAACCGCCGCTGGTCACCGTGCCGCTGCCGCTGCTGCCGGTGGTGGGCGCCTGGGTCGAGGGCTGCAGGCTGTTGCTGCTGCTCGTCGAGCTCGAGCTGGAGTCGGCCGTCGTCGTGGTCGACGTCGTCGTATCCGCGGCCGTCGCCGACGCGGTGGCCGACGACGTGCCGGCATACGAGGCGGCGGCGACGTAGCTGACGCCCACCACGGCGACCAACGCGCCCGCGGTGGCGCCGAAGGTCAATCGCCGGAGGCGCTCCAGCCCACGGTCTCTTTGAGTCGGAGTTAAGGAGTCCATAGCAGCATGGTGGCGCAGGGCACCTTGCAAATCCGTGACGCCGGACCCGGCCCTTTCTAAAAGGTCCCTAACGCCGGCGGCGCCTCTGGCGTCGCCGCCCGCGTGCCCGCAGGCCGGGCCAGTAACCGGGGCCAGGTGACCGCCATGCTCGCGCCGCCGGCCGGCGACGTCCCGACCTCCCAGCGGCCGTTGGTCGCGCGGACGACCGCGTCAGCGATGGCCAGCCCGAGGCCGGCCCCGCCGGGCTGATCGGTCGCCCTTTGGAACCGGTCGAAGATCGCCCCGCGCTGGTCCGACGGGATGCCAGGCCCCGAATCGTCGACGACCAGCTTGATGCGGTTCCCTTCGGCGGCCACGCGCACCTCGATCGCGCCCTGCTCCGGCGTGTATTTGCACGCGTTGTCGAGCAGAACACCAACGAGGTGATCGAGCCATTCCGGGGAAGCGGCGATCACATGCGAATCCACGCTAACGCGGACCGTAAGGCGCTGATGACGGGCTTCAGCCACGGCGGCGAACCGGTCCACCGCCTGCTGGGCCATCACGCCGACATCCACCGGCTCCGACCGATCCGAGTGTGGCATGGCCTCGAACCGTGCCAGCCAGAGCAAGTCGTCGACGAGGCGGCGCATCCGCTGGCTCTCCTGGTTGACGCGCGTGAAGGCGCGCTGATACCAGTCCCCGTCGCGAGGTTGCGACAGAGCCAGCGACGTTTGCGCCTGGATCACGGCGAGCGGTGTGCGGAGCTCGTGCGACGCATTGGCAGTGAAGTCCATCTGTCGCCGGCGCGCCTGCTCGATTGGCGCGGCCACCCTGCGCCCGATGGTCAGCGCGCCCATGAAGACCACGAGCAGGAGTACTGGTCCGATGAGGAGCTCGGCCTGGATCAGGTTGCCTCGCGCCTGATAGACGCTGTTCATCGACTGGCCGACGACGGTCCAATCGTCTGAAGTCAGTCCGCCCATGACGCGCAGGTCGGTGCCGGACACGGTGATCGTTTGTGGGTCCTTGATGCGGTTGTAGGGCGCCGGCAGGTTGATGGTCGCCGCCTCGGCGCTGCTGTCGGCGTAGTTACCGTCCGGATGAAAGGTCCACCAGAGCACGGGCGCGTCGAAGCGCGGTCCCGGCGGCCCCCCGGGGTTACCACGGGTCGGCCCACCCCGCTGTTTGGCCATCGAGGTGAGCCAGGAGGATAGGGTGGTGTCGACGTTCGACGTGAGGTTGTGGGTGACGATCAAGACGACCGCAACCGCAATCAGCAGATAGAGCGCGGCCACGATGCCGGTCGCCGCGAGAGCGACTCGCTGGGCGCCCGACCGCACCAGGTCCACCCGAGTCATACTCAACGTCCTTTCACCCGATCCCACTCTCGCAGCATGATCCTTTCGATTTGATGACACCATACAAAGTCGGGGCCGGGAATGATTCCCGGCCCCATCTGCTCGCTAATCCGGCGACTAGGGAACGGTCGGGAACTGGCCCGCGTTCTCCTGCGCCTCGCGCGCCGCACTCTCTCCCGCCTCGTGCGCCGCGGTCTCGTTCGGCACGAAGGTGCCGGAACCGGCGCTCGGGCTGGCAGCGGTCGTCGCGACGTTGGTCGTCGTGGCAGCGCTGGCTGCCAGCGGCCCGGCGATCGTGGCGCCGATGGCACCGCCCGTCAGCAATGACCCCGCAACCGCGCCGCCGACGAGAAACCTTCTGATCTGATTCATCTTGTTCACCTCCTTCTGCGTGGCGATGGAGCCAGCATGGAGGCGGGCGCCTTTCGAAACCATGACAAAACGCGGGCACATTCGCTCGCGTGGCTGCTACGCTGATTTGACGACCACGGTTGAGTGATGCCGAAGTACGTTCTGTTCTACGAGTCGGCAGATGACGTTCGCTCCAAGGCGCCCGTTCACTTCGCCGCCCACGTGGCCCGCTGGAAAGAATTCCAGGGTCAGGGAACGCTGCTGATGATCGGCACGTTCGCCAAAGCCCAGGAGGACGGATCGATGGCGATCTTCACCACGCGCGAGGCCGCCGAAGCCTTCGCCAGGAGCGATCCCTTCGTCCTCAACGGTGTGGTGCGCGGGTGGTCCATCCGCGAGTGGAACGAAGCGATCGCCGGCCCGTGACGGGGAGAACGAGACGCCGATAATGTCCGGTAGCTATGGCAGACGAGACGCTTACTGTCACCGACAACCGAACCGGCCGCCGCTACGAGGTCCCCATCCGGGATGGCGCAATCGCCGCCACCGATCTCCAGAAGATCACCTCGGATGGGCCGGGCTCCGGACTGCTGAGCTACGATCCCGCCTTTCTCAACACCGCGAGTTGCCGGAGCGCGATCACCTTCATCGACGGCGAGCGCAGTATCCTCCGCTACCGCGGCTATCCCGTCGAGGAGCTGGCCGAGCGCAGTAGCTTCCTCGAGGTCGCCTATCTCCTGATTCATGGCGACCTGCCCGATTCGACCCAGCACCGTCAATGGGTGGACGCGATCACCCATCACACCCTGCTTCACGAAAACATCAAGAAGCTGATCGATGCCTTTCATCACGACGCCCACCCGATGGGGATCCTCGTCGGGACCGTGGGCGCGCTATCGACCTTCTACCCCGACGCAAAGGACATCTTCAACGAGGAGAGCCGGCGGCTGCAGATCCTGCGCTTGATCGCGAAGATGCCGACCCTGGCGGCGTTTGCCGCCCGCCACGCAATCGGCATGCCCTATGCCTACCCGGACAACGATCTCTCGTATGCCGGCAATTTCCTGAACATGATGTGGAAAGCCACCGAGCTGAAATACGAACCCAACCCGGTACTGGAGCGGGCGCTCGACGTGTTGCTCATCCTGCATGCCGACCACGAGCAGAACTGCTCAACCAACGTGATGCGCGCCGTGGGCAGCTCGCACGCGGATCCGTTCTCAGCCACCGCCGCGGCCGCCGCCGCGCTCTACGGTCCACTGCACGGCGGCGCGAATGAGCAGGTGCTGCGGATGCTCAAGGAAATCGGATCGGTCAGCCGGATCCCCGAGTACGTGAAGCGGGTCCGTAGCGGCGAACTGCGCCTGATGGGGTTCGGCCACCGCGTTTACAAGAATTACGACCCGCGGGCGCAAATCATCAAGAAGGTCGCGGATGACGTGCTGGCGGTCACCGGTCGCAGCCCGCTGCTCGACATCGCGCTGGAGCTGGAGCGGGTGGCGCTGGCGGACGACTATTTCATCAAGCACCGCCTCTATCCCAACGTCGACTTCTACTCCGGCATCATCTACGCCGCCATCGGCTTCCCTGTCGAGATGTTCCCGGTGCTGTTTGCCATTGGCCGCACGCCGGGCTGGCTGGCGCAATGGCAAGAAGGGCTACTCGATCCGGAGCAGAAGATCATGCGGCCACGCCAGGTCTACACCGGACCGGCGGAGCGTCACCTGCCCGGGATCCGCGCAGCTAAGGCAGGAGCCGGAACCAGCGCAGGCTGAAGAGTCCGCCGGCCACCAGGATGATGGTGCCGAGGGCCAGCAGCGGCACGGTGAGATCGAGCTTGGTCGTGACCCAACCGATTCGTGACCCGAGGTCGCTGTAGATCTTGCTCAGCTGGGCCTCGTCGGCCGCGTAGTAATAGTGGCCGCCGGTCGCGCTGCTGATCTGCTGCAGCCCCTGCTCGTCGACGCCGTCGACAACCCGGCCCTGCACCATGGTCGTCTGGTTGCGCTGTCCGACGCCGACCGTTTGGACCGGGATCTTGGCCTTGGCCGCTTCGCCGGCGGCGGTGGCCGGATCGATGCCGGTATTCGAGGTGCCGTCGGTCAGCAAGATGACCATTGCATAGTTCTGGGACTTCGCGCTATTCGGGTCGGCGATGCTGGCGAGCTGGGCGACCGCAACCTGGATCGCGGAACCTATCGCCGTTCCCCCGCCGGGCCGAAGCGTACCCAGGGCGTCTTTCACCGAGCCTTTGTCGGTGGTAAGCGGGGTGACCACCTCCGCTTGCGCGTTGAAGATGACGAGACCGACCTGCGCGTTACTCGGCAACTTGTCGATCAGCGTGCGGCCCGCGGCGATCGCCGCTTCGATCCGGGTGGGCTGGACGTCGGTTGCCGCCATCGATCCCGAGACGTCGACCGCCAGCATGACACTGGTCTGACCCTTGGGGACGCGGATGCTCGCCTGCGGCCGCGCCATCGAGAACAGCAGGCCGGCCACGCCCGCGACGAAGAGGATCGCGGGGAGGTGCCGGCGGAAGCCGGGGCCCTTGCCCATCACCTGGTTGAGCAGCGCGAGGTTGGTGAAGCGCACTGCGTAGGCACGACGTCGCCGCTGACTCGTGATGTAGAAGCCGACCAGCAGCGGAATGGCCAGCAGCCCAAGCAGTAACCAGGGTGATTGGAAGCTCATGCGCCCACCCGCGCCAGCCGTCCCGAACGCTGGGCCTCGCGCTGTTTGATGAACGCCACCAGCTGGGGTACGAGCTCCGCGGCGGTGCTCATTTCGGCCACGGCCGCCCGAGCTCGGAGGAGGTCGGCACGGATCGTCTCGCGCTGTGCCGCCGCGGCCTCCTGGAAGCGCGCCCGCAGATGCGCGCTGCGGGTATCGACCAGGATCTGCTCCCCACTCTCGGGGTCCTCGAAGGTGACGACCCCGACGTCCGGGATCTCGCCCTCACGCGGATCAGTGATCCAGACGGCAACGACCTCGTGACGGATCGCCAGCGCGCTCAGCGGTTGCTGCCAGCCGCCGGGCGTCATGAAATCGCTGATGAGAACCATCATCGACGGACGCCGGATGAGCCGGCCCGCCTCCGCCAGCGCCCGGCCGAGATCGGTCGGACCGCCCGTCGGCGTTTCGGTCGCGCGCTCCATCCGGGCGATCATCTGCAGCAGCGCGGTTCGCCCCGCCGACGGCGGAAGAATCGAGCGGACGCGGTCGTCGAAGAGCAACGCGCCGACACGGTTGCCGCGGCCGATCAGCAGCTGCCCGACGACCGCGGAGAATTCGAGCGCCAGCTGCCGCTTGAGGCAGCGGGCGGTGCCCCAGTCGAGTGAACGCGTGATATCG
>WNGI01003725.1_pt1 | contig 13505 bp, 16 predicted proteins | sample 5400621 | NCBI WGS metagenome assembly WNGI01 (sample SAMN13153374, study PRJNA577476) | soil metagenome | isolation source: 20 cm soil or saprolite under Garry oak tree replicate 1 | place: USA:California | collected 2016-06-15
GAGGACCGCAACCGTTCGCGGGACAGGAGAAGCGGCTCCGATTGCTCGCGTTTGTAAGGCAGGACTCGATCGTCCGGGTGGACAAGCGCGTCGAGGACACCGCGATGGTCTGGCCGCACCTTCTGGTCATCGAGTTCATCGCCGCGATGCTCTGGTCGATCGGACTCTTCGTCATCGCCGCCGCCTTTAACGCTCCGCTCCAGGACCACGCCAATCCCGACTGCACGCCGAATCCCTCGAAGGCGCCGTGGTACCTCCTGAATCTGCAGGAGCTCCTGCTCCATATGGATAAGGGTCTCGCCGGCGTGGTCGTCCCGACCATCTGGCTCACGTTCATGGCGGCGATCCCGTACATCGACCGGAGCCGCGAAGGCGTCGGCATCTGGTTCACGAGCCCCAACGGCCTACGGGTCACGATCTTCGCGGCGGTCTTCGCGACGGTCGGAACGTTCTCGCTCATCCTCCTCGACGCGTTCCTCAAAGCCCACGGCTACATCGAGTTCGCGACGGAGCACTTCCCGGGTGGCAAGCAGCTTCTGCCGAACTACCTCATTCCAATCGCCGTGATGCTCGGCCTCTCGTTCCTGCTGGTGCTGATCGTCCAGCGCCTCTACGGCGCAAACACGCGCGAGTGGATGCTGGCCATCTTTACCGGGTTCGTCGCGGTCTACGTCGTGCTGACCGTCGTGGGAACGTCCCTGCGCGGGCCGGGGATGGACCTATTCGCGCCGTGGGCCGTCCCCGCCACCCACCAGTGCTTTGAGCCCGGCAAATGATCCGGCCCCACACCGACTCGACCTTTCAGGGTCTTATCGGGCGCGTCAAGCGTCGTCAGCTGTTTCGGCTGGGCTTCCTGGTCGGCACGCTCCTCGCCGTCACTGAGATCACCGCGCTCGTGGTCCCCTTCTACAAGCCGAACAAGATCCTTGGCCTCGGGGTGAAGATCGCAGTGGGCACGAAGGACGGCATCCTGGCCACGTTTAAGTCGACGAACGACGTTCCGATCCTCAACCTCGAGGGAAAGTTCTTCCTCATCCATCCACCCGGGGGGATCGTCGCGGCGTACCGCAAGTGCACCCATCTGGGGTGCAGCGTTCCCTGGAACGGCGCGGAGGACCAGTTTCACTGCCCCTGCCACGGCTCGCTCTACGACAAGCACACCGCGGTGGTGAAGGGTGGACCCGCCCCAAAGCCTCTCCAGCTCTTCCACATCGTCGCCGATGCGAGCGGTGCGCTCATCGTGGACACCAACCCGCTCAACGTCATCGATCGCCAGGCGAATGTCTGGAATCCCAAAGATCTCGAGATCACCGAGTAGATGCAGCTCGACCTGAACTTCATCCTCGCCGTCGCCAGCCTCCTCATGTTCGCGGGATTCCTGGCCTTCTTCGGCTACCTGATCTTCCACCAACAGTCGCTCGAACCGAAGGAGAAGACCGGCGCGGAGCTCATCGAGCAGCACTACGCGGCCGGCGAGACCATCGAACAGCCGACGCCGTACTACGTCGCGCCGATCCCGGCGGCGCCGGATCCGCTCGAGATCAGCGCGAACCTTGACCGGAAGATCCTCCTCGGAGCGGGGATGCTCTTCGCCGTCTTCGCCCTGGTCGGCGGGTACTTCTTCACGATCTTCGTCGTCCGTGCCGACGCGAGCTCCGAGCGCTGGCGTGACAAGGTCGCCTCGCAGGAGCAGCTCGACAAATCGATCGAGCGCGGCCGCAACCTCTACGCGAACTTCTGCTTCGACTGCCACGGCAAGACGGGTCTTGGCAGCACCGATCCGACGCGCAAGGATCTGCCCGGTCTTCCCTTGAACAAGCCTGCCTTCAAGTACGACAACGTCAAGACCGACCCGACAAAGCTGAAGGCAACACAGGACCTCATCACCCTTACGATCGAGCGCGGCCGAGCCAAGCCACCGGGTTCCATCTCGATGCCGGCGTGGAGCGACACCGAGGGCGGCTCGCTCAACGACGAGCAGATCCAGCAGCTGCTCAACTTCATCATGTTCGGCACCGACCAGGACTGGGCCGACATCGTGACCGTCCGTCTGCATAGCGCCGGTGCGGAAGACGGCCACCTGCCGCTCGAGCCGAACCCGCCGAAGCCCGAGGTGCTGACCGGCGCCGCGCTCGGCCAGCGGCTCACCCTGAACAACCCGCAGGCGGCGTGCGTGAGCTGCCATAGCTTCGACCCGAACACGCCGAGCACGCTGCCGACGGCGCCGAACCTTGGCCACTACGGCACGCAGGGCCCCTTGAACGACGAGAACAAAGCGAAGAAGGCGGCCGGCGATTCCGACTATCTCCTGCACTGGATCCAGAACCCGCCGGCGGTCAAGCCTGGCGTTGTGATGCCGGCCTTCGGCACCGCCTACGGCGGATCCCTGAGCGATGATCAGATCAAGGCGATCATCGAGTATCTTCTGAGCCTGCAGTGATCGCCGAAGTTAGCGAAGCCAACGAGTTCTACATGGTCCTCGTGACCGTGTTCATCCTCATCGCGGCCATGTACTTCCTGCAGAAGTGGTGGACGAACTATCGGTAGGTGAGCGGCCTCCGCTCCCTCGCCAGAAGACCCTCGCGCTCCTCGTCGGTCGAGTCACCACGATCAAGCTCGCTTACTGGGCCGCGCTCACGCTAATCGAGTTGGCGTTGCCACGCGTTTTAGACCGAGGATTTACCGAGCGATTTCCGCTCTCTATCGCGCTCGCTGCGGTCATCACGGTGATCGCCCTCGCCTGGGCGCGGTGGCAAGCGCGTGTTGTCGATCGCCGCGCGGGTGGCATAGAACGCGGATTGGCGACGATCGCGACAACGTTCGTAGCGGCTTCGGTGGTCGCGTCGCCGGCGAGCCTGCCGCTCCTTCTCATCGAGCGCGCCCGGTCGCTCGAAGGATGCGCACCCGGCATTACCTGCCACCTCGAAGCGATTCTGTTATGGGTCGCACTCTTTGCGGTCGGGTTCGTACTCATTCCGGCCGTCTTCGCCGTCTCGCTGCGCACTACGCGCTAGGCTCGCTTGGACGCCGACCTGAAGACGTGTGGCAATCTACGGCGCGGTGGCCGGGAAACGTGTGCTCGTTGTTGACGACGACCCCGACATCCGTGAGCTCCTGTTCACGGCGCTCGAGGACGAGGGCTTCGAGGTCGTTCCCGCAGGGAACGGTCAGGAAGCGCTCGCGATCATCAAGACGTTCCGCCCTGACGTGATCGTGCTCGACCTCATGATGCCGGTCATGGACGGATGGCAATTCGCGCACGAGCTGCGCGCGCGCGATGAAGGGGACGAAGACATTCCGCTCGTGCTGCTCTCCGCAGCGCGCGATCTCCAAACGCACGCGAAGGCGCTTGCGGCCGCTGACATCATCGAGAAGCCCTTCGACCTGAGCGAGCTCCTGCCAAAGATCGCGCGCGTCGCCTCCGCCGCCTAGAACCCCCGCAACTAGCATCACCGCGTGAGGACCTCGCCCGCTCGGCCGCTTGCGGTCATGGCCGCGACGCTCCTCCCGACTGTCCTGCTGGCGTGGTACCTGAGCGATCCGGCGCACAACCAGCCGATCGTCATCCGGCTCGAACACTTCGTCATCACATCGAACGTCTCCGTCGTCGCCGCGCTCGTCGCCTTTCTCGTCGCGCGAGCGGCCCTCGGGGTCGGCCACTACCGCGCGCTACTCATCGCACTCGGTTTTGCGTCGATGGCCGCGATCTTCGCGGTGCACGGTCTTGCCACACCGGGTGTTCTCGAGCAGGGCGATCGCGAACCGCCGGCGCAGCTCGTCCTCGGGGTCTCCGCGGAGCTCGCGCTCGCTGTTGCTGCGGTCTTCTTCGCCGTTCGCTACACGCCGCTCGCCGCGTGGCTCGAGCGACGTCTGCGCCCGGAGATACTCACCGTCGCGGTCGTCGCGTTCCTCGGTCTCTACGCGTTCGTCGGTCTCGGCTGGCCGGCCGAGTTCGCCGGGATCGCGCGTTGGATTCTCGCGTCAGGGGGAGCCGCCGCCGGTTATCAGCCGTCGGCCTACGGCTACGGGATCCCCGCGAGCGGCGATGTCACCGGCGGGGCCGGCTGGGTGCCGTTCGCGATCGTCGCTGCGGTCCTCGTGCTCTATGGCTATTCCGCGTTCGCCCAAGGACGCGACTTCATTCGGACTGGCCTGCCGCTCCAAGGTGCGCTCGCGGTCGCGTACGTCCTGCTCGCGCAGGCGCAGGTCTCGCAGTTCCTTGGACCGATCTGGACGCCGTCGTGGTGGGAGTACCACGGCCTCATGCTCGCCGCGGTCGTTCTCGCGATGGGCGCGCTGGTGCTCGAGCTCGATCGCCGTCGCGGGCTCGAGCGCTTTCTCCCGGCGACCGTCGTCGAGCGCGTCATCCAGGGCGATCCGCTGCGCCTCGAAGGCGAACGTCAGACCGTCACCATCCTGTTCACCGATCTTCGCGGCTCGACGTCGCTCGCCGAGCGGCTCACACCGGAACAGACGATCGCCGCGGTCAACGCATACCTGCGCGTAATGGCGCGCTGCGTCCTCGACAACGGCGGCATCCTGGACAAGTTCACCGGAGACGGCGTCATGGCGATCTTCGGCGCGATGAGCGATCCGACAAACGGCGCTCTCGCGGCAGCGCGCGCCGCACTGGCGATGCGCGCGAGCATCGCGGAGCTCAACGCGGCGCGAGCCGGCCGTGGTGAGGTCGTCGTCCAGTTCGGCATGGGGCTTCACACCGGTGACGTGGTGGTCGGTGCGGTCGGACTCCCCGAGCGCTCGCAGTACGACGCGATCGGCGACGCGGTCAACACCGCGTCGCGTATGGAGACGCTCACAAAGGAGTTCCACGTGGACTCGATCCTGTCCGGTGACACCGCCGAGCGGCTGCGCAGCGATGGCGTCGCGCTTCGGCCGCTCGGCGAGGCTCACGTCAAGGGCAAGGCGAACGCGATCGAAGTCTTCACGCTCGGCTGAACGGACCTACGGTGCGGACACGACCTGCCATACCGCGCCGAATCCAGTGCTGCCCTGGCCGTTCGTCTCCCCCGCTGCGGCGTCGCGCGCGTAGAAGTAGAGCGGATGCGAGTTGAATGTGACCTGCAGCGATCCATCCTTGCGCGCGGTCGTGCTGAACTTTCCCGTCGTCACGCCATCCGCGGCCACCGCCTTTGCCGTGGTGACGAACGGCGGCCAGAACGTCGCGCACTGGTCGTAACACTGGCTGTTCTCATCGCTGTCTTTCGCCCAGATGTACAGGGTCTTGCCGGTCACGATGTCGACGAGGATTTTTCCGAGCTTCGCGTCGGCCGCGACCTTGGCGACGATCGTCGGCGCGGGGGTCGGCGAGGGCGACGCGGTCGGCGACGGTGTCCGACTCGCCGTCGCGGCTCCGCCGCCGCACGCGGCCGCGAGCAATGCGGTAGCCAGGCCTAGTGCCAATGGGCGCACCTCAAGTCCTCCCGAAGTGGTGTTGTAGTTCCCATACGCGCGAGACAGCGGCACGGATGAGGAGATTCGCCTAATCTCGGGACGTGCCTACTCTCGCCGCGATCGGCATCGTCACCAAGGACATGAAGGAGTCCGTGCGCTTCTACCGGCTTCTCGGGGTCGAGGTGCCCGATCCGGTCGACGATCATCTCGACGCGACGCTCCCCGGTGGCATCCGTCTCATGTGGGACACGCTCGAGCTCATCAAGCAGCTCGACCCTGATTGGACGGAGCCGAAGGGCCACCCTATTGGACTGGCGTTCGAGTGCTCATCTCCGGGTGACGTCGACGCAACGCACGCGCGAGTGGTGAGGGCGGGCTTCCGTTCAAAGAAAGATCCGTGGGACGCGTTCTGGGGTCAGCGATACGCGCAGGTCATCGATCCGGACGACAACGTCGTCGACCTCTTCGCGCAGATCCCCACCGCCACCGCCTGACAAAGAAGAGGGGCCGCTTTCGCGGCCTCTTTTCGTGACTCAGCCTCGTGACCTACGGGATTGTCGATCCGTAGATGTCCTGGTCGATTCCGCCGGCGTGCGGGCACCGATCGCCACTCCACGAGCCACTGCTGAAGATGCGGCACTGGGTACCCCGCGAATGCAGTAGCCCTACGTACCCACACGTGCACCTGCCGCGCGCGGCCGCCGGTGCTGACTATTCGGGTCATGAGTTCGGCTTTCATGACTCTCGCGATCTGGCTGGCCTTCCTGTATCCGGCAGCTCAGGTGCTCCGGCTGCTCGACCAGGCGGCGGCGGCGATACATCCAGGGTTCAGTGTCGTCGGAAGCCTGCACGATCTGCTCTCGCTGACCGTCTCCGCTGTCGGCGGCTAAGCCTCGAGGATCTTCAAGCCGGCAGGCCGCGCGCGTAGCCAGTCGCGCGCACGCACGAGGCCGCGCACCGTCTCCACGAATTCGCGCCCAGCACGCGACAATCGGCGATCGCGGCGGTTCGCGAATCCGATGGTGCGCGTGAGTGGCTCCGCGAGACGGATCGCGCGCAGGGGTCCCGCGGGATCGATCACCAGGCTCGGGACGACGGCGACGCCAATGCCTGCCGCCGCGAAGCGCAGCACGCCGTCCATCTCACCGCCTTCGAGTGCGAATACTGGTTCGAACCCGGCACGGCGGCACGCTGCGACCGTCGCCGCGCGGAGGTCGTAGCCGTCGCGGAACATCACGAGCGGCACGCCTTTCAAATCGGCGATCGGCACCGTCTTTCGCGATGCGAGCGGGTGGTCGTGCGGCACCGCGATCACCAGCTCTTCGCGCAGCAGTGGCGCGGTTTCCAGGTTCTCGTGACGGACCGGCATGATGACGAGCGCCACGTCGAGCGCGCCCTGCTCCAACTCGGCCACGAGGTCGCGTGAGCCCGCCTCGTGCAGAACGAGCTCGATGCCAGGGAACGCGACGTGGAATTTGGCGAGCGCCGGCGGGAGAAGCGTGATCGTGAGCGACGGTGTCGCACCGACCGCGAGCCGCCCGCGGCGCAGGTCGGCGAGCTCGCGGACCTCCCCGGTGGCACCGTCGACGTCGGCGAGAACGCGGCGCGCCCACGGCAGGAGCGTCTCGCCCGCGGGCGTGAGCGCGACGTTCCCGGTCATCCGATGGAAGAGGGGAGTGCCGAGCTCTTCTTCGAGCACGCGGATCGCGCGCGACACCGACGGCTGTGCCACGCGGAGTCCGCGCGCGGCCTTGGTGAAGTGCCGCTGCTCCGCGACGGCGACGAAGTAGCGCAGCTGATGGAGCTCGATCGCCATAGCGTACCGCTATCGACGCGAGCGCTTTGAGACCTTTGCGTTCTGACCTGGGGACGCCCACCATCGATCGTGGTGGCGACGACCGCGGTCGACGTCCGTCATCGACCGCATGAGCGCAAAGATCTCTGGTGGCTCGAGCCGACCGTCATCGTCGTCGTGCTCGGGCTCTTCGTCCTCTACTCCATTTACGCCGGGCTCGTCGGGACGAACTACTACTACGACCCGTACCTCTCGCCGCTCTACTCGCCCTGCCTCAGCGCGAACTGCGTGCACCCTACGTTGCCGCTCATTGGTACGTACTGGAATCTCTCGCCCGCGATCCTGATCGTGGCATTCCCGCTCGCATTCCGCGTGACCTGCTACTACTACCGCCGCTCGTACTACCGCGCGTTCTTTTGGTCGCCGCCGGCGTGCGCTGTCCCCGATGCGCGCAAGGGCTACGCGGGCGAAACGCGCTTTCCGTTCCTCATCCAGAACCTTCACCGGTACGCGCTCATCTTCGCGACGGCGCTGCTCATCTTCCTGTGGTGGGACGCGTTCGGAGCCTTCAACTTCAACGGCCACTTCGGCGTCGGCTTCGGCTCGATCCTCATGCTCGCCAACGTCGCACTTCTCTCCGGCTACTCGCTCAGCTGTCACTCCCTTCGCTATCTCGTCGGCGGATATCTCGACTCGTTCCATGGAAAGTCGCTGCGGTTCCGGCTCTGGAGCTGGGCCAATACCCTGAACGCGCGCCACGCGCGCTGGGCGTGGACGAGCCTCATCGTCGTCGCCTCCACCGACCTGTACATCCGCCTTCTGGCGATGGGCGTACTCACCGACCCGCGGATCGTGTTCTAGCCGTGGATGTAGAGCGTCACGACTACGACGTCGTGGTGATCGGCGCGGGCGGCGCGGGCCTGCGCGCCGCCATCGAGGCGCACGCGCTCGGCGCGAAGACCGCGATCGTGTGCAAGTCGCTCCTCGGCAAGGCGCACACCGTGATGGCCGAGGGGGGGATCGCCGCGGCGCTCGGCAACGTGTGGCCCGAGGACAACTGGAAGGTCCACTTCCGCGACACCATGCGCGGCGGAAAGCTCCTGAACAACTGGCGCATGGCGCAGCTGCACGCGCAGGAAGCGCCGGATCGCGTCCTCGAGCTCGAGGAGTGGGGCGCACTCTTCGATCGGACGAACGACGGCCTCATCCTGCAGCGCGACTTCGGCGGTCACCGCTACGCGCGCCTCGCGCACGTAGGGGACCGCACCGGCCTCGAGATGATCCGCACGCTTCAGGACCACGCCGTCGCGAGCGGCATCGACGTCTTCATGGAGTGCACGCTCCGGCACCTCATCACCGACGGCCAGCGTGTCACCGGTGCGATCGGTTACTGGCGCCAGTCCGGCGGGCTCATCGCGTTCGGCGCGAAGGCCGTGGTCCTTGCGACCGGCGGCGTCGGAAAGGCATGGAAGGTCACCTCGAACTCGTGGGAGTACACGGGCGACGGGATCGCGATGGCGCTCGAGGCCGGGGCCGACCTCATCGACATGGAGATGACGCAATTCCACCCCACCGCGATGGTCTGGCCGCTCTCGGTCCGAGGAATTCTCGTGACTGAGGGGGTCCGAGGCGACGGCGGGACGCTCAAGAACAGCAAGGGCGAGCGCTTCATGTTCAAGTACATCCCCGACTTCTTCCGCGCCGACACCGCAGACACCGAGCGGGAGGCGGACGCCTGGTACGAGGACAAGAAGAACAATCGCCGCACGCCCGATCTGCTGCCGCGCGACGAGGTCGCTCGTGCGATCAACACCGAGGTCAAGGCCGGACGCGGCACCGAACACGGCGGTGTGTTCCTCGACATCGCATCGCGCCGCCCCGCCGACTACATCCGCCGCCGGTTGCCGTCGATGTATGTCCAGTTCAAGGAGCTCGCCGACGTCGACATCACCAAGGAGGCGATGGAGGTCGGTCCGACTCTCCACTACATCATGGGCGGCATCCGCGTCGACGCGGACACGGCCGCGGCGACCGTCCCCGGTCTGTACGCGGCCGGCGAGGTCGCGGCAGGGATGCACGGCGCGAACCGGCTCGGTGGAAACTCGCTCTCCGACCTGCTGGTGTTCGGCAAGCGCGCAGGTCAGGCCGCCGCGGAATACAGCAAGCGCACTCCGGCGCCGCGCGTCGACGACGCGCAGCTCGGCGCGTACGCGCAGCGCTTCGCGGCTCCGTTCGAGCGCGGCGGTAGCGAAAACCCGTACGCGATCCACGCCGAGCTGCAGGACACCATGCAGGAGCTCGTCGGCATCATCCGTAGGCGCGACGAGCTCGAGGAAGCCCTCGCCCGCCTCGAGCGGCTACGCGCGCGCGCGGCCCGCGCGGAGGTCAAGGGGAGTCGCGTCTACAACCCCGGGTGGCACCTCGCACTGGATCTCGAGAATCTCATCGCCGTGTCTGAAGCGGTGGCGCGGAGCGCGCTCGTCCGCGAGGAGAGCCGCGGCGGCCACACCCGCGAAGACTTTCCGAAGCCCGACCCGGAATGGGGAAGCAAGAACGTGGTCACACGGCGGCGCGATGGCCGCCTGGTGCTCGCGACCGAGCCCCTTCCGCCCGTGCCCGGTGAGCTGCGCGCCCTGATCGGCGATGACAAACCGGGCGAGAAAGTCGCGACCGGCTCGGAGCCGGCGATCGTCGGAGGGAAGGAATGACGACCGAGACGGTCGCGCGCGAGGTCCGCATGAAAGTCTGGCGCGGCGATGCCACGGGCGGCGAGTTCGTGGAATTCGTGGTGCCGTCCGATCCGGGCATGGTCGTGCTCGATGTCGTCCATCGCATTCAGGCGACGCACGCTCCCGACCTCGCGGTGCGCTGGAACTGCAAGGCCGGCAAATGCGGCTCGTGCAGCGCTGAGGTGAACGGCCACCCCAAGCTCATGTGCATGACGCGCATGAACGAGTTCGCACCGGGCGAGGAGATCGCCGTGTCGCCGGTGAAAACCTTCCCCGTGATCAAGGATCTCGTGACCGACGTCTCGTTCAACTATGAAAAGGCGAAGACCGTCCCACCGTTCAAGCCCAAGCCGAAGGACCCCGACGGCAAGCGCCGGATGTACCAAGAAGACGTCGAGCGCGTGCAGGAATTCCACAAGTGCATCGAGTGCTTCCTCTGCCAGGACGTCTGCCACGTCATCCGCGACCACGAGGAGAACAAGCGGAGCTTCTCGGGCCCGCGCTTCTTCGTGCGCCTCGCGGCGCTCGAGATGCACCCGCTCGACACGAACGACCGCATCGACCTCATCCGCGCGAAGCACGGCATCGGCTTCTGCAACATCACCAAGTGCTGCACCGAGGTCTGCCCGGAAGACATCCACATCACCGACAACGCGATCATTCCGCTCAAGGAGCGCGTTGTGAGCGCGCACTACGACCCCATCGCCTGGGCGTTGCGCCGCATTCGTCGGACGGGCCCGGTTTCGCCGGCCCCGTCCGGACCCCAGTCAAAGGCGCCCAGGCCGCCGTCCGCTTGACTGGTCGCGCGGTCTTCATGGCGACCGCGGCAGCCGTGCTGACGCTCCTTCTTTTTCTCGCGGTCGTGCGCCCGGCCATCGAGCGCGGAGGGTTGGGCGAATTCCTCGGCATCGCCGCGCTCTTCGTCGCGATCCTTCTCGGCGAGAGGTGGCTGCGCTCGCGCTAGCCCGATGAGCGGTAGCCTTAGCGGCCGTGCGTGCATGTCCCTACTGCGCGGAACAGATCCAGGACGCCGCGATCGTCTGTCGCTTCTGCGGTAGAGAGATTCCAGCCGCGATCGCGAGCGAACAACCGGCCGGGACCGAGAGGCCGCGCTTTCCGAAGCAGCGCTATGCGATCGACGAACGCCTGAAGCGTGGGACCACGCGAGTCGACCCGAAGCGTCGCCCCTCTCTCTGGGCGAAGATCGGAGGCGCGCTCGCGCCGAGCGAGCTCCGTCCCGGGCGTCCGGGACAGCGCGAGACGCTGGTCCGCGAGTACGCCAACGTCCGGAAATACCAGGAGGACGTCGACCGTTTGGTGCGGGCGGGCTGGGAGATCGACCAACAGGTCGATCGGTCCGACAAGATTGTCGTGAGATGGTTCCGGGAGCCGGCCGCCGAAGGTCCATCCTGATCTGAGGAAGCTTCCCCTCGCGTTCGCGCTCCTGCTCGCGGCCTGCATCGCCACACCGGTTCCCACTCCCTCTCTATCGCCTACGGAGGCCGCGAGCCCGACCCGCTCTCCATCGCCGGTTTCTCCGTTCCAATCCTTGCAGGTGCCGGCCCTGCATGGTGACTGGGCCTTCGCGCTGAAATTCGGCGAGCTCTGGGCGATCCCCGTTTCTGGCGGCGCGGCGGTGCAGGTCGCGCGTTTCAACGACCGAGGCGATCAGACCGCGTGGCCCTACTCGCTTCCGGCCAACGAACTTCGTCGCCAGCTCACCCCGGATGGCCGTTGGCTTGCCTTGAGCATCGGCGAGGATGTCGCGGGTGGTGGACCGCGTTACCGAATCGCGCTGGTCGATCTCGAACACGGGAAGCTCATGCAGGTCGTGCGCGATGACGCTGACCTTATCCGGCCGGCGATCTCGCCCGACGGGACGAAGATTGCGTACGTCCGGCGAATGCCGACCGCGTCGGATCGCCCTCTCGTCGACGATGGTCTCTGGGTCGTCAATGCGGATGGCACGGGCGCGCGGCGCGTCGCGCCCGGTGCCGACGGACTCTTCACCTGGATCTTCGGATGGACGCCGGATTCGAAGGGAGTCGTCTTCGATCTGCTCGAGTGGTCGGCCGGGCCTGTCGTCATTGACATCGCCAGCGGCCAGCGCCGCCTCCTCGGCGGCTTCGTTCCGCGCATGTGGATGACTTTCGGGAACGACTTCGCATTCCGCCCGAACCGCTCTCCGTCGCTCGTCGCGGGGCTGGCCTCGAAAGCGTTCGAGGGCGAGTACCGCCTCGTCGTCGGGGACACGGCGGGCGGCCCGCAGCGCACGCTCGTCGCCGAAGGGAACCAGTTCTTCCTGCTCGGGGCGCCGCGCTGGAACCCGAAGAGCGACGAGATCCTCTACCGGCACCTCATCAAGCCGGATCAGTCAGAGTTCTTCATCGCGACGCTGACGGGCGCGCACACGCGCGTCCCGCTGGCGCAGCGGCCGTATCTCGCCGATTGGACATCGGACGGAACGGGGATCGTCTATCTCTTCCAGGGCTTCGCCCAGGGGACTGACTATTTTCTCGCCACCGGGGTTCGAACCGCCAAGCGCGACGGGTCGGGCGATCGAGAGCTCCTCTCCCTGCCTGCAGGCGGCTTGAGCGACCTCGTTGTCATCGGATATCCCTGAACGATTGGAACGGGCCGAATTTCGGCGCACTGATAGCCGCCTGACCCCTGGCCGAAATGGCCCGGTAATACGGTTCTTTTTGCTGGAAGGGCGACGATGAGACCGATCCCTCGGCGCGCATACGTCTTCATTGCGATCACGTGCCTGGTCGCGGTTCCGTTCGTGGCGCTCGGGGTCCAGGACGTGCTCGGCGACGAGCCCCCGACGGTCGCTTTCTACATCTGGGCACTCTGCGTTCTGCTCTCGCTGCGCCCGATCCGCATCGCCACGAACGTCGAGCTGTCGGCGTCCGAAGTCGCGGTCCTCGCCGGCGTCGTGCTCCTTCCTCCGGGGACGCTCGCGCTCGTCGCCGGCTCGGCGCGTCTGGTGAACGACCTCGTCACACGCAAGTCGTTCATCCGAATCGTTCGCAACACCGCTGCCCAGGCGATCAGCGCGGGCGTCGCCGCGATGTCCTTCCAGCTCGTGATCATGTCGATGCTCGATCGGATCACCGGCACCATCGGCGAAGTCATCATCGCCGGCGCGATCGCCGCGACCGCGCTCGTCGTGCTCGATCTCGGTCAGATCATCGCGCTGCAGCTCATCCTCGGCACGGAGCGCCTCACCAAGGCGACTATGGGCTGGATCGGCCGAACCGGTCGCGCGCAGCTTTTGTGGGGTCTCGCCGCGGTCATCACGATCGAGATCGTCCTCATCCAGCCGTGGTTCCTGCTCCCGGCCGTGCCGCTCTTCCTGCTGGGGTACCTCGACATCCGCGCGCGATTTGTGGCCGAGCGCCGCGCCCGCCTCCTCGCGACGTTGGTCGAGGTGAGCCACGCGGTGGGCGCATCCCTCGATCCGAACGAGGTCTTCCGCAACGTGTACCGCCAGGTCGCCGCGGTCATGGACGCCGACAACTTCTTCGTCGCGACCTTGAGCCCGGATGGCGCGACGGTGCGCTACC
>WNGI01003726.1_pt1 | contig 13503 bp, 12 predicted proteins | sample 5400621 | NCBI WGS metagenome assembly WNGI01 (sample SAMN13153374, study PRJNA577476) | soil metagenome | isolation source: 20 cm soil or saprolite under Garry oak tree replicate 1 | place: USA:California | collected 2016-06-15
CTTCGCGGATCCGCTCCCAGACCCGCATGAAGTCGGCCTTCTTCTTCGAGAGGACGACCGCGCCTTCTTGATCCTCGAGATGCTCGAGGAAGACCTCGACCACGTCCCCTTCTTTGAGGGAGCGCGCGTCCTTGAACTCGTCGATCGGCACGGCGCCTTCCGACTTGAAGCCGACGTCGAGGATGACGGCGGTGTCGGTCACGCGCAGTACCTTCGATTTGACGATCTCCCCTTCTTCGATGTTGGAGAGCGTTCCTTCGTACAGCTCCGTCATCTTCGCGATTTCGTCCGCCGAATACTCTTCGTGCAGATCGGAGCGGACGCGGAGGTGGGAGTGAGCGGGAGCGGGAGCGGGAGCTTCGGCCTTCGACTCGGGCGGGTTTTCCGTATCTACCAGCATTCAGGACACCGGTTCGGTTGCGGGTTTGGACCATGGGCCCGGGACGATCCCTGGGCGCCGGAACACAAGACGCCAAACCTAGCCGGGCAGCCGCTCCCGCGCCAGCGCTATGACCGCTTGCACCTGCTGCTCGAGCGAGAGGCGCGTGGTGTCGAGCACCACCGCGTCGGCGGCGGCCTGGAGCGGTGCCACCGCCCGCGTCGAGTCGGCGCGGTCCCGGGCCGCCAGCACCTCTGCCTCCCGGCGCAGCTCGGCTTCCCCGCCTCCCCCACCCCCCCGCTCGGCCAACCGGCGGCGCGCCCGCTCCTCCGGACTCGCCGTGAGAAACACCTTGAGCGGGGCGTCCGGGAACACCACCGTCCCGATGTCCCGACCATCCACCACCACGCCCCGCCCGTGACCCTCGACCGCCTCCCGCTGCTGCACATTCACCCAGTGGCGCACTTCGGGTATCGCGGCGATCTCGGAGACCCGTCGGGTCACCCGCTCGGAGCGGATCGGCTGCGCCACGTCCACGCCGGCCACCTCGGGGCGGAATACGTCGTCCACCAGCACCAGCCTCACGGGCAGGCCCTCAGCGAGCGCCACGATTTGCTGGGCACTCCACGTTTCCCGTTTCCCCTTTCCCGTTTCCCCTAAGTTGTCCAGCACCGCCAGCGTAATGGCCCGATACAGCGCCCCCGAGTCGAGGTGCGCCCACCCGAGCCGCCGGGCGACCAGCGAGGCAGTGGAGCTCTTGCCCGACGCCGCGGGACCGTCGATCGCGATGACCCGGAGGGTCACGTTTCCCGTTTCCCCTTTCCCGTTTCTCGAATGCCCCTCAGATCGTCGAAGAATCGCGGATAACTGATGGCCACGGAGGCACGTTCGGACAGCCGAACATTCGCCCCCGGCACGGTCCCGAGCACCGCGAACGCCATGGCCAAGCGATGATCGCGTGCCGTCTCGACCCGGCCGTTGGGGGGGCGCGTCGTGCCGCACACGAACAAGTCGTTGCCGCGCGCCTCCGCCTCCACCCCCACCACGCGCAGGTTGGCCGCGATGAGCTCGAGCCGGTTACTCTCCTTCACGCGGAGCTCGCCCACCTCGCGGAACACCGTCTCGCTCCCCTCGGCGGCCCGGCTCGCCAGCACCGCGAGCACCGGTACCTCATCCACCAGGGTCGGCACCTCCGCCGCGCTCACTTCGGTGCCGCGCAGCGCCGCCGGCCGGACCACCAGGTCGGCGACCGGCTCGCCGCCCTCATCCCGCAGATTCACCCGATCCACGCGGGCGCCCATGCGCCCGAGCACCGCCAGAAATCCGGTGCGGGTCGGGTTGACCCCGACGTTTTCGACCACTAGCTCACCGCCGTCGGCGAGCACGGCGGCCGCAACGAGAAACGCCGCCGAGGACGCGTCGCCCGGGATGGAAAGACGGAATGGCGGAACCTCGCTCCGGCCGGATGGCTCGTACACGATGGCTCCCGCACGCTCGTGCAGGCCCAATCCGAGATGCACGAACAGCCGCTCCGTGTGATCGCGCGAGCGATACGGCTCGCGAATCGTCACCCCGACCTTCCCCGTGAGTCCCGCGAACAGCAGTGCGCTCTTGATTTGCGCGCTCGCGACCGGCGTCGTGTAGGTGAGCGGGCGGAGCCGACCGCCGTGAATGGTGAGCGGCAGCGCATCGCCACCCCGCTCCTGAATTGCGGCGCCCATGGCGCGCAGCGGCTCGGTGACGCGTCGCATCGGCCGGCGGCGCAGCGACGCGTCTCCCGTGAGCGTGGCCGCAAACCGCTGACCCGCGAGGATGCCGAGCATGAGCCGGGCCGTTGTGCCTGAGTTCCCACAATTCAGGCGGGAGGCGGGAGGCGAGAGGCGGGATGCGTGCACGGTCACCGCCGCCCCGTCGCGGACGGACGAAATATCCGCCCCCAGCTGGCGCAGGACTCGCGCGGTGCTCTTCACGTCGGCTCCGGTGAGGAGTCCCTCCAGCTCGCTCGTGCCGCGGGCGAGTCCCGCGAGCATCACGGCGCGGTGCGAGATGCTCTTGTCGCCGGGCGGCCGGACCACGCCCCGCACCTTCACGCGTCGGCCTGCCGGCGCCACTGCGCCGCGCGGCTGAGCCACGCGGTCACGGCCTGGGCATTCCCGGTCTCGAGCGCGCGCTCGAGCTCGCCCAGCGGCTCCTCCAGGGCCCGAAGCACCGGCAGCACCTCGTCACGGTTCATGAGCAGGATCTCGGACCACAGGCCCGGCTCACTCGAGGCGAGGCGGGTGGTATCGCGCGCCCCGGGACCGAAGGTCGCGCCCGGCGGCGCGCTCCGGGCGAAGACGTTGGCGAGGAGCGACGCCATCGCCTGCGGCAAATGACTCGTGAGCGCGAGCTGGTGGTCGTGCTGCGCCGCGTCGATCAGTACCGGGTGCGCCTCCAGCACGCTCGCCCAGAAGTGCGAGACCTCGCGGGCCGCACCGTCCCCGTGGCGCGTGGCCGCGATGTATACGATCGCGCCCTTGAACAGGTCGACTCGGGCGGCGGCGAAGCCGTGCGCGTGGGTGCCGGCGAGCGGGTGCCCGCCGGCGAACCGGGCCCCGAGCCCCAGGTCGTCCGCCTTGGCGACGATCGCCCGTTTCACCGACCCGACATCGGTGACCAGCGCGCCGGCTCCGATGTGCGGTGTGAGGCTGCCGAGCAGCTCGAGGTTGGCGGCGGGCGGCGCCGCCAGCACCAGCAGCTCGACCGCGCGGGCCACGTCGGCCGCGCGGGGCGGAGCGTCGTCGAGCGCGCCCTGCCGCACCGCCGCCACCCGCTCGGCGGGCTCCGGCGACCAGCCGAGCACGGTCGGGACGCCGGCCCGCTTCGCCTGGAGCGCGAGCGAGCCGCCGATCGCCCCGAGGCCGATGATGCCGAGTTTGGACGGGCGCACGGGAGAGAAGGTAGCCGCCCGGAACTCTGGATGGCAAAAGGGGCGGCCGGTGTGGCCGCCCCTTCGTGACGTCGGCAGCCACCCGCTACGGGATGGAGCTCGTCCTCACGGGCTGCGAGAATGTGACCGACAGATTGTCGAACATCGCCAACCCGGCGCCCGACCCGGCGAACTGAACGCCCCAGATCTGGTTGGCCGGGTCCACGGAGTCGATGCACAACACGTGTGCGACGCCGGGTGCGGTGGTCACGGTCTCCATCACCTCTCCCTCGCCATCGAGCGCGGCGAGCAGCCCCATGGAGCCCGGAATCCCTCCGTGAAAGCCGGTGGGGTACGCATTGATGCAGACCTGCGACGCGGGGAAGTCGAAGCTCGCCTCGATGCGCCCCGCCTCGTTCTCGCTGAAGTCGGATGACGTGCCCTCCGGGCACACCGTCACCACGTTGTTCCCGGAGTTGAATCCGAATCCTCCGCCGGGGAGCGGCCCGTGATCGTTCGCGAACACCTCGTTGCCGCTGGTTTCGTCGGCCGAGCGGCAGAATGCGCCGGGTAGCGTGCGCCCGAACCGCACACCCTCCGATGCGTACAGCGTGTTCACCTCGGTCCCGGGCGTGACGTCCTGCGTCCCACCTTCCCCGCCCGGAGCGACGTCGAAGTCGATCGCGGTAGGGAGCACCCAGCCGATTCGGCTGAAGGAACCCGTCAGCCCACCCGCGCCGACATGCGCGGCGAACGCCGACGAGGGCGTGAGCCAGGATCCCACCCGGTGCAGCATACCACGCGCGAAGTTGAGGACGGGGCCGCCGCTCGGGGTGGCTGCGGCGAAGCCTTCGCACGTGACGAACGGGGCCGGCGCGTTCTCGAGAGGTGTAACCGCTCCGAGTGTAATCCCGCCGCCTTCTCCGACGAGTTCTTCGACCTTGAACAATTGCGCTCCGTCGTGCTGCTCGACGTCCTCGACCTCGACGCAAATGCCGACCGTGACCTTGATTGCATCGGCGAAGTTGCCCACGTCTGGGAACGTTTTGAAGCGATAGCACCCCTCGGCCTGGGTCCGGTTGAGTGGGATGCAGGTGTCATCCAGGTCGCTCAGATTCACCCGCTCGATCGACACCACGACGTTGGTGATGCCCAAGCGCGTGAGGACGTCGGGCCGAATCCAGAGCGGCGGGAACAAGGCCCCCGCGAACCCCGTGTTCGTGATCACCGTGCCGCCGTCATTCGTCACGCTCGCCTCGGCGCAATCGCTCGAGCAGTTCGTCCCGAACGCACCACGTTCGATCCGGAACTTGATGGGCAGGATGCGGCCGTCCACGAGGCCGATGTATTCGCCCGTGTTGACGTTTTTCAGCTTGCTCCCGTTCGCGACCGGATCCATGTCGGCGAACCCAAGCGAATCCCCACCGGCCGTTCCGCGCACCAAGATGCGATAAAACTTGCTCGTGTCGATCGCGGGCTGGCGCGTGTCCCAGTTGACGCGATACTGCTGGCCCGTCGCATCCAGTTCGGCAGGGCCTGGGCGGATGAGTGGCCGGCCGGAAGCGCAGGAGAACGGCTTCGCCGTCACCACGAGCTCGCAAATCTCGACTACCGGTTTCAAGGCGGCGTTGAAGGCGCCCGAGAACGTCGGTTGGCCGACGAGCGGTGGCAGAAAGAAGAAGTGCTTGTTTCCGGTCGCTGACCGACCATCGGAGAAGTCCGCCCATAGGCGACCGGGGGAGGTCGTCGGCTGGCCGTCACTGCAAGCGACAAGAAGGCTGACGGAGAAGACTGCTAAACAGGCGCGCTTCATGGCTCGGCTCCTGAGGGCGTCGAGGACGGCAATCCGACCTTAGCAAGGTGTATTGGGCAAGATCTGCGCCGACCTGCTGCGGTCCCGTGCGCTCCCGTGGAGCCGCCTGTTGTATCACATCTGCCACAACCTGCACGCCAAGCGCCCGTCCCTCAGCGCTTGGCCTCCGTCAGCTGGGCGAACCGTGGATCAGACTTGAGATCGCGCCACCACCAGGAGATGTCACCGCCGCGCGTGAACGCGTGGCTGGGGTTGGCGGCGATGTAGCGCTGCAGCAGGGCAATCGCGTCATCGCGGTCCCCGAGAATCGTGCGAGCGAATGCTTCGATCGACAGGATCTCCTGCCCGGGATCCACCTCGCGATCCGCGCGGGCGCGCGCTGACACGTGGCGTGCGCTGTCGGCCAATCCGGCTCGCGCCAGCGCCACCCCCACGATGGTTTCGGCCCGATGGTGCTCGAACGCCTTCCGGGGCGCCGGCGTGAGGGAGTCGATCTGTGCCAGCAGGCGCCACGCGGCGGTCAGATCGGGCTGTGCGTCGGGCGTTGTCATGAGCCAGAGCTGACACTCCGCGAACCGAAAGTCCCCGGGAAACCGGCGCGCGCCTTCGAGGCACCAGCGCCGCGCCTGCGTGAGCTGCTCCAGGTCGTACGAGCCGAAGAAGAGGCGGGCCAGCACGTCGCCCGCGACGGAGAGGTAAGCATCTTGTTCGTACGCTTGGCGCGCCGCCAGCACCGCCCCCGGCACGTCCTCCGTCTGATAATAGAGGTGGCTCAGGGTGCTGTACGCGCTCGCGAGCGACGGATCAGCCCGCGTGGCTGCGTCGAGATCCTGCTTCGCCGCGGCCAGGAGCTTCGGCAGCTCGGCCGGGTCCGGCGCGAGCTCCTGCAGCCAGCTCAAGTAGCGCACCGTCCCCCGCAGCTCGAGCGCACGCGCATCGTTCGGCGCCAGCGTGAGCGCCCGCTCCGCGTGTCCCCGCGCGACGTCCACCCACCGGACCAGCGTCTTGCGGTTCCCTGCCAGGCGGGCGCGCCGGTAGGCGAGCCAGCCGCGCTGCGTCACGGGCTCGACCCACGAGGGGTCCGCTGCTTCGGCCAGGGCGAGCAGCGAGTCGGCACGGCCGAACCCCGAGAACGCGCCGTCCACATCGTCCTCGGCCAGCCGCGCCTCGGCATCCTTGCGGGCGCGCTCGCCCTGCTGCACGAGCGACCATGCCGGGACGCTCCGCGTGCTCGCCTGCTCCTGCCGCAGCCGTAGCTCCTCGCCCAGCCGCACGCGGAGAAACTCCGCCACCTTGCTGGCGAGGCTGTCCCGAATGGCCAGGACCGCGCCCGCCGGTTGCTCGAAGCTGGCGCGCTTCCCCAGGTCGGCGCCGCTCGCCCCGTCGATCAGATTCACCGACACGCGGTAGCGCCCGCTCACCTCGTCCACCCCGCCCTGCACGATCGTGCCGACACCGAGCGCGCGCGCCACGCTGTCGAGCGGAACGGTGAGGCTGCGATACGGCGCCACGCCGTTCTTGGAGACGACCGTGAGCGTGGCCACCGGCCGCAACGCGTCGATCAGCGCCTCGGTGAGCCCGTCCGCGAGATATCCCAGGGCATGGCCGCTGCTCTGGTCCGTGAAGTACAGTACCGCGATGCGCCGCGGGTCGAGCCCCGTCCCCCCCCCGGTCCCCCGCCCGGCCCGCGCCGAACGGATCGCCCAGTATCCCGCCAGCGCCACCAGCACCACGGCCACGGGCGCGAAACGCCACGCGCCGCGGCGCGGGCGTCCGGCGGCCCGCTCGAGCGTCGCCCGACGGTACGCGCCCGTCGCCGGGGACGGCGTGTTCAACGCTTCCGCGAACAGGGCGGTGGTTGGATAGCGGTCGGCCGGGACCTTCGAGAGCGCGCGCAGCACCGCGCCCTCCACCGCGTCGGGAATCGTGCTCCGCACGATCGACGGCGGTGACACAATGTCGAGCGAGTGGCGCGCCATGACGGCCTGGGCCGTCGGCCCGCTGAACGGCGGCGCACCCACCAGCATCTCGTAAACGACGCACGCCAGACTGTACTGGTCGCTCCGTCCGTCGATCTCACTCGCGCCTGTAGCCTGCTCCGGGCTCATGTAGGCCGGCGTCCCGATGATCGTGCCGGTCTCGGTGAGGTGCTGCTCGGCTCCCGCCGCGCTCACGGCGCGTGCGATGCCGAAATCCGTCACCACGGCCGTGCCCCCCGACAGCATGATGTTCTCGGGCTTGATGTCGCGGTGCACCACGCCGCGGCTGTGCGCGTACGCCAGCGCGCCGGCCACCTCGGTGGCGATCCGCAGCGCGTCTTCCTGGGGGAGCAGCTTCTCTCGCGTCAGACGGTCGCGCAGGGACTCCCCCTCGACGTACGGCATGACGTAATAGAGGAAGCCGGCCGCGGCGCCGGAGTCATACAGGGGCAGGATGTGGGGGTGCTGCAGCCGAGCGGCGATCTCGATCTCGCGCAGGAACCGCTCGGGACCCAGCGCGGCCGTCAAGTCCGCGTGGAGGACCTTGATCGCGACCGACCGATGGTGTTTCCGGTCCTCCGCGAAGAACACCGTCGCCATCCCCCCCCGACCCAGCTCGCGCTCGACCGCGTAGCGGTCGGCGAGGGCCTCACGGAGGGAGTCGAGCAGATCGGGCACGGGATGTGGGGGCCTAGCTTACAACGCGCTCCAGCCTCCCGCCAGCGTGGCGGCGCCCGCCCGCTCTTGTCCCGCCGCGGGTGGTTCCCCTATTTGTAGCGGTCGCATGACCCATCCAGCGCCGGTTCGCCCCTCGCCCGTTCCGAGCATCAGCCGCCTCTTCGCCGCGGCGTTCCTTGCCATCGCGGTCGCGGGCCTGGCCGAGCGCATCACCATCTGGCGCAGCGCGCGACGCACGCAGGCCGACATGATCGAGCTCAGCCAGCGCCTAGAGCAGCTGGCCCGCGGCGCGTCCGCCCCGGCCCTACAGCCGCAGATCGCCGCCATGCGAGAGCTCGCCGCGGAAGTCGGCGACAACGCGATCCAGACGGCGGTGCAAACGACGGTGATCTTCGTGATCGTGCTCGTGGCGCTCGGCATCGGGCTGTGGTACAACCGCGGGCGCCTCGCGACCCCGTTCGCCCACGTCGTGGGCGCGCTGCAGCGAGTGTCGGCGGGCAGCTACGACGAGCGGCTCGACGAGGACCAGCCCGAGGAGTTCGGCATGATCGCGCGCGGCGTGAATCAGATGGCGACGGCGCTGGCCTGGCGGGAGCGGATGCAGGATCAGATCGGGCGGCTGCTCACAGCGCTGAACGCACCGCCGCGCGAGGCGAGCGCGGGTGGGAGCTTCGGCCCCGCACTCGACGTCATCGCGGGTGCGACCGGCGCACCGGCGCTGGCGCTGTACCAGCCGCAGTACGACACCAACGAATGGGGGCCCACGGCAGTGCGTCGCGCCACCGCCCGCCCCCTCTCCCGCGACGTGGTGCGCCATCTGGTGGGGGACGGAGTCACCGTCATCTACTATCCGAGCGCCGCGGCCGGCCCCGTGCGGACGCAGCTGCAGCTCGCCACCGCGGATGCCGATGCCGCCGGTGGGCTCGCGCTCGCACCGCTGCGCTCCCAGGGTCGGCTCGTGGGACTGCTGGTCGCGACGGTGGCGGGAGAGCTGTCCGCCGACGCGCGTGCGGCGCTCGAGCACGCGGCGCCGAACCTGGCCATCGCCTGCGAGCGCGAGTCCGCCCACCAGCACACCCGCCGTCTGGCGGTGGAGGTGCGCCGCGCCGCGCAGCGCCTGGAGTCGCAGAACGCCGAGCTCGAGGAGCAACACCGGGAGATGTCGCGCCTCAACGCCGAGCTCGACCAGGCGGGCAAGCTCAAGGATCAGTTTCTCGCGAATGTGTCCCACGAGCTCCGCACGCCTTTGAACAGCGTGATCGGGTTCAGCGATTTGCTCCTGACCATGGCGGGGGTCGAGAGCCCGCTCACCGAGACCCAGCGCGACTATCTCGATACTATCGCGCGCAACGGCCGCCACCTGCTCGAGCTCATCAACGAGCTGCTCGACCTGTCGAAGATCGCCGCCGGCCGAATGGAGCTGCGCCTCGAGGCACTGGACATGGGCGCGCTGCTCCGCGAGGCCGCCGACACGGTCCGCGCCCAGCTCGAAGCCCGACGCCACACGCTCGTGATCGAGCCGCTGCCCGACCACCTCCTGGTCACGGCCGACCGGGGGCGGCTCCGCCAGGTGCTGCTCAATCTCCTCTCCAACGCCATCAAGTTCTCGACCGACGGCGGTCGGGTCACGCTGAGCGCGCGGCCCGAAGACGCTGGCGCGGTGCGCGTGGCGGTGACCGACACCGGCATCGGGATCGCCCCGGCGGACCAGCGCAAGCTGTTTCAGGAGTTCGTGCAGGTCGACGCGAGCGAGAGCCGCCGCTACGAAGGGACGGGCCTCGGCCTCGCGCTCTCGAAACGCCTGGTCGAGCTGCACGGCGGCACCATCGGCGTGGAGTCGGAGCTGGGGACGGGGAGCACCTTCTGGTTCACCCTGCGGCGGGCCGAGCGCCGGCCGGAGCACGCCTGATGGCGACGATCGTGGTGGTGGAGGATCAGCCCGACAACCTCAAGCTCATCACGGCGCTCTTGACCATGAAGGGCCACCGCGTCATCGGCCTGATGTCGGGCGAGCCGCTGGTGGCCACGCTGCTGGCGGAGCAGCCGCCCCCGGCGCTGGTGCTGCTCGACATCCAGCTGCCGGGCCGCGATGGCTACGGCGTACTGGGCGACGTCAAACGGATCGAGGGCGACCACCCTTGGAAGGTCGTCGCCCTCACGGCCCATGCGATGCCGGGTGACCGGGAAAAAGTGCTGGCTGCAGGGTTCGACGGCTACCTCTCCAAGCCGATCGACGTCCGCACGTTCCCAGACGAGGTCGCTAGACTACTTTCTTCATCCTGATCGACCCGTTCACGGTCTCGAGGTGGACGTTGCGGCCGCCCCGACCGAGCCTCCCGTTCACTGTACGACCCAGGAACTTGCCATTCACCGTAAGCGGATAGTCGGTGGTGATCGAGCCGTTCACCGTTTTCGCCTCCACGTCCGCGTCGAGCTGCGCCGGAAGCTCGGCGGTCAACGACCCGTTGAGCGTGCTGGCGGAAACCCCGCCGGTGTCACCGAACGCTTCCATACGGACGCGCACGTCGCCGTTCATCGACTCGACCTTCACCGGGCCTTTCGTGGTCGCGACATCGACGTCACCGCTCATCGTGTGGATCACCAGCGGGCCCCGCGCCCCGGTCACGTGCACGTCCCCCACCATGGTCGTGGCACCCAGGCTCGCACTGCGCGGCAGCCGCACGGTAAAGTCGACCGCCACGTCGTTGTGGCGTCTGCTTCGCATTTCGACGTCGCCCTGTCCCGGAGCGCAACCGCTGTCACTGTCCCACACGGCACAGACGGCAATGCCGCCGGCGTAAGGCACGGCGACGAGACGTACGCTCGCCGTGTCCGAGGACCGGAACGTCTTCACGGCTGACACCTCGAGCGAGTCGCCCCTGGCCGGCTCGACGGTCACGGAGCCGCGCGTGTTCCGGATCCACACCCATTGCTTTGCGCCGAGCTTAGACCGGTAGGTCCAGGTCGCCCCGGTGGCGCGACCCGGACCGCCGTCGTCCCGACCGAACTCGCTGCGCAGGTCTCGCAAGGCCCCGGGGAGGTTCGCCACCTTTTCGTGCACCATGCTGTGGGCTGCGTGCAATGTGAAACCGATCACGAGCACGGCGCAAAACAGCGCCGCGCCGCGAATGATCTCTTTGCGCCAAGTGTCCCAGAACGCACTCACGGCCCCTCCCTGCTGCGGATAGCCTCCATACTGGCAGGTCATACGGCAGTTCGCGAGGTGGGGTTTCGCCCGCGCGACGGCGACGCGCGGAGTGGCGGGATGTGGGGGAAGGGGGCCGAAGCCCCCCTCGAAGCGTTCAGGATACCGCGTGGAAGCGGGACGGACTCGCCTCGGTACACCGCACCGTCGGCCGGCTCAACACTTTACTCTGCGTGGCCGCGGCCCGCGTCCCATCGCTCCGGGACTCGACCGTTACCGGTGCGAGGACCCCGCCATACCAGACGCCGTCGAGGGCGCCGCCAGGCGGGATCGTGGCCGCGGGCTCAGGGGCCGTCGGCCGACCGGCTCCCAGCGAAGACACCGCGATCTGAGCGGCGTAGCCGTAGCCGGTGGTGAAGAGAATGCCGAGTAGCAAAGCATAAACGCGCATTGAGTGCCTCCCGGACTGCTGGTCTTACCGCACGCTTCGACCTGTAAGACGTTCGGAGGCCCTATTTGGTTGCACCGGAGATGTCAGAGGGCTGTCAGCCAGGAGTGAACCGATCGCTCGCCTACGGTTCCGACCAGGCAACGTCGAATTCCTCACCGCACCGCCGGCAGGCCATGCGACGCGGTCGTCCGGCGAGCGACTGCCGCTCACGGCAGCTCGGGCAAACGGCGTAGCGATCATCGCACCCCTGGGGGAGACGCACCGCATCGCTCGGCCGGGAGACTACGGTCCACCTGCGAGGCGGCCGCTCGATGACCTGGAGAAACGCGGACGGGATCTCGAGCAAGCGGCCCCCGACCTCCAGAACCGCCTGGAGCGGATCGAGCCGCGTGATGCGGTACCACGCACCGCGGCGGAGCTTCAGGTTTAAGTCGGCCCGCAACCGGGCCCACATCCCAGGCATCGCGGCTCCTCGGCGTCTACTGCACACTATTGTTTTGCATACAAGACGCCCCCGGCGTCAAGCCCCCGCTGACACACCCCGGACCCTCGAGGCGCAACCTTCGGCCTGGTTCCCACGTCTTACCTGGCACAGGAGGTGGACCCGTGGATTTCACGCTTCTCAAGTTCAATCGGACGACGCGAAGCAAGGGACTGTTTGGCGTCGGCGCCGCGTCGTTCGCGTTCCATTCCGCGATGATTACCGCGGCCGTATACGCGACGCTCCACGCCGCTCCGAGCGACACCCACGTTAAGACGGACACAACCGTGGTATTGCTCGCACCCCAGGAGCAACACAAGGCGGCCGACACCCCGCCGCCGGTGCTGGTCGACGCGCTCAAGGGGTTTCAGACCGTCACCGTAGCAGCGCAGATCCCGACCGACATTCCACCGGTGGACCTGCAGCAGCGCTTCGATCCCAAGGACTTCTCCGGCAGCGGCGTCGAAGGCGGCCGGGCGAACGGCATCGTGCTAAGCGGGAATGAGGTGTACGCGGAGGCGCTCGTGGAGGAGCGGCCAGCCCTGCTGTCTGCCCCACCCCCGGTCTACCCCGCGCTCTTGAAACAAGCGGGGATTCAGGGCCGGGTGGTGCTGCGGGCCGTGATCGATACGACGGGGCGGGTGGAGCCGGCATCGATCCAGATCATGAAGAGCCCCAACCCCGCGTTCGACCAACCCACCAAGGACTGGGTCCTCAAGGCCCTGTTCCGGCCGGCCCGGTTGCATGGGCGGGGCGTGCGCGTGTTCATCAACCTGCCCGTCGATTACTCGCTCACGGCGGCGTCGGGGTCGCCATAGTAGAGTCCGTTCCCAAGGGGCCTTAGGCTCAACCCACCGCGCATCGTTGGCTCCTTGGCACCCATCCTACTATCATTGGTTTTGGATACAGGACGCCCGGCGTCAAGGGCGGAGGTGGGTCTATGGTTCTCACGCTCCTCGAATCCACGTGGAAGACCGGGTTCGTGTCGCTCGCGATCCATTCCGCGATGATCGCCGCGGTCGTGTACGCGACGCTTGACGCCGCCCCGCGCGACTACCCGGTCAAGATGGGCACGACCGTGGTCCTGCTCGCACCTCAGGAGCAGCAGAAGGCGGCCGACGCGCTGCCGGTGCACCTTGCCGACGCGCTCCAGGGGTTTCAGACCGTCGCCGTACCGGCGCAGATTCCCACTGATATTCCTCCGGTGGACCTCCAACAGCGCTTCGATCCCAAGGACTACTCCGGTAGTGGCGTCGAGGGCGGCCTGAGCGGGAATGAAGTGTATGGGGAGGCGCTGGTGGAGGAGAGGCCGGAACTGCTGTCGGCCCCGGCCCCGGTCTATCCCGCGCTCTTGAAACAGGCGGGCATTCAGGGCCGGGTGATCCTGCCGGCCGTGATCGATACGACGGGGCGGGTTGAGCCCGCGTCGGTCAGGATCATGAACAGCCCCCATCCGGCGTTCGACCAACCTACGAAGGACTGGGTCCTCAAGGCCCTGTTCCGGCCGGCCCGGCTGCATGGGCGGGGCGTGCGCGTGTTCATCAACCTGCTCGTCGACTATTCGATCACGTCGTCATCGGGCTCGTACTCGATCACGACGTGGTCGGGCTCGCCGTAGTGCCGAGGGCAGGACTCGAACCTGCACGGGGATTGCTCCCCAAGGGATTTT
>WNGI01006161.1_pt1 | contig 13502 bp, 12 predicted proteins | sample 5400621 | NCBI WGS metagenome assembly WNGI01 (sample SAMN13153374, study PRJNA577476) | soil metagenome | isolation source: 20 cm soil or saprolite under Garry oak tree replicate 1 | place: USA:California | collected 2016-06-15
GATCGAGCGCCGCCTTGAGCCCACCGATCCCGTACCGCCCCGAGACGACGCGGTCGGCCGGCATCATCCGCGCCGCGATCTCGCGCGCTTCGTCCCAGCGCCCGCCGCGCGCGAGCCGGTAGACGTCGCAGAACTCGCGCGCCGCGACGAGGCCGAGCGCGAGGATGCCGCCCGACGAGCCGATGGCCAGCGAGGGCAGGAGCGCCGACGCCGCGCCGACGAGCACGTGGAAGCTCTTCGGCGTCTGGTCGAGGATCTGCGCGGCCTGCGGGATGTTCCCCGAGGAGTCCTTGATGCCGCAGACGTTCGGATGCTGCGCGATCTTCGCGACCGTGTCCGCCTCGAGATTGATCCCGGTGTTGAGCGGAAAGTTGTAGATCACGACGGGAATGGGCGACGCCTCGGCCACGGCCAGATAGTGGCGTACCTGTGCCTGCGCCTGGGAGAAGCCCTTCGTGAAGTAGTGCGGGGTGATGACGATGGCCAGGTCGGCGCCGACCTCGGCCGCGCGCTTCGTCTGGCGGATCGAGTGGAGCGTCGAGTTGGCCCCGGTCCCCGCGATGAACGCCTTGTCTCTTGGAATGGCCTCACGGGCGGCCACGAGGACCTGGTCGCGTTCGGCCTCGGAGAGCATCGGGAACTCCCCGGTCGAGCCGAGCACGACGTAGCCGGCGAGCGCCGTCGCGTTCCACTTCCGGAGGTTCGCCTGGAGCCCCTCCACCGCGACGTCGTCGCCGCGGAACGGCGTCGTCACGGGAACGAAGACGCCTTCGAGGTCACGCATGGGAGGCCCCCTCCGATGCCTGCCGCTCCTTGATACGGGCCTGCGCAGCGCTGAGCCGCGCGATGGGGATCATGAACGGCGAGCACGACACATAGGTCATGCCCACCTCGTGACAGAACTCGACCGACGAGGGCTCGCCGCCGTGCTCGCCGCAGATGCCGATCTTGAGGTCGGGCCGGACCCGCCGTCCGCGCTCGATGCCGATCTTGACCAGCTCACCGACGCCCTCCTGGTCGAGCACGGAGAAGGGGTCGGACGGCAGGAGGTTCTTCTGCAGGTACTCCGGCAGGAACTTCGCCACGTCGTCCCGGCTATAGCCGTACGTCATCTGCGTGAGGTCGTTGGTCCCGAACGAGAAGAACTCGGCGGTCTTCGCGATCTTATCGGCGATCAGCGCCGCGCGCGGCACCTCGATCATCGTGCCGATCAGGTACTTCACCGGCACACCCATCTCCGCGACGATCCCGTCGGCCACCTTCTTCGTCTGCTCGTAGGTGAGCTGCATCTCGCCCACGGTGCCCGTCAGCGGGATCATGATCTCGGGCTCGACGTGCACGCCCTCGGCCGCCACCGAGCATGCCGCCTCCATGATCGCGCGCACCTGCATGCCGTAGATCTCGGGATACGTGATCCCGAGCCGGCAGCCGCGGTGACCCAGCATCGGGTTCGCCTCCTGGAGCGAGCGGACCTTCGCCATCGTCGCCTCGAGACGCTCCCGTCCCATGTGGCGCGCGTCCAGGCGCGTGTACTCTTCGAGGAGGTCCGTGTACTTCGGCAGGAACTCGTGGAGCGGCGGGTCCAGGAGGCGGATCGTCACGGGCAGGCCGTCCATCGCGCGGAAGATGCCAACGAAGTCCTCGCGCTGGAACGGCAGGAGCCGCTTCACCGCCGCGTGCCGCGCGGTCGCGTCGCTCGCCATGATCATCTCGCGGACGATGGGGATCCGGTCGGCGGCGAAGAACATGTGCTCGGTCCGGACGAGCCCGATGCCCTCGGCGCCGAACTCGCGCGCCTTCTTGGCGTCCTCCGGCGTGTCGGCGTTGGCCCGGACGCCGAGCGTCCGGATCCTGTCCGCCCAACCGAGGAACTCCTTGACCTCCACGGTGAGCTGCGGCGGGATGAGCTTCACGGCGTCGACGATGACCTCGCCCGTGTCGCCGTCGATGGCGATCAGGTCGCCCTCGCGGATCGCCGCTCCTCGTTCACCACGATGTCGCTCGCGCCGACGACACAGCACTTGCCCATGCCGACGGCGACGACGGCCGCGTGCGAGGTGCGCCCGCCGCGCGCGGTGACGATGCCCTCGGACGAGTACATGCCGGCCACGTCCTCGGGCGACGTTTCCGGGCGCACCAGGATCACCCGCTGGTCGTTCCGGGCCGCTTCGACCGCCCGGTCGGCGTTGAAGACCACGTGCCCCACCGCGCCGCCCGGCGCGGCGGGCAGACCGCGGGCCAGCAGACGCCCGTCGGCGAGCGCGCGCTCTTTGTCCTTCGGATCGAGGACCGGCAGGAACAGCTTCCCGAGCTCGCGGGGCGGGACACGAAGCAGGGCCGTGTGCTGGTCGATCACGCTCTCGCGCACCAGGGCCACCGCGACACGGACGGCGGCGGCGGCCGAGCGCTTGCCGGCACGCGTCTGCAGGAGGTAGAGCTTCCCTTCCTGGACGGTGAACTCGAGGTCCTGCATGTCCTTGTAGTGCCGCTCGAGGCGGTCGGCGATCGCCAGCAGCTCGTCGTAGATCGTCGGCATCCGCCGCTTCAGATCGTCGATGTGCTCGGGCGTCCGGATGCCGGCCACGACGTCCTCGCCCTGGGCGTTCGCGAGGAACTCGGCGTAGAAGCTACGCTCGCCCGTCCGCGGGTCGCGCGTGAAGCCGACCCCCGTCCCCGACGTCGCGCCCAGATTGCCGAACTTGGCGAACCACGAGTCGAAGACGGCGGCGATCGCCAGGCGCAACTGCTCCCTGGGGTCCTGGGGAAACGGCGCGCCGGTGCGGGCGCTCACGATGTCCTTGAACGTCTGGGTCAGCTTGCGGAGCTCGTCGGCGGGGATCTCGGGGTCGGTCCCGACGCCGAGGCGCGTCTTCACGGCGTCGAGCTCGGCGTCGAAGGCGTCGCGGCGGATGCCGAGCACCACGCTCGAGAACATCGTGACGAAGCGGCGGTAGCAGTCCCAGGCGAAGCGCTCGTTCTTCGTCCACGCGGCGAGCCCGCGCACCGTCTCGTCGGTGAGGCCGAGGTTGAGGACCGTCTCCATCATGCCCGGCATGGAGGCGCGCGCGCCCGAACGGACGGAGACGAGGAGCGGACGCTCCACGTCGCCGAACTTCAATCCGCTGGTGGTCTCGAGCTGGTCGAGGTACTCTTTCACCTGCTCCCAGAGCCCCTCGGGCGGCCGACGGCCCGCCTTGTTGTAGTGCGACCAGGCCTGCGTGGTAATCGTGAAGCCGGGCGGCACCGGAATGCCGAGGTTGGTCATCTCCGCGAGCTCGCATCCCTTTCCGCCCAGCAGGTTACGCATGAGGGAGGAGCCCTCGGCCTTGCCAGACCCGAAAAAGTAGACGTACTTGGTCATAGGCCGAAAAAGTCTTTTAAGACTACAGGATGGAATGCACTCCCGTCAATCTTTCTCACACCTTCTCCACTCGGGAACCCTCCGGCGACCGCGTGAAACAAAAACGGCCACGGGTCGTTTCACCCGTGGCCCCAGAGTGTCCATCGCCACGGGCCCGTCTCCTGCCCGTGGCATCCGATGTCGCGTTACTTCGCGGATGCTCCGGGCAGGCCCGGCAGCGCCAGGAGAGGAATCTCCGGCGACAGCACCCGCGAGGTGATCAACGTCATGCTGAGGGCAGGATACGGGGCGCGCGCTCACCTGTCAAGACCGCCTTCCCTTCCCCCGCTGGCGCTGCCTCTCCCGGCCGAGCACGAGCACCTCCACGGCCTCGACGTGGTCCAGCATCGCCTGCCGGGCCGCGCGCTCGTCGCGTGCCGTGATCGCCGTGAGGATGCGCCGGTGATCCTGGTGCGACCGCGTCGGGCGGCCGGGCGTGTTGAGTGACTCCTCGCGGCTCTGCGTCAGCAGGTCCATGATCGCGTGGGCGATCCGCGTGATTGCCCGGTTGTGCGCCGCGGCGCCGATCGCCGTGTGAAAGGCGGCGTCCTGGGCGAGGCCCGTCTTGCCCGCGGCGATCTCCTTCGCCTGCTCCTCGAGGATCCGCTCCATCTCCTGGATCTCGTCGCGGGTCGCGCGCGCGGCGGCGAGCGCCGCGAGGGCGGGCTCGAGGAGCCGGCGGGCTTCAAACAGCTCGACGATCGCCTCGCGGTGCGACGTCAGGAGCAGCGCCAGCGGCTCCACCAGCGCGTCGATGGAGACCTCGCGGACGAACGTCCCCTCCCCCGGCCGGATCTCGATGAGGCCGAGGCTCTCGAGCGCGCGCAGCGCCTCGCGGACCGAGGTGCGGCTGACGACGAACTTCTCGGCCAGGTCCCGCTCGGGCGGGAGCTGGTCGCCGCTCTTCAGGCGGCCCTCGGTGATCATCTGCTTGACCTGGCGGACGATCTCCTCGTAGATGCGCGTCGACTTGATCGGCGCGAGGTCCACCGCCCGCTCGCCCCCCCGCTTCGGCCCCTCGGTGGTCATCCGAGTTTCTCCGGGACGCGCACGCGACGATGGCGAGGCCCGCGGTCGAGCCACCAGCCGAGCGCCGTGACGGCGGCGCCGAGCGCCAGGGGCACGGGCCGGTGGAGCGCGCCGGCCGCATCACCGAGCCACCGGTGGACGAACGCATCCTCGAGGATCATCTGCCCCGCGACGTAACCCAGCAGCCCGCCACCGAGCCAGACGATCCACACGTGACGGTTCATCAGGTACGCCAGGAGGCCGGCGCCCCAGACCACGATGGGCAGCGAGAGACCGACGCCGAACATCACAAGCAGGAGGTCGCCGTGCGCCGCGGCCGCGATCGCCAGCACATTGTCGAGGCTCATCGTCACGTCGGCGATGATGATGATCCAGATCGCCTCCCAGAGCGACGTCCCGTGGCGCACCTCACCTGCGCCCTCGCCCTCCGGCCGCATGAGTCGGGCCGCAATCCACACGAGGAGGAGACCGCCCACGAGCTGGAGGAGCGGCACCTTGAGGAGAAGGCTCACCAGCCCGACGAAGACCAGTCGGAGCGCGACCGCGCCGGCCGCGCCCCAGATCTGGCCGAGCACGCGCTTGCGCCTCGGCAGCGCGCGGACCGCGAGCGCGATGACGAGGGCGTTGTCGCCGGAGAGGACGAGGTTCAGAAGCGAGATCCCCAAGAGACGGATCCAGAACTCGAGATCGGCGAGGACCGTCATGACGCGCCCTGCGCCGGGACGACAGCGCCGCGCAGCCGGCGCCACCAGGGCGTCAGCACCGGAAGCGCGAAGAACAGGAGCGCCACCGCGGTGATCGCTCCCGCGATCGGGCGCGTCACGAAGATCGCGAGTGAGCCCTGGGACATGATGAGGCTCTGACGGAGCGCGTTCTCGGCGAGGTCGCCGAGGACGAGCGCCAGGACGAGCGGCGCGAGCGGGTAGTCGAGTTTCTTGAACACGTAGCCGACGAGGCCGAAGATCACCATGTACCAGATGTCGATCATGTTGCTGTGCACCGCGTACGAACCGACCGCGCACACTACCACGATCACGGGCGTCAGGATCGCGAACGGTATCCTCAGTATAGCCGCGAAGAACGGGACGAAGGCGAGCACCATCAGCACGCCGATGATGTTCCCCGTGTACATGCTCGCGATGAGCCCCCACACGAACTCGGGCCGCTCCTTGAAGAGCAGCGGCCCCGGCTGGAGGCCCCAGATGATGAGGCCTCCCAGCATCACCGCCGCCGTCGGCGAGCCCGGGATGCCGAGCGTCAGCATCGGCAGCATCGCCGCCACGCCGGCGGCGTGGGCGGCGGTCTCGGGCGCCACGACGCCCTCAAGCTCGCCGTGCCCGAACCGCTCCGGGTGCTTCGAGAACCGCTTGGCGAACGCGTAGCTCATGAAGGAGGCGGGCGTTGCGCCACCCGGCTTGAAGCCCATCCAGAAGCCGATGAACGAGCCGCGCACGAAGGTGCGCGCGTAGCGCGGCAGGATCCTCCACGTGTCGAGGACGACCCGGAGGTTCATGCCCGTGCGGGCGCTGCGGAACGAGAGACCCTCTTCCACGGAGAGGAGGATCTCGCCGATGCCGAACAGGCCGATGACGGCGATGATGAAGTCGAAGCCCTTCATGAGGTCCACGAGGCCGAAGGTCATCCGGAGCTGCCCGGTGACAATGTCGAGGCCGACCGCCGCGAGGATGAACCCGAGCAGGATGGAGACGAGCGACTTGAGCGGGCTGCCGCCCCCGAGTCCGACGAAGCTCGAGAAGGTCAGGAGCTGGATCGCGAAGAACTCCGGCGGGCCGAACTTGAGCGCGATTTCCGCGAGCAGCGGCGCGAAGAACGTAATCAGCACGATCGAGAAGAAAGCGCCGACGAACGACGACGTGAACGCGGCGGTGAGCGCCTGACCCCCGAGGCCCTGCCGCGCGAGCGGGTAGCCATCGAAGGTGGTCGCGACCGACCACGGCTCGCCCGGGATGTTGAACAGCACCGAGGTGATCGCTCCGCCGAACAGCGCCCCCCAGTACAACGACGTCAGGAGGATGATCGCCGAGGTCGGCGGCATCGTGAACGTGAGCGGCAGCAGGATCGCGACGCCGTTGGCGCCGCCCAGGCCCGGAAGCACCCCGATGATCGTTCCGAGGGTGATGCCGACGACGGCGACGAACAGGTTGTACGGGGTGATCGCGACGTGGAAGCCGAGGAGGAGGTTCTCGATCCCCATCGCTTACTGGCCGAGCCACGCCTCGAGCGGGCCCTTGGGCATCGGCACCAGAAACCACTTCTCGAAGATGAAGAACGTCGCCAGCGGGAACAGGATCGCGAGGGCGAGCACGGCGAGCCACGAGTGGCGGCCGATCCAGCGCATGTAGAATCCCGTGTAGAGCCCCGCGGAGACGTACAGCCCGAGCCACTGCGTGAGGACGACGAGCGCCACCGCCGGCCAGAGCACCTTCAGCACCGGTCCGGCCTGCGCCCGCGTGACGAAGGGCGCCAAGCCCGTGCGGCGCGCCGCCTGGACGAGGATGACGGCGCAGGCGGCGATCAGGAGCACGCCGAGCCAGAACGGGAAGAACCCGCTCTTGGGACCATCGGTGCTCCAGCCGACGCCGAGCCGCGCGGCGTCGAAGACGACGATGACGCCCAGCAGCATCAGGAAGGACGCGGTGACGAGATCCGCGATGCGCATGGGGCGGCGTTACTTCTTCAGGAGCCCCCCCTTCGCCATGAGCTCTTTGTGGAGCTGCTCGTTTTCCTCCACCCACTTGACGTACTCAGCGCTCGTGGCGAACGCGGGCTTGAGCGCGCCGTCCGTCAGGTACTTCTGAAACTCGGGCGTGTCGTACACCTTCTTGAGGAACGCGACATACCAGTCCACGGCTTCCTTGGGCATGCTCGGGGGACCGAAGATTCCCCGGAGCATCACGTAATGCACGTCCGCGCCGAGCGCCTCCTTCACGGTCGGAATGTCCTTCCACTCGGCGACGGGGATCCGCTGGGTGTCGAACACGGCGAGCGGGCGGACGCGGCCGGCCTTCCAGTGGCTCGCGCACTCGATCGGATTGTTCACGGTCGAGTCGACATGGTTGCCGACCAGGTTCACGCACACCTCGCCGCCGCCCTTGAACGGCACGTAGATGAACTTGAGCCCGAGCGCCTGCTCGAGCTGGATGGTCAGGATCTGATCCTCCTGGGCGGAGCCGGTGCCGCCCATCTTGAACGAGGTGGGCTTGTCCTTGACCGCGGTGACGTACTCCTTGGCCGTCTTGTACGGCGTCTCGGCGTTCACCCAGAGGATGAACTGATCGAGGGCCATGCGTGCCAACGGCGTGAGGTCGCGCCAGCTGAACGGGATGCCCGTGTGGAGCGGCGTCGTGAAGAGGTTGGAGAGCGTGATGATGATGGTGTGGGCGTCGCCCTTCTTGCCCTTGACGTCCAGGAAGCCCTCCGCGCCGGCGCCGCCTCCCTTGTTGACAACGATGATCGGTCGCGGCGAAAGCTTGTGCTTCTCGGCGATGCCGGAGATCAGGCGCGCCATCTGGTCGGCGCCGCCGCCCGTCCCCGCGGGAACGACGAACTCGATCGGCTTGGTCGGCTCCCACGCGGCGCCGGCGGGCACCGCCGACGACGCGACGAGGCACAGCGCGAGAGCGGTCGCGAGTTTCATGGCCCGACTCCTTGCGGCGCGAGGCCGCAGTGTCTCCCGATGCCCTTCGACGTCCGGTGCCGACTGACGGTCGACGGCGGGTGAGAAACGTCGGGCCGGAGCCCCGGGTTCCGGGGTCCGGCCCGGGCCGCGTCTATGCGACGGCCTCGCGATCCACGCGGTGCGCTACTTGGTGTCGAGCGCGGCCCTCGTGGCATCGAGGCGCCGGAACGGGATCACGGCCGGGATCTCCCACTTCTCCCACGTCTCGTCCACCTTCTTCTGGAAGTACTCGAGGTCCTCCTCGGTGAAGTGGGCGAACCGCCCCTGCTTGAGCAGGTACTCGCGCACCGGCTTCCGCGCGCGGCCCTCGACGATCGCCCGGGTCTTGCCGTAGTACTTCACGACCCCGTCCTCGACCTCGTAGAGCGGGAAGAGCCCGGTCTCGATCGCGAGCTCGCCCAGCTCGTGGGAGAGCATCGGGTCGTAGTCCCAGCCCTTCGGGCACGGATCGAGCGAGTGGATGAAGGTCGGCCCGCCGATCGTCAGCGCGCGGCGCACCTTGTTCATCATCTCCACCGCGTAGGACGCGCAGACGGTGGCCACGTAGCGGCACTCCGGGTGGCCCGCCGCCATCATGCCGGCCATGTTCTTCTTCCAGCGCGTGTGGATGATGCGCTTGGCGCGGCCGGGGGGGCTGAAGGTGGTGTGCGCGCCGTAGGGCGTCATGCCGGAGAGCTGGATGTCGGTGTTGGCGTACGACTCGTTGTCGTAGAGCAGGATGAGCGAGTTGTACTCCTTGTGCGTGAGCGTCGCCGAGATGGCGCCCAGGCCCATGTCGGCGCCGCCGCCGTCGCCGCAGAACGCGATGACGTTGATCGGCTCCGACTTCATCTTGCCCTTGCGCATGAGGGCCTTCAGCCCCGCGGCGGTCCCGAGCGCGGCCGAGCCGGAGGATCCGAGCTGGGTGTGCATCCACGGCACCACCCAGGGCGTCGTGTAGTACGTCGTGTTGGCGACGTACATGCAGCCGGTCGAGCCGAGCACGATCGTGCGCGGGCCGGACGCCTTCACCATGAGCTTCATGACGAGCGCGGACTCGCAGCCCTGACAGGTCCGGTGGCCGGAGGTGAAGTACTCCTCGAGCGTGACCTTCTTCACGCCACGGAACGGCTCGAGGATCTGGGTGGCGTTGGTGAACGTCGTCGTCTCAGCCATGGCCGTGCTCTCCTATTCGCGAACGCCGAGCCAGTGCGTCGTCGCGTCCGACTTGCCGGACTTCGCGGCACCGTAGCACATGTCCGTCGCCTTGTAGACGTCCTCGAGCGTGACCTCGCGACCGCCCAAGCCGCAAATGAACGAGAGCAGAGGCGGCCGGCGCTCGGCGTTGTACAGGGCGGCGCGGATCTCGTTGGCGACCACGCCCGACCCGAACGGCGAGCCGAAGGAGTAATCGCGGTCGATGATGCCGAGCGCCCGCGCCTTGGACAGCGCGGCGACCAGCCGATCGGTCGGGAACGGCCGGAACCAGCGCAGACGCACGAGGCCGACCTTCTTGCCCTTGGCGCGCATCTCGCGGATCGCGACCTTGATGGGTAGCGAGATCGTGCCCATCCCGACGAGGATGATCTCCGCGTCGTCCGTCATGTACTCCTCGAACCACGGGTTCTCCGGCCCGCGGCCGAAGACGCGCCGGAAGTCCGCGTAGGCTTCCTCGATGACGGTATAGGCGCGCTTCATCGCCTCGTTGTTCTGCCGCCGGATCTCGATGACCCAGTCCTCGTTCGCCTGCGGGGCGACCGTGATCGGGTTGTCCGGGTGGAGCAGCAGATCGCCGCGGTCGTAGCGGGGCAGGAACCGGTCCACCTTCTCCTTCGGCGGCACCATCGTGAGCGCCTGGGAGTGGGTGAGGAACGCCCCGTCGGCCGAGATCGCGAGCGGCAGGAAGACGCGCCGGTCTTCGGCCACCCGGTAGGCGATCAGCGTCGTGTCCAGCGCCTCCTGCGAGGTGTCGATCCAGCAGAGCAGCCAGCCCACGTCGCGCACGACGAGCGCGTCGTTATGCTCGACGCCGAACGCCCCCGGGTCGTCCAGGGCGCGGTTGCCCACGAGGGCGACCATCGGGACGCGGAGCGGCGGCGTGACGACGAGGCACTCCATCGCGTACATCCAGCCCACGCCGGAGGACCCGCAGAAGACGCGCGCGCCGACGGTCGACGCGTGCTTGACGATCTCGAACTGGCTGTGCTCGCCCTCGGCCACGATGTACTCGGCCACCAGCTCGCCGTTGGCGATCTTCTTCGCGATGGCCTGCATGACCGTATCGTAGGGCCGGATCGGGTAGGCCGTGACCACGTCGAGGTCGGCGAGCACGAGGGCCTCGGCCACGGCCTCGCTGCCCGAGATCAGGAGCTCCTTGTCGTCCGTCGCCGCCGGAGTCGCCTTGGTCGCCACCGCCATGTCAATCCCCCTCACCGAACCATCTCACCGCTCGCCTCGGGCGGCGGGGCCCCAGCCCCGCGACGCCCTGCAGCTCGCACTTCACGAACCATCTCACCGCTCGCCTCGGGCGGCGGGGCCCCAGCCCCGCGACGCCTTGCAGCTCGCACTACGCCGTCTTGTGCTGCGCGTTCTCGCCCGGGATGCCCGCCGTGATCTCGACGCCGCCCGAGTCCAGGTCCGACTTCAGCTCCTCCTCGTACTGGCCGCGGAAGCGGAACCCGTGGGAGCGCACCGTGGCCTTCTTGTCGCCGATCTTCTCGGTCATCCAGGTCTGGTACGCGCCCTTGTCCTTCCGCCACATCTCCCACTGGCTCGCGTTGTCCTCGAACACCGACTCGTTGACCATCGTGATGCACTGCTCGACCGGGCAGACCGCCTCGCACACGCCGCAGCCGCAGCACGCTTCCATATTGGCGTCGTAGGTGCCGTCGGGCATGACGTCGAAGCACGAGTCCGGGCACTGGATCCAGCAGAGCGTGCACTTCACGCACGTGTCGAAGTTGATGACGGGCCGCATCGAGCGGGTCGTGTACTTCTTGAAGTACGGGTTGCGCTCCGGCACGTATCCCTTGCCGTCCTCCTTCGGCTTGCCCACGGGGATGGCCGGAATCGTCACGCCCTCCCGCATCTCCCACCACTTGGGCATCTCGAACGAGTACGGGACCTCCGCGTTGCCTTCGGTGATCTTCACCTCGCGCGTCTCGAGACGCGCGTACGCCTTCTTCGCCGACTCGATCTTGAGGTCCGAGCCCCACTCCATCTCCCTGATCGCCTCGCAGACCCCGTCGAGCGTCAGGAAGGAGGGCGCGATCTTGGCGAGCGCCCCGAGGATACGGACCTCGGTGTGGTCCTCCTTGTAGACCCAGAGCCCGGAGAACGAGGCCTTGGCCCGGATCAGCGAGAGCTTATACGGTGCGTCTTTCTTGTGAATGTCCCGGAGCAGGTCGTCGACGCGCTGGACTGACGTCATCAGCACCGTGCCGTTCGGCACCGTCAGCCGGTTGATGGGCTGGAGCCCATACCAGGCCCACGACTCGACGCCCTTGGCGAGCGTGTCGTCCACCACGATCGTGACGTCGACGTGCTTGGGCTCGTAGCGGGCCATGTTCTGCTCGAGCTCTTCCTTGGTGTCGGCGACGATCGCGAAGTCTTTCGCGGGGATGCCGTTGCGCTGCGGGCTGTCGCCGTAGCGGCCAAACGCGATACCCCAGCGTCCCGATTTCCGCGCCGAGAGCACGATCCCGCGCACGATGCGCGCGGCGAGGTTCTTCTGGAAGATGCCCCGGTAGACGACTTCGCAGATCACGGCTGCCATGCGCACCTCCTCACCCGTCTGCCGGGCGCCGGCGTTAAGCCGGTGGTCGGCTGGTCTGACCGGAGAATACTCCCAGGAGGGCGCAGGCTGTCAAGGGGGTAAAGCCCGAGGAGCCAGAATTTGCCGGAAAATGCCGGCGGGTCAGGGGCTTACGTATCCCCGGCTCAGGTTCCACTAAACCTTTTGGACCTCGATCGTCCAGGCGAGGGCGTCGGCCGCGCGGCCGTCGTTCGGGCGGCCCCGGCGGCGTAACTCTCCGATCAGGCGCTGCCGCGTCTCCGCGGGCCGGTTCTGGCCGAGCTTGAACTTGGCGCGGCAGCGCGTGATTTCGAGACGCACCGCCGCGAGCGTCTCGAGCGCGCCGCGATAGAGCGGATCAGCCGGGTCGAGTGCCGTGTAGCCACCCTCCGGCTGGTAGCGCGCGAGGAGCCGGCGCTGCTGGGCCGCGACGGCGACCGGATCCTCGACCACGGCGGCGTTGCACTCGAAGATCACCGTCCGATGGTACGCGGTCGCCGAACCGGCGTACTGCGGGTGCACCCAGTAGGAGGGGATCACACCCAGGATCTCGTCCACCTCCACGAGGCAGCGGGGCCGCGACATCAGGTCCTGCACCTGCTCGTCGACCCGCACCAGGTGGAGGTCGAGGGTCGCGCCCTCGTACACGAACGGATAGAGCCCGAGGTGCGGCGTGCCGTCCGGGCCGAGCGTCACGAGGCGGCAGAGCTCCTGGCCCTCGACGAACCGGTCGATCTCGGCACGCGGGATGTTCGCGTAATAGTCGTGGAAGATCACGCCGCCACCCGCGCGCGTGAGACGACGTCGCAGAAGTACCGGTGCACCGCCGGATCGTCGGTCAGCTCGGGGTGGAACGTGGCCACCAGCACGCTCCCCTGGCGCGCCATCACCGGCTCACCGTGGTGCTCGGCGAGCGTCTCCACGCCGACGCCGACCCGCCGGATCCGGGGCGCGCGGATGAAGACCATCTCGAGCGGGTGCGCCCGGCCGTCGAGCGTGACCGTGCCCGACGCCTCGAACGACTCCCGCTGGCGCCCATAAGCGTTGCGCTCGACCGTGACGTCGATCAGGCCGAGCGAGAACTGCCGGGGGCTTTCCACCTCTCGCGCCAGCACGATGAGCCCGGCGCAGGTGCCGAAGATGGGCCGGCCCGCCGCGTGGAATTTCTCAAGCGCCGGGACGAACGCCCATTCGTCCATGAGCTTCAGCAGCGTCGTCGACTCGCCCCCGGGGATGATCAGCCCGTCGACCTCGGAGAGCTCCTCCGGCCGCCGCACCTCCACGGCCTCCACGCCGCACCGCCCGAGCGCTGCCGCGTGGCGGGCGAAGTCGCCCTGAAGCGCGACGACCCCGATCCTCATCCCCTGGACTCGCCCCGCGCTACCAGCCGCGCGTCTGGAGCAGATCTTTCTCCGCGAGCTTCGACGTCTCGATGCCCGGCATCGCCTCGCCGAGCTCCTCGCTCACGCGCGCGAGCACGTCCGCGTCCTTGTAGTGGGTCGTCGCCTGGACGATCGCCTTGGCGCGCTTGGCCGGGTCGCTCGACTTGAAGATGCCTGAGCCCACGAACACCGCCTCGGCGCCGAGCTGCATCATCAGCG
>WNGI01003728.1_pt1 | contig 13501 bp, 10 predicted proteins | sample 5400621 | NCBI WGS metagenome assembly WNGI01 (sample SAMN13153374, study PRJNA577476) | soil metagenome | isolation source: 20 cm soil or saprolite under Garry oak tree replicate 1 | place: USA:California | collected 2016-06-15
AATCGCGAAGTCCACCTGCCGTTTGAAAGTGTCAACGCGGGCGACAAAGACGGATAGCTGGTCACCCACGCTAAACCGTTTCCGCGAGCGCCTCCCAATGAGCTGCCGTCGAGCAGGTTCAAACGAATAAAAATCATCCGTGAGTGCCGAGACGTGGATCAGCCCGGTGATCAGGGCGTCCGGTAATTCCACCATCAACCCGTAGTTGCGAACGTCGATAATAGCAGCGCGAAAAATCTGCGGATTGCGCTGGTCGAGTTGGAGTTGAAAAAATTCGAGCTTCTTCATTTGCGCAGCGTCGATCTCCGCGTCCGCTGCGTTCCGTTCAGTGGCTGAAATGTGTTCTGCGATGGAAGCGATTTCACTCATGTCGGGATGGTAGGGACGCCGCGCTGCGGCGTCCGGTCGGCGCAGCGCGCCGAGCCTACCCAACGCGCGATGCACCACCAGATCGGCATAACGCCGGATCGGACTGGTGAAATGTAAGTAATTCGTCTTCGCCAAGCCGTAATGGCCGAGCGGCTGGGCAGAGTAGCGCGCGCGTTTCAAACTTTTGAGCAGTGCAACTTTGAGAGCTTGCTCTTCAGGCTTTCCACGGATTGAGGCCAGCAATCGCTGCAACTCAGCGCGATGGGTCAGATCCCCGACTCTGTAACTAAAGCTGAGAACAAATTCTCGATACTCGGCGAGTTTTTCCGGGTCTGGATTCTCGTGAACGCGATAGACGGTGGGACTCGCGCGTTTCTTAAGCTCTCGCGCGACAGCCTCGTTTGCGGCCAGCATGAACTCTTCGATCAATTGGTGCGACTCATCGTTTTCGACGCGCTCTAGTCTTACGGGACGTCCCTGTTTATCCAGCCAGACCTTTACCTCCGGAAAGTCGAGGTCGAGCGAGCCATGCTGGAATCGTTTCCGCCGCAACAAGGCAGCGAGTTCCCAGGCAACATGCAATCGTTCTCCCAAGCGGTCGACGGGCGAAGCGGTCAAGAGTGCGTAGGCTTGTTTATAGGTGAGTCGGTGCGCGCTCCGAATCACACTGCGCGCGAAGCGCGTGCTTTTCACCTCTCCATGCTTATCGAATTGAACAAACACTGAATGAGTGAGCCGATCGACTCCGGGGTTGAGACTGCAAACACCGTTGCTTAGTCGCTCTGGCAACATTGGGATTACGCGGTCGGGCAGATAAACGCTGTTGCCGCGCCGCCGCGCTTCGCGATCCAGCGCGCTTCCGGGTTCTACGTACGCGGCGACATCGGCAATGTGCACGCCGAGGCGCCAACCGCTTGTCGTCTTCTCAACCTGAATTGCGTCATCGAAATCGCGCGCATCATCAGGATCGATTGTGACGATAAATTGTTCGCGCAGATCTTCCCGTCCCTCGAGTTGCCGTTCATCGACTTGTTCGGGAATGCGCTCCGCCTGACCCAAAACATCCTTTGGAAATTCTACGGACAGATGATATTTCCGGATGATAGAGAGCATGTCGATGCCCGGCATCGACGCTGGCCCGAGCACTTCAATGATTTCGCCTTCGGGATTGATGTGGCGCGACTCCCAGGCATCCAGACGAACTACGACTTTATCGCCGACATTCGCGGCGTTCCCTGGCTGCTGATCGGGCTCAGGGTGCACGTAGATGTCGTGCACAAACCGCGGATCATCGGGTACGACGTAGTAAAAATTACGTGATCGCTGCAGTGTCCCGACGATCGTATCGTGAGCGCGTTCCAGAATTCGAATCACACGCCCTTCACGCCGACCTTTGATGCGGTCAGAAGGCGTATCGCGCGATACACGTGCAACCACGCGATCGCCGTGCATGGCTGTTCCGATATTCTCCGCGGCGATAAAAACATCCGGCTCGCCCGATTTTTCCGGCGAGAGAAAGCCGTAGCCGGCCGGATGAATCGACAATTTTCCAGCTACGAGGTCCGCCTCGGCGGGAAGAACATATCGATTCTTGCGGATGCGTGCGATCTCGCCCGCGCGCTCGAGCTCACGCAGTATTTTCCGCAATGCAACCCGTTGGCTGGCGGTCAGGTCAAGTTTGCGACCGATGTCGATCTTGTTAAGCGGCCGGTAATCTTTCCGCGCCACGAGCGACAGAACTTGTTCTCGAATATTACGTCCGTTTGCGGTCATCTCGGCGAAACAATATGGTCAGGTTTATCGAGTTAACGCGAGTTCAACTGCAGGTCTAACTATGCGAAAGGCAATTATTGCCGGTGCATCGGCGATCTTACTGGCGGCGATCGCTTCGTTTGCGGCAGGAGGAGCCAGGATGAAGATCACAAGTTCTGCTTTCCAGCAAGGCGCAAATATTCCACCAAAATTTTCATGTGACGGCCCGAACACTAGTCCCCCTTTGCAAATCGCGGATATTCCTACCGAAGCGAAAAGCGTTGTCTTGATCGTCGATGATCCGGACGCGCCGGGCGGACTGTTCACGCATTGGGCGGTTTGGAACATCTCTCCGCAGACCAGCACCATCGCCGAAGGCAGCACGCCAAAAGGAGTGCAGGGAACAAACGACTTCGGCAAGTCGGGCTACGGCGGACCGTGTCCACCTTCGGGCACGCACCGTTATTACTTCAGGATTTTCGCGCTGGATCGCGAGCTGGATTTACCTGTCGGTGCGAAGCGGAGCCAACTGGACACGGCGATGAAAAGTCATGTGATTGCAAAGGGTGAGTTGATGGGTCGGTATGCAAGGAAGAAATAACTGAGCACGTGCTACTCGCGAAATCCCGAATAGCAGCGCCCGCAAATGACGAATTAAGAATGACGAAGGAATGACGAAGCCTGAATGCCAGGCACCCACACCGGCTTCCCTTCGTTATTCGATCATTTGGGCTTAATTCGTCATTCGTCATTCGAGCTTCGTCATTCCTGGCGTCGCCTTCGAATAATCCGCGTCTCGTGATAGTCTCAATTGTGATGCGCGAGAGGATCTGGAAAATCGGGGAGCGCGCCTTTAACGTTTCCCGGCGGGGTTTAATCATGGGCGTGTTGAATGTCACTCCCGATTCGTTCTCAGACGGTGGCAACTTTTTTGAGCCGGAGAAAGCAATAGAGCACGGCCTGAGAATGGCAGCTGAGGGCGCTGACATCATTGACATCGGTGGCGAATCGACGCGACCAGGCGCTGAATCGATCGCCGCTGACGAGGAATTACGTCGCGTGATTCCTGTGATCGAAACATTGCGAGCAAAGATCGATGTTCCGATTTCGATAGATACTTCGAAAAGTAGCGTCGCGCGCGCGGCGATTCGGGCGGGCGCTTCGATTGTGAACGACGTCACCGGCGGACAGGGGGATGAGCGAATGCTACCGCTAATTGCCGAAACAACCTCGGCGTTCATCATCATGCACATGCAAGGAACTCCGAGGACGATGCAGAATCAGCCGCGATATTCGGACGTTGTTGCAGAAATTTCTGATTTTTTTCGACAACAATATGCGCTCGCCATAGGTTATAATATTGATCCCATGGCGATTGCGTTTGATCCGGGCATTGGTTTCGGGAAAACGTTCGATCACAACTTGGAGTTGATCGCGCAGCTTGAGCGACTTCGCGCGCATGATCGACCACTCGTGATTGGCGTTTCCCGTAAATCGTTCCTGAGTAAGTTAATCAATTCGCCGGAGATCGGGGACCGTGTCGCGCCCGCAGTCGCGCTAACTTCGCTTTTGCGCGAGCGCGGCGCAGATGTGTTCCGCGTTCATGATGTCAAAGAAAATATGAGTGCCTTACGGGTAACGGAAACAATCCTTGGGAGGGCAGATGATTCATCAACTCGTTGATCTGTGGTTCAGGGGCTGGCGCAGTCTGATCGAAATCATTCTGCTGAGCGTGGCCATTTATTACGGCTACCTCTATTTTCGCGGAACCCGAGGGGCGAAAGTACTGACCGGGCTGGCCATCGTCTTTTTAACGCTGACGCTAATTTCGACACTGCTGAATCTTGTTGTGATCGGTTGGCTCGTGCGAAGCTTCTCGGTTTTCCTTGCCGTCGCTTTGGTGGTGATTTTTCAGCCGGAGCTTCGGCGTGGGCTGGCTGCGCTCGGCGGTCACCCGATTTTCTCGCTGACGAGTGAGAAACGAGAGACCGTCCACGATCTGGCGGAGGCGGTGACGCAACTGGCAAATAAGCAATTTGGCGCGCTCATCGCCATCGAGCGCGACACATCGATTCGGGTTTACGAAGAAACAGGCGTCGTCATAGACGGCGAGTTTTCTGTCGAGTTGATCCTGACCATCTTTCATCCAAAGGCCGCGTTGCACGATGGCGGAGTGATCCTTCGCAACGGACGAATTGCAGCTGCCGCCTGCATTTTTCCTGTGAGTCAGCGGGAAACGCTGGACCGCAGCCTGGGATTACGTCATCGCGCCGGGCTCGGAATAACTGAGGAATCGGATGCCGTCGCGGTAGTCGTCTCCGAAGAGACGGGTGCTATTTCCATTTGCCACCGGCGGCGAATCGAGCGCAATTTCACACCAGAGACGTTCCGTCAACGGATCGCGGAAATTTTGTTGCACAGCAAATATGAAGAGGATGATTCTGAACAACTGGCGCGCGAAGTTGATCTCGCTGCTGCTCGCGACGACGCTTTGGTACCTCATCAAAAAGAACGTAGCGACGACGCCGTCGCCGTTTGAAAGGCGTTCGCAGGCGCCAGTCACCGCGGTGCCCTAAGCGCGAGTTAGCGCAAAAAACGCGACAGATTTTCTTCTTCCCACCGTCGCGCCCGCCGGTAATGAGGGAATTCGCGCTCGCGCCGGTTGAATTCCTCAGTGTGAACTCGCCGCCGGTGTGCCGATAGCACTTGATCCGGCACGACCGAATGCAGCATCTCGTGATAAAGCACGTAGCGCAAAAACCACAGCGGCACGAACGGCTGGTCAAGTGCAGGATTGATCCGAATGACCCGATCTTCCTCTTGTATTGTTCCAAAAATGAACTGCTCTCTTGGACGGTGCTTGCGTCTGCGGCCCCAGATGACTTTGTAGCCGCGAAGACGTCCACGGAAATAGCGATCATTCAAATCGTCAAAGATGGCGCGAAGATCGAAATGCGTTCCCTCATGACGCAAATTCAGGTGGCGCTGCATCGGCAGCTTCGGGAGAGCCAGCTTTCGTTTTGTTTTTTTCTTCTTCTTAGCCATGAGGAGTGCTCCCAAAACCACGAATCGCAAGACTACTTTAGTGGCCTCCAAATATAGTGACAAGCGAAGCGACGATCTTTGTCAAAGATTGTTGTAAGCTACTTATCTACAGCTAATTAGCTGATAGCGAAAACACGGTGCTTTCAGGGTCAGTACCGGGCTCGAAAAACCTTTGTACCTCAAATATTTGCTTCGTCGCTCCATCGGAATTGAGCGACGCCCGTTGGGACATTTTGCCAGAATCGCAACTTGCGTATAATCGTTGTAATTTCGCGGTGGACGCACCGGAAGTTCAATCGAACACACAAACATGACACCTTTTCTGCGAAAGTTGCTCGGACAAAACTGGCTTCTGCTACTGACGATGCTCGCGCTCGCCGTCTTTGGAGTGATCGCGATATACAGCGCAACTTCTACACGCAGTGATGCGTACGCCGCGGATTTCTGGCGAAAGCAGGCGAATTGGGTGGCCGTCGGGGTGTTTGCCTTTATGGCGACCAGTTTGATTCATTACCGGTGGATCCGCTGGGGCGCGTTGCCGATGTATTTGGCCGGCATCGTTTTTCTCATCCTGACGAAGTTTATCGGCACCAAAGTTTATGGGGCGCGTAGCTGGCTGCATTTAGGCCCAATCAATTTCCAACCCGCGCAGCTTGCTGTTGTCGCCGGGATTATGGTCCTGGCGATATTTCTGACTCAATTTCGCGAAATGCATCCAATGCTGCGGTTACTGCTTTCGGGAGCGATCGCGGGAGCGCCGTGCCTGCTCATTCTTATGCAACCGGATCTGGGCGAGGTCATCATTTGGGTGCCGGTGCTCCTGGCGCTGTGGTTCGTCGGGGGCCTGCCACTGCGCTACTTGATTTGCATCATTCTCATCGGAATCGCTTTTATCCCCATAGCAATCAACTTTGGGCTTAAGCCGTACCAGCAACAGCGGATCACCGCTTTCACACATCCTGATATCGACAAACAAGGTTCGGCGTGGGCGATCAATCAATCTCTCATTGCCATCGGTTCAGGCGGTTGGGCGGGAAAGGGGTTCAAAGCGCCAAACACGCAGATTGAGCTCGGCTTCCTTCCCGCTACTGCTGTCCATAATGACTACATTTTCTCCGCCATTGGAGAGCAATGGGGATTTGTCGGTGGAGTACTTCTCATCGGTGGATTCGCGTTGCTCCTAATGACGTGTCTCTTTGTGGCGTTTTTTGCCGGTGACCAATTGGGTTTGCTTCTGGTCGTGGGGATCACGGCGCTCATCTTCACACACATTTTTCAAAATATGGGAATGACAATCGCGATGCTCCCAATCACCGGTGTGCCGCTGCCCTTGATCAGTTATAGCGGTTCGTTCGTGCTAATGATCATGTTCGGCCTCGGACTGGTGAACAGCGTTTGGATCCATCGAAAAATTCCCGCGTGACGAACGTGGCACGGCGCAGCCGCGGAACCCGACCAGCTTCTGGCGGGTGGCTTTTTCCGCGCGATTTACTTTGACCTGTGGTTGCCTAAAATCGGCGGCGACACATGGAAATCGATTACAAGGTCAAGCTCGACATTTTCGAAGGGCCACTCGACCTGCTCCTTTACCTGATCAAACAGGACGAGATCGACATCTGCGACATTTCGCTTGAACGCATCACCAGCCAATACCTCGAGTATCTTCAGGCTTTCAAGGAACTGAACATTGAGTTAGCCGGCGAATTTGTCGTGATGGCTGCAAATCTGATTTACCTGAAAAGCCGCAGCCTTTTGCCCATCGACCAGCAGCCACCCGAAGAAGACGCCGGGGAGGATGACCCCCGCTGGGAATTGATCCGGCAACTCATCGAATATAAGAAATTCAAAGAAGCCGCAGGCGAACTGCATCTGCGCGCGCTGGAACAAGAGCGGATTTTCGCGCGAGACGCTGCCCCGGCCTCAGCACTCCAGGAACCGCTGCGCCTGGGCGAAGTCGGAATCTTTCAACTCATCAATGCGTTCCAAACGGTCATCAGGAGGATCGAAGCGCGACAGGACGTCCAGGAGATTTTTGGCGAGCGTTTTAGCGTTTCGGAGAAGATCGAAGCGATTTTGCAGAGGGTTGCGACCGGCGGCCGGCTTCGTTTTTCTGATCTGTTCGGAGCTGTGGCTTCGCGTCTCGAAGTAGTCGTAACTTTTCTCGCGCTTCTGGAGCTCATTCGTCTGAAACAAGTCCGCGCCGTTCAGAAAAACATGTTTGAAGAGATTGAAATAGCGGCCGCAGCGACGTGACCCTCTGGAGTCGTGCCCCGAATATTAATCGCCGGGTGTGGGTATGTCGGTCAGGCGGCGGCCGACTTATACCATGCTGCCGGCTGGGCTGTGGAGGGGTGGACTCGTTCCGCGGAATCCGTAGCGACGCTTTCAGCGAAGCCATATCCGATCTGCGAAGTCGACATCTCACGACGCGCCAAAGTCGCTGAATGCAGAAAAACATTCGATGCAGTGATTCACTGTGCCAGTTCGAGCGGTGGCGATACCGAAATGTACCGTCAGGTTTACCTGGATGGCGCGCGCAATCTCCTCGAAACGTTTCCTGGATCAAAACTGCTCTTTACAAGCAGTACCAGCGTTTACGCACAACGCGATGGCTCGTGGGTTACGGAAGAGAGCGAGACAAAACCAACGCGCGAGACAAGCCAAATACTGCTCGAAACAGAAAGATCAGTGCTCGCCAACGGCGGCATCGTCGCGCGGCTCGCTGGAATCTACGGACCAGGAAGGTCTGCTTTGTTGACTAAATTTGTGGAGGGCACAGCGATCATCGATGCGGAAAATGATCGCTTCGTTAATCAAGTTCATCGGGACGACATTGCGGCAGCACTTTTCTTGTTGTTGAGTCGAAAAGCAGAGGGCGCTCAGATTTATAATGTCGTGGACGATCAGCCGATTCTGCAAAGCGAATGCTACCGCTGGCTGGCGCAGAGATTGAATCGACCGCTGCCGTCGATCGGGAGATCAACGCAAGAACGCAAACGCGGCGACAGCAACAAACGTGTGAGCAATGCGAACCTGCGTGCTCTGGGTTGGACGCCGCGGTATCCGAAGTTCGCCGATGGTATGGAAGAAAGCGTGCTGCCGAGTTTCGCCCTGTCATGTTGAGCGAAGCGAAACATCTCTGATTTTTGTCCAGTGAGCGCGTTTCGGGAAATCATCTGAGATTCTTCTCCCGCGTCTGCGGGATCAGAATGACAAGCTGCCTAACTGACGTGCGCGGCTTCGGTAGCCGCGGCTTCAGCCGAGGCGTGAATCTCGCGTCGTTCGCCGAACAATTGTCGGATCACTTCTTCCACAGGCACCTCTTGCACGTTGATGTCGCTAACGTCGCAGGCTTCGAGGAGGCGCCGGCAAGTTTCCGTGACTTTTGCCCGTGGAACTTTGAGCTGCACCGAAACCGGCGTTTGTTCAGTTATTTCACCGAACCGCGAAAGATCGCGTGTTGCCTCTTTTTCAAAGGTAAGACTCAGGATTTTATATCCTGAAAATCGATCGACGATCGCTGACAGCGGTCCATCGAAAAAGATTTTGCCGTGGTCGATGACAAGAACCCGATGACACAGCTCCTCGATGTCCTGCATGTAATGGCTGGTTAGCAATGTAACGATATGATGCTCCTCATTGTAGATGCGCAGAAATTCGCGCACCCGTTTTTGACTGACCACGTCCAGTCCGATTGTCGGTTCGTCGAGGAAAAGCACGCGCGGCTCATGAATCAGCGCGGCGATTAGTTCCATTTTCATTCGTTCGCCCAAAGAGAGTTCGCGCACCATCACGTTCATTTTGTGTCGGACTTCCAAGAGTTCTGATAATCCATCCACGACCTTTTCGAACCGGCTGCGGTCGATTCCGTAGATTGCGCGGTTAAGCTCGAGCGATTCCTGTGCGGGCAGGTCCCACCAGAGCGCATTCTTTTGTCCCATGAGCAAACTGAACTGGCGCTTCATCTCGTTGCGCCTTTCCCAGGGAACAAAGCCGAGCACACGTGCATCACCCGAAGTCGGGTTGAGCAACCCCGAAAGCATTTTAAGCACAGTGGTTTTACCGGCGCCGTTGGGACCGAGAAACCCGACGAACTCGCCTTCTTCGATTTGGAACGAGACCTGATCCGCCGCCCGTGTCTCATCGTATCGCCGCCTTACCAGACCTTTGATCGAACCCCAGAGCCCGCGCTCTTTGCGGTAAGTGCGATAGACCTTGGTTAATTTCGAAGCTTCAATTGCTGGCATAAACAGCCTTGTAGGGGAAGCTGAGGGCTTCCCTTACAGAACCTGATCAAGGCATGCGAGCAAGTGCGACACACTTTGCTCGGTTTCGTCTCCCATGTTCGAGAGGCGAAAAGTTTGGCCGCGAATCTTTCCGTAACCCGGGTCGATCACCAAATGATGTTTCTCCCGGAGTTTCCTGGCGAACTCGAGCACGTCGATACCCTTGTTGTTCTTCACGCAGGTGAGCGTTTTCGAGCGGAATCCTTCCTCGGCGAAGAAATCGAACCCGGAGCGGCGCACCCAGTCGTGAACGAGCGCATTGGTGCGCGCGTGTCGAGCAAAACGCGCCTCGATTCCTTCTTCGAAAATTTCGTCGAGCTTTGATTGCAGCGCGTGTATGTGCCCAATGCTGGGCGTGCTTGGCGTCATCCATTCTGCCTGCTCCTCCCTAAACTGCAGAAAATCGAAATAAAATCCGCGATTCGGAACGTTCTCAGAGCGCGCGAATGCCTTTTCCGAAACGGAGAACAACGAAAAACCCGGCGGTAACGCCAGCGCTTTTTGCGCGCCGGTGAGCATCACGTCAATGCCGAGCACATCCATTTCGATCTTTACAGCGGAGAATGACGAGACCGTGTCCAAGACGAGCGTCACATCAGGGTACTTCGCCAGAACGGAGCAGATGTCCTCGAGCGGGTTCATCACGCCTGTTGAAGTTTCACTATGGGTGAGTGTGACCGTGTCGAATCTTCCAGTAGCCAATTGTCTGTCCACAGCTGCGGGATCGATATGTTTTCCCCAATCAACCTGGAGCGGTTCTGCGACTTTTCCGCAGCGCTGTGCAACATCGAACCATTTATCTGAGAACGCGCCGCACATGCAGCAAAGCACGCCGCGATCAGCCAGATTCCGGATGGAAGCCTCCATCACGCCCCACGCAGAGGAAGTCGAAAGGAACACTGGCTGTTTCGTTCCGAACAATCTCTGGAGTCCCGGATGAACCGACCGGTAGAGATTCTTAAAATCCTCGCCGCGATGGCCGATCATCGGGCGCGAAAACGCCGCCCACGTTTTTTCCGATACTTCGACGGGACCAGGAATGAAAAGCTTGTCGTGCGGGATCACAGGCAACGCTCAACGCTCAACGCTCAACATTCAACGTCCAACTTGTATCGACGCAGCCCTGCCTGGGTAGCGCGCGCGTCTCGCGTGCTGGTCGCCGTGTCTCGCGGCGACGAACTTTTCCTGAGTAGTTGCTTCACCTACGATGCAGAAATCACATGCGAAGTTCGCGAACGCGCGACGCCTTCGCCAGCACTCGGGACGAGTGCGCTACCCGGAATTTGGCGCCGCGCTTGATCGCGGACGCGAGCATGATCTACTTCCGCAGGTGAGATTCAACCTTTGGGCAATTGCATATTTCGTGGTGAGCGCGCTCACGTGTCTGGCTCATGCCGAAGCCCAGAATTACCTCGTCTTTGTCAGCAACGAACGCTCGGGCGATGTGACTGTGATTGATGGCGCAACGGACGCTGTTGTCGCGACTTTCAAAGTAGGGAAGCGTCCGCGCGGGATTCACGCGACACCGGATGGAACCCGAGTTTTTGTCACATTGAGTGGCTCCCCTCGAATGGCGCCGGGCGTAGATGAAAATCGCGCGCCGGCAGATAAGAGCGCTGACGGACTTGGCGTGATCGATCCGGCAGCGCGTAAGCTGATCGATCGCTGGCATGCCGGATCGGACCCAGAGCAATTCGCAATCAGCAAAGATGGAAAATTCGCGTTCATCGCGAATGAAGACGATGCGAGCGCCTTGACTATCGATCTCAGCTCCGGCCAACCTCGCGGCAAAGTAAAAGTCTCGGCCGAGCCGGAAGGCGTAGCTGTTAATCCGGCTGACGGCGAAGTGTACGTGACCTGCGAAGAAAAAGGCGAGGTGTTCGCGATCGATCCCGACGCGCAGCGCGTAATCGCAAAAATCGATACTGGCGGGCGGCCCCGTTCCGTTGCATTTCTACCGGATGGCTCGCGCGCTTACGCCGCTTGTGAGAACGGCGGATACATCGCAGTTATCGATGCGAAATCGCACAAATTATTCTCGAAAATCCAATTGCCTACGGGCGCGCTGCCCATGGGCACCGCCGTTTCCAATGATGGAACAGAGCTTTACGTCACGACTGGTCGCGCAAATACGATTGCAGTTATCGACACAGAGAAGAATGAAGTTGCGACAACAGTTCCCGTCGGCAATCGCGCCTGGGGAATTGCACTTGATCCCACTGGATCGAAGCTTTACACCGCAAACGGTGCGTCGAACGATGTTTCAGTCGTCGATGTAAAATCGCGCAAAGAACTGCGGCGCATCAAAGTGGGCGACGGCCCCTGGGGTATCGCGATTGTAAACGCAACGAAATAAAGGCAGCGTGCGACCGCAGCGCTGAGAACCAGGTCAACTACCCGCCGGCGTAATTTGGATACCGCTCTCGCAATTCCCGCGACAATCGATCTGCTTCATCGGATTTGCCGGCTTGCCGAAGTGCTACCGCGGCTCTGTCGAGCGCGCGCGGCGTGATGGCCGGATCATCGTAAAGCAGGGCGACGCCTTTGAAAGCCTTGCCCGCGTCATCGAAATTTCCGCGCTCCAATTGGACTTCACCCGCGAGCAACCGCGCTTCCGCGTTTACGCGGCCCTCGGGTTGCAATGCCATGATTTCTTCTGCGATCTTCTGCGCCTCGTCAGGTTTGTGGGCGCTGATCTTAACTGCACCGAGCGTCAGTAACACTTTCGCCTTACCCGCCGGATCTTTGGCAGTCTGCAGATAATTCGCGAACGCTTCCTCGGCTTCGGGCAAATTTTTCAGCTTCGTAGCGGCGTCGCCGAGATAAAATAAGTAATCGGGTTTAACCTTGCCCGCGGTGTCTGTTGTTCGCAGCGCGCTCAGGTATTTTTCCGCGGCTTGGAAATTTTTCTCGTTGTAGTATTCAATTCCGAGCCACTCCAGGACCTCTGGCGGCACGTTCACATTCGGACTGGCGGTCATGAAAGTATTTACCTCTTTGGTCAACGCCGGCCGATCTTTCAGATAAAACTGACACAGAATGATCCGAAGCGACGCGAGATTGTAGTATTGCTCCTTGTTTAGTTGCCGGGCGGTATTAAGCGCAGTCAACGCCGTCCTATAATCCTTTGCCTCGAATGCAGCTTTGCCGATGTAGTATTGCGCCTGCGCTGCGACAGAGCTCTTCGGAAATTCTTTCAGGAGCTGGCGAAAAGTGTCGACCATGCCCTTGGTATTTTCCTGTTGTCCGAGAATGAGAGCCTTTAATTGCAGGGTCGCTTCTCGCTCGTGCGCTTTGGGGTACTTGGCCAGGATAATACTTAGGTCCGTAAGCGCAGCACTGTAGTTCTTGCTCTGTTCGTATGCCAAAGCGCGCTGCCCCAGGGCCGCGGGCACTTCAGGACTATCAGGGAACGTTTGCAAGTAATAGGTAAAAGCTTCGATCACGCCGGGAATATTTTTCGTCTGTACGTGACATAACCCAAGCTTGTAGGCGGCTTCCGCGCGCAATCTTGCAGAGAGCTGTGAGCCGCGTAGTTCGCCGTAAATTAACTCTGCGTCATTGTAATTCTGCTGTTTGTAGAGCGCTTCGGCTTTCAACAGCTTCGCCTGGTCGGCACGCTCGCTGGTAGGATTCGTTGCCAGGAATTCGTCCACTGCGGCGGATAGCGCTGATGGATCGGAGTTGTAAACGTTGATCAGCCGCTGGTAGGCAGCGTCCTTTGCTTCCTCCCGGTCGGGAAACTTTGCGATAATCTGGCGATAAAGTGCGTCAGCTTCCTTTGAATTTCCGACTTGCCGCTCGCTGTTTGCTGCGAGCAGCAACACCTCGGCCTGCGCCGCCTCGGGAAGCTTCTCCTGCTCTTTTTTGTAATCGGCCAGCAACTGTGCGTATTGGCCCGTTTGGTATTGCAGTCGGCGCAAACCGACTTGTGCGATCGCGCGGAATTTTCCAGCTTCAGGAAGAGTACGACCCTTCTGCAATAAAGCAGTAGCTCTATCGGCCATGGCCTTGTCGATTTTACCTTTTTCAGGCTGAACAAGTTCCAG
>WNGI01003731.1_pt1 | contig 13501 bp, 6 predicted proteins | sample 5400621 | NCBI WGS metagenome assembly WNGI01 (sample SAMN13153374, study PRJNA577476) | soil metagenome | isolation source: 20 cm soil or saprolite under Garry oak tree replicate 1 | place: USA:California | collected 2016-06-15
TACAACCGAGTGCCTGGTTATGAGCTGAAGGAGTTCACTGGCGCGCCCATTCTGTTGCAGACCGGCGCGCTGGACGATTACGACCAACCGGACACCTGCCTGAAGTGGCGGGAGTCGCTGCCCGGCGACTCAGCCCGGCTTGTCGCGCTCACGGTCTATCCGGACGCCGCACACGGATGGGATCGGATCGAACCGGCGATCACGGTCAATGATCCATATTCGCACCTCGGTAAGGGAGGAGCGGTGCGTATCGCGCCAAATGAAGCCACTGCTGTGGCGTCGCGCGCCGCGACAGTTTCGTTCTTTCGTTGCAAGCTCCTCCTGACTGGATGTGCGCCCTAGATTGTGCGCGATCACGCGCCGAACAGGACGAAAGGCATTGACGCGTGAGCTGCTTTGACCCGATTTGCGTAGGAGTCGTGCGATTCGCAGTCATCGCGCGTGGAGAAACAATGTTGGCCCTAGTTCAAACCATGTCGAGGGGAATTGAATGAAACTCGCCCGCACCGCTTTGCTGTCCAGCTGCATCAGTGCATTGTTCTCTTCCATTCCGGCGGGAGCCCAAGCCCCGGCGCCCGGCACCGCCAGCGCAACAATTCCGGCGATGACGGTCACTGCGCAAAAGCGAACGGAGGCCCTGCAGGACGTTCCGTTATCGGTGACCGCACTCAGTCCGGAGACGCTCGACTTGCTAGGCATCACCAACGTCAATGAACTCCAGGCGGCCGTGCCGAACATTCTCTTTCTGAACGTCGGCTCCTCGAACACGGTCACGGCCTTTATACGCGGCATCGGCACGGCAAACGCTGTCTTTACCCAGGATCCTGCGATTGGTCTGTATGTCGATGACGTGTACCTGACACGGTCGCTGGGCGCGAACCGGGATTTCTTCGATGTCGAGCGCATCGAGGTCCTGCGCGGCCCGCAGGGGACGCTCTACGGCAGCAACTCTCCGGCAGGTGCGATCAGGATCGTGACCGTCAAGCCCTCTCTGACTAAGGGGTTTCAGTTCAAGGGCGAAGCCAGAGTCGGCAATTACAACGAGCGTGACTTCGATGTGGCGCTGAATGTGCCAATCGTCGAAAACAGGATGGCAGCGCGTCTCGTCGTCATGTCCGCCAAGCACGACGGTTATCAAAAGAATCTAGCCGATGGCACTGACGGAGCGGCCATCGATGACCTGAGCGCGAGGCTGCATGTCTTCGCCGAGATCAACGACAGCTGGGACCTCCTGGTCACCGGTGATACGACCCGCAATCGCGACATACCGACCAACGGGGTCAGTTTCCTGACCACACCCGCTGGCGGAGACGCATTCCAGACGCCTGGCTTCAACAAACGCGATTTCTTTTCCGAGATTTCACACCGCTACGACAACGTCGACAATCACGGAATCGCCGCAAACCTGCACGGCCGGCTGAATTGGGGGGATTTTCGCTCCATTACCGCGTATCGAAAACTGCAGGAGAATCTCAACCAGGACGTCGACGCCACGATCCTCAATCGATTCACGGCGCACCAGGAACTCGACAACAAGCAGTTCACGCAGGAATTCAACCTGGGCGGCGATGTGGGCCGAGTGAACTGGCTGGTTGGCGCGTACTACATCCACGAGAAGTCGAATTTTCTGTGGGATGTTAACTTTCTACAATATCTGCCGACCTCGGTGCAGGCTGCCAACGGGTTGTTGCCGAATTTCCAGTTATTCGATCAAGTCAAGGAAGGCTGGGCCGTGTTTACCCAGGAAACATGGAAAGCGACGGACCGCCTCAACTTGACCGGCGGGCTGCGCTGGACGCGCGAAAGGAAGGATTTCCACGTCGTCGGTTTTCGGGAGACCGCACCGGTCACCGAAGGCACTCCGCCCGGTACACCGCTCGTCGGCTTCGACATCAGCAAGGAGAAGAGCTGGACCGCGCCGCAGTGGCGCGTGGCCGCTGACTATGCGGTCACGCCCGATGCTCTTGCCTTCGCCAGCGCGGCCCGCGGTTTCAGGAGCGGTGGTTTCAACGGCGGCGCGAGGAGTATCCCGGAAGCCGTGGCACCTCCGTTCGACCCCGAATTCGCCACCACCTACGAACTCGGTGCCAAGACAGAATGGTTCGCGCGCAAACTGCGGTTCAACGCCACCGCTTTTTACACCGACTACAAGGATGAACAGGTGGCCTTCCTCAGTACCGGAGGCGTCTTCGGCACCAGCACCATCAATGCCAAAATACATGGATTTGAATTCGAACTCCTGGCGCGTCCGATTGCAGGCCTGAACCTCATGGCGAATCTCGCCACCTTAAAGGGCAGCACCAACTCGAGCGCGACTCTGTTTGCTCCGGACCCGAAGTATCAATACACATTGGCCGCCGATTACACGCAGCCGGTGGGGTATGGACTCGTGGGTTTCGTCGGCGCCAATTATTTCAAGACGGCGAAATATGAAGGCAGCGCAACGCACGACCCACTGCGCTTGGTGCCGGCGCATAGCAATTTCGGCGCGCGGATCGGCGTAGGCAGCGAAACCGGCCGGTGGAGGTTTGAAGTGATCGGAAACAATCTGGAGAACAACTATTACCCGCTCTTCAGCTTCAATATTCCGCCACTCATGACACAGGTGCGCTTTCCCAATGAACCATTGACCGTCATGGCGCGACTGACGGTCAACTTCTAGCGGAGGCTCAGCCTTCGCGGAGGTCCCACGCGACGCGTGCGAGGAATGCAAGACTGGATCGGAACGTGGGGTGCAAGCCCGGCGGCTCCGGTCCATTTTGTTCCGCTCGAAATCATGGCGGCACCTGCTCCCGTCCAGGGCACGATTCGCCATCGCGTGCGAGTGAGCGCAGGCGGTTCGCGCGTTCGGCTGCGCCTGTCGAACGAGACAGGTGATCGTCCGCTGCTGATCGGTGGGACAAGCGTCGGACTCGCCGGGGAGGCAGCAGAGGTGAGATCGGGAACGCTGCACCGCGTGACCTTCGGTGGACGATGCGCAATCGCGATCATTGCCGGCGCGGCGGCCGTCAGCGATCCGATCGACCTCGCGGTGGCGAATTTGAGCGAGCTCGTGGTGAGCGTGTATCTGCCGCAGCACGTTGTTGCCTCACCGAGCGAAGGTGTGCATCAGGCAATGCTCGCCTCTGGCCGCGACGCGGTACTGGAGGAGGCGTGGCGTGATGCGACACCTCTTGCGGTGAGACCGCTGGTCACGGCCATCTCGGTCCAACCCCTTCGCCCGACGCGCGTCATTGTCGCGCTGGGAGACTCGGTCACGGACGGGGGTGCCGTCGACGCGAAGGAGGGGCGCAGCTGGACCGATATTCTCGCCTCTCGCCTGGAAGCGCGCGCCGGCGCCGCGGCGTATGCGGTCGTCAATGCCGGCATCGGCGGCAACAGGCTCATGGGGCAATTGATCGGTCCGCCCGCGCTGATGCGACTCGATCGCGACGTGTTCGCGACGCCTGGCGTCACCGATCTCATCGTACTCGAAGGCATCAACGATATTGGGGTCGGTGGCCGCACTATCGAAGGCGTCACCTACCCCATGATCGTGTTCGACGAGTTAGTCGCCGCTTATTTGCAGATCATCGAGCGGGCACACGAACGCGGCGTCAAGGTCATAGGAGGAACGCTGCTACCTTTTCGCGATGCGTTCTTTTTCTCGGACGAAAAGGAAAGAACGCGCCAGTCGATCAACGCCTGGATTCGCAGTGGCGGCGCGTTCGACGGCGTTATCGATTTTGATGCCGTCGTCCGGGGTTCAGGCGATTCGAGTACGCTGCGGCCGGAATTCGACACCGGCGACCATCTCCACCCGAATCACGCCGCCTACCGGACGATGGGGGAGGCCGTGGACCTCAGCCTGTTTGACCACTGAGAATGCCTGCTCGCGCCGATACCCACTGCGTCGTGGAGATCGCCGAAGCAGGCGACGGCGCGATGACTAAACCCAACCTCGGCCGGCACCGTGTCGGTTGAGCACCGAAACGTGCGATGCCAAATTCAATGAACCAAGCGGCGAGCCGGGAAATCTCTCAACGGCAGGCCTACTACGCGCTGTTTGTCTTGTGGCTCGTCAACGTTCTCGCGAACATCGACCGCTTTTCGGTCGGCATCGTGCTGCAGAAGATCAAGACTGACCTGCAATTGACCGATACCCAACTCGGATTGTTTTCCGGTGCCGCGTTTGTCGTCTCGTATGTCGCGTTCGGTATTCCAGTCGCCCGCTGGCTGGATCGGGGAATCCGCCGCAATATCCTGTCGTTGGCCGTCGGCGTCTGGTCGCTCATGACACTCGCGACGGGAATGGCCGCCAACTTCGTTCAGCTCGCGATCGCCCGAGCGGGGCTCGGGGCCGGGGAGGCTGCATGCGCGCCCGGTGCGATGTCGCTCATCGGGGATTATTTCTCCCGCGGCTGGCGCACCCAGGCGGTGGGCATCTTCCACTCTGCGCTGCCGGCTGCGGGCATCTTGGGCTCGCCGCTTATAGGTATCATCACGGATCGTTACGGGTGGCGCGCCGCACTGATCACCTTCGGCCTCATCGGCATCGTCCTGGCACTCATCATCAGGTTCACCATTCGGGAACCTGCCCGCGGCGCGATGCAAAAAGACGATACTCTGCCGGCTGGTGGCGCGTCATACCCGTTTACCGACGCGATCGCAGTGATGTATAGCAATCGCGCCTATCGCTATCTTCTGATTTCGCATGGCCTTTATGGCATGGCGAGCTTTGCCTTCGTGGCGTGGTATCCGGTGGTCCTGGTGCGTAGCTACGGAATGACATATACGGAAGTCGGGATCTTCATCGGCACGGTGCTCGGCATCGCGATGCTGATCGCGTCCGTGGCGAGTGGCTACGTGTGCGCCGCGGTCACGCGACGCACGAGCAATGAGCGCTGGTTGGTGATCCTTCCCGCTGCTTTCTGCCTCGTTTCCGTTCCGGCGATGGTCGTGACCTGTCTCGATGTCTCCAAAGCGGTCGCGATGGCAGGCGGCGTGGTCGTGCTTTTCTTCGCGGTGGCGAGGACCCCGCCGACCTTGTCCTTGGCCATCGATATCCTGCCGTCATCGATGCACGGCCTCACCACGCTCGTGTACATGATCATTACCACCATGGTGGGCTCTGCCTTTGGGCCGCTCATTGTAGGAGCGGTCAGCGATGAGGTGGCTGGTTCGATGGGCGACGCGTCCGCGCTTCGCTACGCGTTATTGATGACTGCACCGGCGTTTGGGCTCGTCGGCGCGGTGTTGGCCTTCTTGCCTGCCCGTTTCATGCCCGGCAAGTTGGTTGCGCCGGCGTTGGCTACGAGCCTTGGCTGAGAAGCCGGTCCGCCGTTACCTCACATCAGCGGATCGCCGCCAAATGGGCGAAGCTCCGCATGCGTTGTGTGTCTCGGATCTCACCTGCGAGTCGTTGCAGAACCCGATGGCCGTTGACGAACGGATTCCCCAGCTTTCCTGGCAAGTCGATGGCGATGGTCGGGATCGCTGGCAATGTGCCTATCGGATCGTGGTGGATACCGACCGCAACGTCGTGAAATCAGGTGCGGGTGGCGAGTGGGATTCAGGGCCAGTCGCGAGCGATGCGACGCTCCACGTGTGCTATGGCGGCCGCCTGTTGCGGCCGCGTACGCGCTACTGGTGGAGCGTCGAGGTGTGGGACGAGCACGGGAAAAAATCGACGCCGAGCGAGATTGCGTGGTGGGAGACCGGTTGGATGGGAGAAGCCTGGCCCGGCTGCTGGCTGACGCGACCAGGAAGAGGGCCCGAGGGCGTGACACCGCCCACCGACACCGTCTACGACAACGAATGGCAGGCGCTGCCGGTCGCGCACCTGCGCCGCAGCTTCTTCATCGAGCGCCCTGTGCAACGAGCTAAGCTTTACGCGACGGCGCTCGGCGTGTACGAACCCCGACTCAATGGCCAGCGCGTGTCTCCTGATGTCCTTAGTCCCGGATGGACCGACTACCACCGACGCGTGGAGCATCAGACCTACGATGTGACGCCTCTTCTTCAGCGAGGCGAGAACGTGATTGGTGCGCTGCTCGGCGAAGGCTGGTATTCGGGATATATCGGATTTCTACGGAAGCGGCCGGCGCAGCACTATGGCAATGAGCCGCAGTTCCGCGCAGTGCTTGACGTCGAGCTCGACGACGGTGGGTGGCTACGCGTTGTCACCGATCCGGAATGGCGCTTCGCATTGGGCCCGCATGTCTTTTCCGATCTCCTTCACGGTGAGCGCTACGACGCCAGACTCGAGCAGGAAGGATGGGACCGCGCCGGCTTCGACGACTCAGCGTGGGTCCGGCCCGGCGTCGGCCGTGGCAGCAAAGGCGCGATCGAGGCGGCGCGCGCGCCGCCTATTCGGGTAACACGCACGCTAAGCGCGAAGACGGTTCATCGCGCTCCTGACGGGAGCTGGGTATTCGACCTTGGACAAAACATGGTGGGTCGGGTGCGACTCACGGTCCGCAATCTCGCGCGCGGCGCACTCGTGCGCATGCAGCACGCCGAGGCGTTGAACGAGGATGGAAGCGTTTACGTTGCGAACCTGCGATCGACCCGCCAGGAAGACGCCTATGTCGCGCGCGGAGCGTCGGAAGAGATTTACGAGCCGACGTTCACCGTCCACGGTTTCCGCTTTGTTGCCGTGCGCGATCTCCAATCCAAGCCCGAACTGGACACCATCGTTGGCAAGGTCATTCACAATGAGTTGCCGGAGACATCGAGTTTCGAATGCTCGAGTGCACTGCTCAATCAGTTGCACGCCAACATCGTCTGGGGACAGCGCGGCAACTTTCTGGCCGTGCCCACGGATTGCCCGCAGCGCGATGAGCGCATGGGATGGACTGCGGACGCGCAGCTCTTCGCGCGCACCGCGGCCTACAACATGGACATCGCAGCGTTCTTCGGGAAGTGGATGATCGACATCCGCGATGCGCAATCTGCCGACGGTGTGTTTCAGAACATCGCTCCGTGTGCGCCATTCTCCGGCGGTGGTGCTCCGGCATGGGGTGACGCCGGCGTGATCTTGCCCGTGCTTCTTTTCGAATTCTACGGAGACAAGCGTCTGCTTCGTCGATGCTACCCATCGATGCGCGCCTGGATGAGCTACATCGAGCGCCACAATCCGAGCGGTGTACGTGATTGCGAGCTATTCCACAACTTCGGAGATTGGCTGTCGATCGACGCCGAGACGCCCAAGACCCTGCTGGCCACCGCGTATTACGCCTGGCAGGCGAAGCTCATGAAGAAAGCGGCCATTGCCCTCGGACTTGCCGAAGATGCGGTATGGTTCGATTCGCTATATGCGAAAGTGCGCACTGCCTTCAATGAGACGTTCGTTACCGAGGACGGCATGGTGGAAGGAGACACGCAGACAGGATATCTGCTCGCATTGTTCGTGGACTTGCTGCCCGGGCGGCAGGACCAAGGCGTAGCCCATCTCGTACGCAACATTGAGTCTCGAGGCGTGCGCCTGAGCACCGGATTCATCGGCGTGCGGCATTTGTGTCCGATCCTGACAGAGTACGGGCACGGCGATCTCGCGTACAGACTGGCATTGAGCGAAAGTTTTCCGTCCTGGGGATACTCCATCCGCCACGGCGCGACGACGATTTGGGAACGCTGGGACGGGTGGACTCCGGAGGTCGGCTTTCAATCGCCTAAAATGAACTCCTTCAACCACTTTGCCCTCGGGTCGATAGGCGAGTGGCTGTTCGAGTACGTCGTCGGGATCGGCGACGATCGTAGTGGCGATGCATTCAAACGCATACGACTGCGGCCGACGCCTGGGCCCGGCATCGACTGGTGCCGCGGCAGCTATCGCTCGGCGCGAGGTTTAATCGAATCCCATTGGCGCATCGAAGGCGAGGACTTTATCTATGAATGCTTGGTCCCGGCCAACACGATGGCAACGCTGGAGTTACCGGTCGCCGATACCGCGCGAGTGGGTATTGACGGTGCTGTCGTTAAGGTGCCCGTCGCGCAACCGCAAACACATGATGGCCGCACGGCTCTGGAACTCGGCTCCGGCCGCTACCGGATCCACGTCACCGGGGGACTCGCGCCCTGCCAACAGCCTCAAGATCCGACCACTTCCGCTTAGAGACCGCGAGATGCAAATGGGCGTGCCTTTAAGATGATTCATCGAATTGCCGGGTGAGAATGGCGTAAATCAGGCCGGCTCAGCTACGCTCAGTGCGGCATTCATGCAACGCCGCCTGAGCCGACTCACAGCAGGCAAGGCGGCCCGGCCAGAAAGGTGTTTTCTTGTGATCGGTCGCCGTTCTTATTATGAATTGGTACACCACGGCCAGAATTGGTACAGTTTGTAGGTGCTATTGCCGAGAACAAAGCTGTTTGGTGCTGTTGAGTAGAGTCGAACCACCGACCTTGTATATTGAAACGAAGCGATTTATGCGGCTCGGTATGAGCGGTGGAAACTATGGTTCTCCGGGGAGGCCGCAGTGGCCTTAAGGCTTGGACCTTGTTCAGTAGATCGGCCCCCCGCCTTCTTTGCCAATACCGTGGAGTATCACAGACGTGAGAGTCTGCATCACAAGGTCGGTTTAGCAACGGTGCAAGGTCGGGGGAACCGGAGAGTCAGCGTAATACGGGAGCCGCTATGAAACAAGTCAACCAGGTCGGAGTCGATGTCGATTCGGAAGCGTTGGTGAGCATGATGCGGCGCGGAGGGCAAAGGCTGCCGCTGGCGCGGTTTGCGAACAGCGCGGGCGGGCACAAGAAATTCATTCGTTGGGCGACCAAGGGTGCACGGCCGGTGCGGGTCTGTCTGGAAGCGACCGGGATCTACAGCCTGGAGTTCGCGCTCGCCTTGCATCATGCCAAGAACGTGGAAGTGATGGTGGTCAATCCTCGGGCGATGAAGGATTTTGGCCGGGCGAGCATGCAGCGGGCCAAGACCGACGCCGTGGACGCCGGCGTCATTCTGGACTATCTCGAACGTATGCCGTTTACCGAGTGGCAACGCCCGACCCCGGAGATCCTGGAGCTGCAGGCGATCAACCGCCGCATCGACCAGCTACATACCGAGCTCACCCGCGAGAAGAATCGCCGCCATGCTTCGGAGTTTGCCGGGGCGAGTGCCGACGCGATTGCGCACGACATCGAGGTCAATATCCATCACTTGGAACGGCGGATCGCACGCATGCAAGACAGCGGCTTGCAACGGGTGCGTGGCGTGCCCGCACTGGCCGCCAAGCTCGCCCACCTGGTCTCGGCCAAAGGCATCGGCGAAGCCTCCGCGATGCGCATCTTGGCGGAACTCCTGGTGCTCCCGGACGATCTCGCCGCTCCGCGGTGGGTGGCCCATGCTGGGCTCGATCCGCGCCCCTACGAGTCAGGCACCTCGGTTCATCCGCCGCGGCGCATCAGCAAAGTAGGTAACTCGCACCTGCGCGCCGCTCTCTACATGCCCGCCCTGGTGGCCATTCGACACGAGCCCAACGTCAAAGCGTTCTACGACAAGCTCATTGCCGCCGGAAAGAAGCCACTGCAAGCCGTGGTTGCGGTGATGCGCAAATTACTGCACGCCATTTGGGGCATGCTCAAGCATGACCAGGATTTCGACGGCAACAAATTCTTTAAGCTCACAGCAAAAACCGCTTGACAGGAAAGAGAGTATCTACTGATTACGAATCAGATTTGTATGCACGTAGAGTTTTGTTAATCAAACACTTGCGGCGCTTGCCAATCTCAAAACCGGTGTCATCCAGTCACAGTTTACGTCACAGCAAATCTGGCGAAGGCGCAGTTGGGTTCGCGGGGTTAGCGCACGCGTCCGAAGTAGCGCAAGTATTGATTGAGAGTCGCGAGCGTGCGTTCGAGCAGAGAGGGATTCGAACTCGTGTCCGTTCACTGGCTGCAGAGGAAACAAGTGGCGCGTTTGCCCCCGTAAGCCCCCTGAATCACCCCGATTTGTGCACAGATTTGTGCACGGCGGCGCTCAGCGACGGTAGCAATGGTGTCGCGTTCCCTCGGGGATCAGTCACTATCCCCACCGTTGTTGCCCGTACCTTGGCCAAGGTAGCCTAGTGATCCAGCCCGCCCCCATTGATGCCATATTCCTGGCCAGTCACGGCGCTTGCGCGCCGCGCCAGGCGCAACAAACTGAAGGGCCCGTATCGTTGCGGGCCCTTCAGTTGGCACTAACAGCGCGTTAGCTCAGTGCCTCGGTGTTGCCACGCTTCGGCAATCAGCGAATTGCTGATATTCGCCGCTGCCGAAATGCATCCGGAGGAAAAAAGACGGCGCCGCGTTAGATTCCGATTCGCTAAGAGGGTTTGAGGTCGCGAAATGTAACGCAACTCTATAGCCCTCGCGCTCGCTTAATCTTTCTTGCGCGGGCGCAACGTAACGCGGGCAGTGACGATCAGTATCAGCAGACCGAGTAGCCACAGTGCCCATTGCTGCAGGGTCGGTATGTTGGTCGCCGGCGGCGGTGCTGCACCCACTGTAACGCTTGCCAAGGCCGTGCCGCCCGTACCACCTTCAACCGAGGTCACCGCGCCGGTAGTATTGTTCTTCGTTCCCGCCGTTGTGCCGGTCACGTTCACGCTGAAGGTGCACGACGCGCTCGCTACCAGCGTCGCCACGGTCAAGCTGATGCTGCCCGATCCGGCGACCGCCGTAATCGTCCCGCCACCGCAGCTACCGGTGAGCCCGTTCGGGGTAGAGACCACGAGGCCCGCCGGTAACGTGTCGGTGAAGCCGACGCCGGTCAACGTGGTAGCGTTGGGATTGTTGATGGTAAAGCTGAGCGGGGTCGACCCGTTCAGCCCTATGCTCGCGGCACCGAACGACTTCGCAATCGTCGGCGGCACGGTGGCGGCCCCGGTAGTAATCCGCCCGATCCGGTTGATTAATTCCGTGAACCACAGGTTGCCATCGGGTCCGGCCGTGATGGCGTCGGGGGTCGCGCCGGCGGTGATGCCGGCGCTGAACTCGGTGACGACGCCGAGCGGGGTAATCCGCCCGATCCGGTTGCCGGTATTTTCCGTGAACCACAGGTTGCCATCGGGGCCGGCCGTGATGCCGTTAAGTTGCGCGCCCGCGCTGATGCCGGCGCTGAACTCGGTGACGACTCCGAGTGGGGTAATCCGCCCGATTCGGTTGCCGCTTTGTTCCGTGAACCACAGGTTGCCATCTGGGCCAGCCGTGATGTAAACAAGGGTCGCGCCGGCGCTGATGCCGGCGCTGAACTCGGTGACGACTCCGAGCGGGGTAATCCGCCCGATCCGGTCGAGGTTAGTTTCCGTGAACCACAGGTTGCCATCGGGGCCGGCCGTGATGCCGCCAAGGGTCGCGCCGGCGCTGATGCCGGCGCCGAACTCGGTGACGACTCCGAGCGGCGTAATCCGCCCAATCCTCTGGCCGTTAAATTCCGTGAACCACAGGTTACCGTCGGGGCCGGCCGTGATGCCGTAAGGGCTCGTGCCGGCGGTGATGCCGGCGCTAAATTCGGTAACGACTCCGAGCGGGGTAATCCGCCCGATCCGGTTGCCGTTAGGTTCCGTGAACCACAGGTTGCCATCGGGGCCGGCCGTGATGCCGAAAGGGCTCGCGCCGGCGGTGATGCCGGCGCTGAACTCGGTGACAACCCCGAGCGGGGTAATCCGCCCGATCCGATTGCCAAAGAATTCCGTGAACCACAGGTTGCCGTCGGGGCCGGCCGTGATCCCGCGAGGATTTGCGCCGGCGGTGATGCCGGCGCTGAACTCCGTGACGACCTGCGCCCATGCGCCGCCGGACAGCAAGCAAAGTGACGCAAGCATGCAGCCGAGGAGGATGCGACAAGGTTTCACGAATGGGTCTCCCTAACCTTTGTTCGCCGCTCGCTGGGCTCTGGGTGCACAGCACGACAGCGGTAACAAGACTCGCGCGCGCCTATCGTTTGTTGACTGTTCTGCGCGGGCTGACGGTCATTAACAACGACGTCATTGTCGGCGTGGGTGGCGGCACAGTCAAGGGTTGTGTGGGTGCCTGTGCTCGCGTCGACAGGTCAACAGAAATTCCCACGTTGTGGCCTCCGCGAGCTGTCCCAGATGACGCGAACACCAAGAGGGCCTGACAATCCTGTTGTCGGGCCCAGTACGGTGTTCAACAGCTGAGCGCGGGCATGCCCTGTCGAGTTAATCCATCATTTTTGCGCGGCTTATCGGGTTTGCAACCCGCATCGAGTCAGGCACCATGGGGCCGTGTGCTGATGCCGAAACCCCCCTCTTTTTTCCCCCATTTCGACTGGACGGCTATCGGAGACAGCGAGATCATCTTCCTCACTTTGTGCAGGTAGCTTGCAGTCCCTGGTTGCCCGTCGCGGGCGATGAAGGCAAGCACGTCAGCTAGCCGCGTAGATTGGGCAAGCCTCAGACAGTTTGGGTCTTAAGACCCGTAGAGCACCAAGTAAGCCCGTATCGCTTCGTGCGCGCCGTCAAGGCGTATCGGGAGGAAGTAACGCGCGTGGGTGAGCTCGTGAGACTGCGCGGGCGTCGCAAGACGCGGGGCAATTGCAACAAGGGCCGTCCTCAAGACGGTCGGAGAGATCGTCGCCGTCCTTAAGGGCGATGTAAGTCAGTGTGGGTCGCGCTTGCGGCGACCTGTCAGGAGGCATCCCGCGAGGGGTGGCCAGGTGATCATGCTTGATATGAGCGCCTGGTTCTTCAAGAGAGACCAGGCAACGTTGTCAGTTGCCTCGGTCGCGGACGCGAAGGCGTTCTTAGCGACGTAGCGGTCCTGCGCTCGACGCAGGATCGATACGTCCCGGTGCAACCTCAGAGTAGTGGGAGTGGCGCGACTGTCCGTGCGCACGCTGTTTCGTTCGCGCGTCCCGTCAAATCGACGGCGACCATCGCGCCACCACTGCCTTGAGCGTTGCCACCTGAGTAGCCGTGGCGCCTGCAGAACATCGCAGGCGTCGCCGGCCTTCATCCGAGCCAGACCCCGAGATCGCCGCCAACAGGCGGTGTGTGCACGAAGGCCTTCGCGCCGCGAGTGTGCCGCGAGCCATCGAGCTCGCCCACACGATGTGGCGTGAGGCCGTAGCGCGCACGCATGGCGCTTCGCGCGCGTCGTCGTCGTTACTGGCCGACCGTCAGTGACGTACGCGCGCATACCACGATCGGCGCGCCTTTCACGGGCGTTCCTTCGCGTGACGGAGGGCTCCAACTCACGTGACGGCCTCTTCCGAGGCCGCCACGCCAGCTTAGCAAGGGGTGCAACGCCTCTCGCCGAATGATCCGCGTAACGGATCGATGAGACGCGCCTTAACGGCGCTCCTCGAGTCCTGGGTTAATGACTCTCGCGATTGCGCGCTCCCCGGGGAGCGCTCAACCGCGACGCCAACAAAGCGCCGCGCGGCGCCGGCGAGCAGCAAACCAACCGCATAAAACGGGAGGGTGTCTCCCGTTGCTCGCATCTACAACTGGGGCCGCTACGGCGCCCTCAGGCGAGCAGTAACACTTACCCGAATGGATTGACACCACGGCAGCAAAGA
>WNGI01013287.1_pt1 | contig 13501 bp, 11 predicted proteins | sample 5400621 | NCBI WGS metagenome assembly WNGI01 (sample SAMN13153374, study PRJNA577476) | soil metagenome | isolation source: 20 cm soil or saprolite under Garry oak tree replicate 1 | place: USA:California | collected 2016-06-15
CGCCCGGGGGTAGGGCGGAATAGGCGATCGAATTCCCATCTGGCGCCCAACTTGGGCTGGTCGAGATCAGTGGTGGGCGGGTGAGCTGGGTAGCCGGCGCCCCACCGGCGAGGTCGCGGCGGTAGATCTCCGGCGTCCCTCCCTCATCACCCGTGTAGAGGAGCTGTTTTCCGTCCGGAGACAGGCTTGGGTAGTTGTGGTTGGCCGGACCGGTTGTCAGCCGGCGTACGAGCACGCCGTCAAGCGTGAACTGCGAGATCTGCAGCGAGCCTGAGCCGTTGGTCACGGCGACGAACCCTGAGGGAATGCGGGCCGCGCTGAGCGCCAAAACCGGTGCCCCCGCCAGGCCAATCGCCGACCCCGCAATCAACCATCCGCAGATCCGTCGCGCGGCTCCCGAGCGGCCGCCACGTACAAGCGTTAGTTTTGCTGTTATTGTCGGGCGCGAGCTCATGGCTTGGACGCTCCCGGGCATGGTGACGCCCTGATGATCGCTGAGCGCGTTGCCGATGTGGTGACCGTCGAGGTGATCCGCAATGCCCTAAACGCCGCCGCAGATGAGATGGGTACCAGTCTCGCGCGCAGCGCGTACACACCGATCATCTACGAGATGAAGGATTACAGCGTCGCCATCTTCAACCAGCGCTTCGAGCTGCTTGGCCAGGCCCCCGGACTTCCCATCTTTCTCGGCGCGCTCGAAGACGCGGTCCGCGTCACGGTCACGCGCTACGGCGAACGCGAGATGCGTCCTGGCGATGTGTACCTGCTCAACGATGCCTACCTCGCGGGCAGCCACCTCAATGACGTCTCGGTGTTCACGCCGATCTACTTTGAGGGCGAGCTGATCGGTTACGCGGCAAGCAAGACCCACTGGATGGACATAGGCGCGATGGAGCCCAGTCAGACCATGGCGGGAACCGAGATCTGGCAAGAGGGCTACCGGCTGGGTCCGACGCGCATCGTGCGAGGCGGGCGCCTCAACCGCGAGCTCATGCAGCTGCTCGAGGACAACAGCCGCCTGCCCAGGAGCATCCGCGGCGACTTTCAAGCCCAGATGGCCGCGTGCCGCACTGGCGAACGGCGGTTGATCGAGGTTTACACGCGGTTCGGCAAACAGGTCGTGGAAGAGGCGGTGGAGAAGATCTTCGCCCAATGCGAGCGGCAGGATCGTGATGCGGTGGCGGCCCTACCCGACGGCACCTGGGCCGCGGAGGGGTATCTGGACAACGATGGTCACGGCGCCGAACCGGTTCCCGTACGGCTGACGGTTCGGATCGACGGGAGCGACGTCTACATGGACCTCGCAGGATCGGCTCCGCAGACCTCCGGATGCCTCAACTGCGGATTTCCGCAAACGGTGTCCGCGGCCAAGCTCGCGTTCAAGTTCCTGATCAATCCCGACGTTCCCGCTTCGGGCGGAACCTTCCGCTGCCTTCATGTCACCGCTCCCACACGATCACTGTTCGCCGCCCAGGAGCCCGCCGCCTGCCAGTACTACGGCCCGCACCTGAACCTGATGATCGACCTGTTCATCAAGATCATGTCCGGGCTTCTGCCCGAGAAAGCGACCGGCTCACAGTGCGCCGACGCGATGAACGTGATCCTCGATGGCCGGCACTCAGCCTCGGGTCGCTGGATGGTGGGCGAGTCACTGGCCGTCGGATGGGGCGCGGGCCGCGAGCTCGACGGTTCGAGCGCCCTGGTCGATTACGCCGGCGGCGACCTCAAGAACTTCCCCATCGAGGCGATCGAGGCTCGTTTTCCGGTCCGCATCGCCGGCTACGGGCTCGTGCCCGACTCTGGCGGAGCGGGACACAGACGAGGCGGCCTCGCCGTGTTTCGGGATTACGAGTTCCTCGACGATACGACCCACGTGTCTTTGTGGTTCGAGCGCAAAGTGACACCGCCATGGGGACTGTTCGGTGGGCTCGCGGGTCAGACCCCTTCGATCGAGCTCAAACGTCCCGGCAAGGAGTCGCTGCACGCCCTGAAGTGCAGCCACGTGACCACGGGCTCTGGCAGCTGCCTCCGAGCGGTGACTGGAGGAGGAGGCGGATACGGGCCACCGCTGGAGCGCGAGCGAGATCGAGTCGAGGCGGACCTCGCCGACGGCTATATCTCACAGGCCGCGGGCTCGGAGGTCTATGGCTATGCGATCTAGCAGCTGGAGGTGAAGATGGGCGACACGACGGCTGAAGTCGGGATCGATGCTCTTCGGTACAACGAGCTGGTCGAGCGTGCCCTCGTGCGAATCCGCAGTGTCGGAATGGAGCCTTACCTTGACCTTGGTTCCGAGACGCGGTCCGGAACGAGATTGAACCGTGAATACACGACCGCCATCTCGATCGAGATGCGAATCCTGGGCAGCCGACCCGCAAGCACCGCGGCGAGGCTCTTCGGCCGAAACTTGCGAGCTCCCATCGTTGCCTCCGCGCTTTGCGAGTCGAGGATCCTGAAGCGACTGGGGCCGTGGACGACGCCGTACCTGGAGCAGATCGCGGGCGGGCTCGCAGACGCCGGGAGCATGATGTCGACTGGTGACGTCGAGGGCGACGAATTCGCGCGCATCGTCGAGCAGGGCGCACCGGTGATTCACATCGTCAAGCCGTACACCGACGAGGAGCGGATCTATCGCCATCTGGAGACGGCTCGCTCGCTCGGCTGCGTCGCGGTCGGCATGGACATCGACGCGATGTACAAGGAGAAGGCGTGGGACGAGCTTCCCGGTCCCGACTACCTCGGCTATCAAAGCTCCGAGCAGGTCGCCCAGTATGTGCGCGCCACACGCCTGCCATTCGTCATGAAGGGAATACTCAGCGTGGATGACGCGATCGCATCGCGGGATATCGGCGCCGCCGCGATCGTGGTCAGCTCACACGGTGGCGAGGCGATCGACTACACCACGCCGGTGCTCGAGGTGCTGCCCGCGATACGGAGGGCGGTCCCCGAGATGACCATCCTCGTCGACTCCGGCTTCCGCCGGGGGGTGGACGCGTTCAAGGCGCTCGCGTTGGGGGCGGATTGCGTCGGGCTCGGCACCCAGCTGGTGGTCGCGTGCGCGGCGGCGGGCCGGGATGGCGTGCGGCACATGATGCGGCTGCTTCAGGAAGAGCTGGAGAGGGTGATGTGTCTCACCGGATGCCCAACGGTTTCGGCAATTCAGCCTTCGATCCTGCACGTGCCGCGCTGACCATTGCGGTACGAGGAGCTTGTCGATGCCGGGATGGCAGTCCTTCGACGAGCGGGAGCGGCGAAATTCCTGAACACGGGCTCCGAGACCGGCTCGCAGAGGCGGCTGAACCGCCGGTACATGGACAGCCTGACCTTCGAGACAAGACTGGTAGGAACTCGGCCCGCCTCGACCGAGATCGAGCTTTTCGGAGCGCGCCTGAGCATGCCGGTCATCGCGTCCTCGCTCTCTCAGTCTTTGGTGCTCGATCACCTCGCGCCATGGGACGAGCCGTATCTCGAGCAGATCGCGGGCGGGCTGGCCGACGCCGGTACAGCAATGAGCACTGGCATGGTTACGGAGGAGGAGCTGGCGCGGATCGTCGAGATGCGCGCGCCGGTCGTGCATATCGTCAAGCCGTACCAGGACGAGGACCGGATCATGCGCGAGCTTGCCGCCGCCAAGCGGCTCGGCTGCATCGCGGTCGGGATGGACGTCGAGGCTGTCTATCAGCTGCACGCGCCCGGCGAGAGATCGGGAAGGGAATACCTCGAGAGCACAAGACGTCAGTGCAATTGAAGAGATATATCGAGGCCGCCGGGTTGCCCTTCGTGGTCAAGGGCGTCTTGAGCGCGCGCGACGCCGCGGCGGCGTCCAGCCTCGGGGCGAAAGCCGTGATGGTCAGTCACCACGGCGGAGAATCGATCGATTACGCGGTGCCGGTGCTGAAGGTGCTGCCTGAGATTCGGGCAGCCATCCCGAGTTCGACGGTCCTCATCGACACCGGGTTCATGCGCGGCACCGATATCGCAAAGGCCCTGGCCCGCGGCGCCGACGCGGTCGGAGTCGCAACGCTCCTGCTGATTGCATGCGCTGCGAACGGACGGGCCGGCGTGAGGGCGATGATGGAGATGCTGCTCGAGGAAGTCGCGAGGAACCTGTCGCTGATGGGCTGCGCCAAGCCGTCGGACGCGGTTCAAGCCAGGCTCCACCTCATCGGCCAGGTGGAAACGGATCGATGAGAAGCGCAGTCGAGATCGCGGATGCCGTTCGTGGCGGCGAGCTGAGCGCCCTCGAGGCTCTTCACGCGGCGCGGCCTGTGGTCGACCAAGCTAACCCCGTCCTCGCGGCGTTTGTGCATCTCGATTGGGAGATGGCCGAACGCGAGGCGCGCTCATTGGATGACCGCATTCGTCGTGGGGAGAAGGCGGGCCCGCTGGCCGGCGTGCCCTTCGGGGTTAAGGATCTCGACGACTGCGCAGGCATGCCAACCAGCCACGGCTCCCTGATCTTCAAAGGATCGCCTCCGAAGCTGGAGGACTCGCCGCACGTGGCGCGGTTGCGCGCCGCAGGCGCCATCCCGATCGGCAAGACCGCGGCGTCCGAGTTCGGCATGGATTCCGCGACCATGACCCGTGCGTGGGGCGTGACCCGCAATCCATGGAATCCCGCTCACACGCCCGGGGGGAGCAGCGGCGGCTCGGCCGCCGCGGTCGCGGCCGGGATGGTCCCCGTCGCAACGTCAAGCGATCTTGGCGGCAGCACGCGGACCCCGGCCTCCTTCACGAACCTCGTCGGCCTCAAACCGTCGCAGGGCCGGATCCCCCAGCGACCTTCGACCACCGATCTGGGCATGCCGGGGGTGGTCACCCGGACCGTCGCGGACACGGCGCGATGCCTGGACGTGATGTCGGGACCGTGGCCATGGGACCGGATGGCGTTGCCGGCCGCCCCCGCGAGCTATGAGGCCGCCGTGAGCTCGCTGCCGGTGGTCGGCCTGAAGGCGGCGTGGTCATCCGACCTCGGCTTCGCTGCGGTGGAGCGGGAGGTCGTGGTGGTGGCGGAAAAGGCGGCGCTCGCGCTGGCCGACGCTGCAAAGCTGGAGCTCACGGGCGTGCAGCCTCGGTTCACGCAGTCCGCGCCGATCATCTTCGACATCGAATTCCCCCGCTGGATTCATGACCTGTCACGCCAGGGCATCTGGCCGGCTGACAAGAACAAGCTGAGCCGCGCCGCGATGTGGGCGGCGGAGTTCGGCCTCAGCATCGACTTCGACCGATTCCGCGATGCGGAGCTGCGCCTGGTCCAGGTTCGTCGGGAGCTCGGCGACTTCTTCGTGGAGCACGACGTGCTTCTCACCCCAACCGTCGCATGCAGGCCGTACGCGGCCGATGGCGACTACCCGACCGAGGTCGAGGGACGCGACGTGAGCACGCAGACAGTCGAGCCGTTCACCCAGCTGTCGACGCTCGGTTGGCTACCGGCGATCACGGTGCCCGCCGGATTCAGCAGCGACGGCCTCCCGATCGGGCTCCAGATCGTGGGCCGGCTCCACCGGGATGATGTCGTGCTGAGGCTCGCCCGAATCCTCGAACAGGCGCGGCCATGGCCGGCGACCGCGCCGCCCGCTGCAATCACGGGCTTCGCCAGCTCCCAACCCCCTCGTTGACAGCCCTTTCCTGGGCCGATACTATTTCAACAGCAACATCTGGGGCCAGTTCGTCGAGCTGATGTGGATGCAGCTTTACTTCTTCATCGACAAGGACGGAAACCCCAACGTCGACTACACGCGAAGCATCGCCAACCAGCCGACTTTCTCATCAGACGGCAAGACCGCGACCGTCACCATGAAGAGCTGGAGCTGGTCCGACGGACAGCCGATCACGAGCCGCGACCTCGAATTCTGGATGACGATGTTCGTCGCAAACAAGGGCAGCTATGGAGGTTATGTTCCAGGTCAGATCCCGGACAACCTCACCGGCGTCACCTATCCCGACACGCATACCGCCGTGTTTACATTCGACAAGAAGTACGACCCGACGTGGGTCATCTACAACCAGCTCGGACAGCTCGGCGTGATGCCTCAGCACGCGTGGGACAAAACGTCGGCCAGCGGAGCGGTCGGGGACTTTGACCGCAGCATCAACGGCGCCCACGCTGTGTGGAACTTTTTGAACACGCAGGCGCAAGACCTCAGCACCTACACCACCAACCCGCTCTGGAAGGTGACCGATGGGCCGTGGAAGCTGGATCAGTTTGACGCGAGCACAGGTCACGTCGTGTACGTCCCGAACCCAACCTACTCGGGGCCCGACAAGCCCACTCTCGAGAAGTTCGAGCTCATGCCGTTCACGAGCGACACCGCCGAGTTCAACGCGCTGCGGGCCGGCGAGCTCGACTACGGCTACGTGCCTTTTCAGGACCTGAGCCAGATCTCCTACCTGACGTCGCACGGATATGACGTCAAGCCCTGGTTCTCGTTCTCGAACAACTACTTCGTCATCAACTTCACGAACCCGAAGACTGGACCCCTCTTCAAGCAGCTGTACATCCGGCAGGCGATCCAGCGGATGGTCAACCAGGACAGTTACATCAAGAACATCCTCAAGGGCTACGGCAAGCCGACCTACGGACCGACACCGACGACCGGCAATCCCGCGTTGGTCAGCGAGGCCCAGAAGAAGGACCCGTATCCCTTCAGCGCAACCGAGGCCAAGAACCTACTGTCGAGTCATGGCTGGACGGTCAACCCGAACGGCGTCAGCACCTGCGCCAGCCCAGGGACAGGCAGCAATCAGTGCGGCGCAGGCATCGCGGCAGGCACCAAGCTCGAGTTCAAGATCCAGTACGCGAGTGGCACGTTGATCGCCAGCCAGGAGATGCAGGCGTTCAAGTCGGACGCGTCGCAGATTGGCCTGCAGATCGATCTCGCGGAAGCTCCACCCAATGACGTCTTCGCGATCTCAGTGCCATGCGACAAATCGACTGGCAACGGTTGCAACTGGGACTTCGTCTACTGGGGCGGGCCGGGCTGGACGTACGGCCTTACCGACACCTACCCCGAGCAAGGTCAGATCTTTCTGACTGGAGCGGGCGGCAACGCGGGCGGCTACAACGACCCGACGAACGACCAGAACATCCTCGATTCCTGGACCTCCGGAGTCGACGCGCTGCACAAGGCGAACGACTACCTGGCGCAAAACCTTCCCGTGATCTGGATGCCGCTGGCACCCTTCCAGATGTCCGCGATCAGCAAGAAACTCCATGTGGCGCAGGGCGCCGCCGTGATCGCGCTCCCACAGGGGTGGTACCACACGTCCTGACCTCCCAGTTGCTAGCCTCCGCCGCACCGCGATGACGTTTTACCTGGTACGGCGGATCGGCCAAGCGATCGTCGTCGTGCTCTTCGTCGTCGTCATCGTCTTCGCTTTGACACGGGCCTTGCCCGGCGGCCCGGCGCGGGCGATCCTAGGGCCGAGGGCGACCCAGATCCAGGTCGCCGACTTCAACCACACGTACGGGCTCGACCAGCCCGTGCCCGTTCAATTCGCCGCCTACGTCGGGTCGCTCGCGCGCGGTGACCTGGGCTTTTCCTACAAGCGCAACCAGAACGTCGGCACGTTGGTGGGCGAGTACCTTCCGGTGACGCTCGTCCTCATGCTCGTCTCGACCGCGCTCGCGGTGGTAGCGGCGATCCCGATCAGCATGGTCCAGGCCGTCAGACGGAACCGAATCGAGGATCACGTGCTGACAGGCGTTCTGTTCGTCTTCTACTCGATGCCGGTGTTCTGGCTCGGGCTCGTCCTCATCGTGGTTTTCGCGAGCAACCTGGGATGGCTGCCGAGCGGTGGACCGCAAGGCGGTCTCGCGTCGTATGGCGATCAGCTGAGCAAGTTGATCCTCCCCATCGCGACTCTGACGCTGGTCACGATCGCCCTGTTCAGCCGCTATCTGCGCTCGTCGATGATCGAGTCGATCGTCCAGGACTACGTCCGCACCGCGCGCGCCAAGGGCGCCTCGCTGAATCGCGTGATGCTGCGACACGTCCTGCCGAACAGCCTTTTCTCGACGATCACGCTGCTGGGGCTGAGCATCCCTTACATCTTCAGCGGCGCACTCATCGTCGAGGCCCTCTTCAACTACCCGGGGATGGGCCTCTTGTTCTGGAACGCGGCTTCGAGCCGCGACTATCCCGTGATTCTCGGAGTCACCCTGGTGGTGGCCCTGGCCACGGTGGCCGGCAACCTGCTCGCCGATCTCGTCTACGCAGTGGTTGATCCGAGAATTCGGTATACCGCCGAATGAGCCGCCTGCGATCGATCTTCCGGAACCAGCTGGGCGGGCGCATCGGATTCGGCATCGTCATCTTCATGATCCTGTTCAGCTTTGCCGGTCCTCTGATCTACCGGACTGATCAAGTCCACACGTCGATCGAGCAGGCGACGCTGGCGCCAAGCGCCGCGCACCCGTTGGGCACCAACGAGGTGGGCTACGACGTGCTCGGCCGGCTGATGCTCGGTGGGCAGACCTCCCTCGAGGTGGGGGTGGCCGCGGCGCTGATCGCGACCAGCTTCGGCGTCCTGTGGGGCGCAATCGCGGGCTACGTCGGAGGTCTGCTCGACGCCCTCATGATGCGAGTCGTCGACGCCCTGGTCGCCATCCCAGCGCTGTTCCTGCTGGTGGTCCTGGGCACCATCGTCACGCCGAGCGTGCCGGTGCTCGTGGTGGTGATCGGTGCCATCGCCTGGCTCGTGCCGGCCCGACTGATCCGCGCCGAAACCCTCAGCCTGCGCACCCGAGAGTTCGTCGATGCTGTCCGCGTGATGGGCGGCAGCGAGGCGCGGATCGTGTTGCGACACATCCTGCCCAATGCCATTGGGACGGTAGTGGTGAACGCAACTTTTCAGGTGGCGGACGCCATCCTGACGGTGGCTGCGCTGTCGTTCCTGGGGCTGGGCGTCCCGCCCCCAGCCGCGAACTGGGGCAGCATGCTCTCGTCGGGCGTGAACTACACGTTCGCGGGGTACTGGTGGCTCATCTACCCCGCGGGTATCGCGATCGTGCTTACGGTGGTTGCATTCAACGTGATCGGCGACGCCCTGCGGGAGTCGCTCGACGTGCGTCTGCGCATCTAGTCGGGAGCCTGTAGAGGAAAGTGACAGGCTGCGAGCTGGCCAGTACGCATCCGGCGCAACGGTGGCTCGATCTCAGCGCATACGGGCTGGGCCAGCGGGCAACGGGTGCGGAACCGGCAGCCCGAGGGCGGGTCGACCGCCGAGGGAACCTCCCCGAGGGTCGCGTGACCGACCTTGGCGCGCTCGACCGATGGGATCGGCACCGGCACCGCCTTCAACAGCTCCGCGGTGTATGGATGACCTGCAAGCTCGAACACGGTCTGGCTGGCGCCGATTTCGACGATCTTGCCGAGGTACATCACGGCGATCCGGTCGGCGAGATAGCGAACGACCGAAAGGTCGTGCGAGATGAAGACATACGTCAGGCGATGGGTTTGCTGGAGGCGGCTCATCAGGTTCAGGACTTGAGCCCGCACGGAGACGTCCAGCGCCGAAACCGGCTCGTCGGCAACCACGATGGTCGGGTTCAGGGCCAGAGCGCGGGCGAGCCCGATGCGCTGCCGCTGGCCACCCGAGAACTCATGCGGGTAGCGCTGCGCAGCACGGCGCGAGAGGCCGACCTCCTCCAGCAATGCAGCGGTCCGATGCGCACGCTCGGCGCCCGTGCCGATGCGCTGGACGACCAGGGGCTCAGCGACGATATCGGAGACTCGCATGCGGGGATCCAGTGAAGCGAACGGGTCCTGGAACATGATCTGCAGGTGCCGCCGGCGATTGCGAAGCGCGACGCGCGACAGCTGAAAAAGATCGTCGCCGAGGAAGCGGATCGTCCCCGAATCAGGCCTCTCGAGGGCGACCATGAGCCGCCCCAAAGTCGTCTTGCCGCATCCAGACTCGCCGACAAGACCGAGCGTTTCGCCCTGGCGCACATCGAGTGACACGCCGGCGACGGCCTGGATCCGCCCGATGCGCCGGCGAAAGAAGCTTCCGCGTGTGATGCCGAAGCTTTTGACCACGTCTCGCAACTCGAGTACCGTCGCGGCGCTTACTGCTTGGGCGATCATGCGGAGGCTCGCTGGTGCCGCACCGCGGGGCTCGGCGTGGCGCCGCTGCCAATCGGATGGAAGCAGGCGTACCCATGCGGTGCGGGTGTGAGCGCTGGTTCCAGGTGCAGACAGTCTTCTTGGGCGTAACGGCATCGGTCCGCAAAAACGCAATTGTCGAAGCTACCAGTCAAATCGGGGGGCTGTCCGGCGATCGCGTAGAGCGGCGTCGCCTTGTTTTGGCGAGGTCCTGGGAGCGCCGCGATCAGCGCCTCGGTGTACGGGTGGTGTGTGTTCGAGAACATATCGTCGACCGGGGCGTGCTCGACGATGCGCCCCGCGTACATCACCGACACTCGCTCGGCGCGGCCGGCGACGACCCCCAGGTCGTGCGTTATGAGGAGCACCGCCATGTTGAGCCGGTGCTTGAGGTCATCGACTAGGTCGAGGATCTGGGCCTGAATGGTCACGTCAAGAGCCGTCGTCGGCTCGTCTGCAATCAAAAGTCGGGGGTTGCACGATAAGGCGATCGCGATCATGACCCGCTGGCGCAAGCCTCCGGAAAGTTGGTGTGGGTAGCTGCCCAGGCGCTCGCGAGGTCTCGGCACGCGTACAAGCCTGAGCACCTCCTCCGCCCGCGCCACCGCTGCTTTTCGATCAATTCGCCGGTGCAGCAGGACCGCCTCAACGATCTGATCGCCGATTGTCATGGTCGGATTGAGCGAGGTGAGCGGATCCTGAAAGATCATCGCCACGTCATTCCCGCGGACACGCCGCATGTCACGCTCAGAGAGCCGCGTGATGTCCCGGCCGCCGAGCGCGATAGATCCGCCCACGATCGATCCCCGCGGAGGAAGCAAGCGCATGATCGAAAGCGCCGTCATCGATTTGCCACTGCCCGACTCACCCACGAGACCGACGGTCTCGCCCGCTCTGATAACGAGGGATAGGCCATCGACGGCGTGGACGGTGGAATCCTGTTGACGGATTATCGTGCGGAGGTCCTGAATCTCCAGGACGGGTGCGCCCGATACCTGTTGCATGACCCGCCTGATCCTATGCGATCAAGTGCGCCATAGGCTGTCGGACCTAAATGGCCAAAACGCCCTGCGAGCGGCTGGGTGCGAAAACCCGGATCCTGGGCGTCGCCAACCTGGCGGGCTTTCTATGGGCACTGTTCAGCCAGGGGCCAGCAGTCGAGATCGACTCCGGCCTCTTGCCGGCTTTGCTGCCGCCTGGAGATCCCGGTCTTGTCATTGGAACGGCCGGATGGCTCTTGGCATTGATCGCCCTCCCGGTGATCGCGAAGCTTCCGCTCGCGCCCGGAAGTGGCGCTGCGCTCACGGATTCCGCTCGTCCGATCGACTGTCCTAGGTTGGTCCATCGGCACCCGCCGATCTGCGGGCACGCGGAGGCGGATATCTTCGGAACATGGCTTTGAATGTTCGCCGCGTCACTGCCTGGTCACAGAATTCCGGTCAACGACCGGGGCTCGGTCACCTGTCTGGCGTCCTGGTCGATGCGGTGCGCACTTGTGGACTCGAAATGCCTGGCTCGACGACAGTCATTCGCCCTTAGCGCCGTGTCTCAAGATTCGGAAGGCTTAGCGAATAAGGACGGGGCGTTTTCAGACGTGGAGTACGCCTCGGCTTCTGCTAGTGGGCCGTGGGTGCCGTCCCTAGGTTGCCGGTCACATTTGGGCTGCGGACAATCGCCCATTGACTGCCCTGGCCTTCGGCAATCAGCGTCTCGCTAGGGCCCGATGCCATGGCGACTCCTCCCACATACTTCCTACCGACGACGACGCAGTGCCTACCTGCGCACGCTATGTCAGCGGCGACAAGCTGATATCGATCGGCGCCGTTCAGCGTGAGCGTCGCCAGAGGCGACCACGAACCCGAACTCCCCTGCTCGATGACGATGCCGCCAGCCGGCAGGGAGGCGGCGCCGATGCAATCGACCGGTCGGCACGTAAGGCGGCTCGGCAGCATCCCAGCCGCTGAGCCTGCGCCAGCCTCCGACCAACGACCTCCTGCGTACTCGAGGGATCCGGGGGCTGCAATGCAGATGTCGGCGCCCGAGCAAGTCACGTCGTCGAGGTAGCCGACCCTTATGCACGTCGTCCCGGACGGGCACGGGGGAGCAACAGTGTGGTAGACGATGGCCCAATCACCGTCGTCCGTCCTCTGCACGATTAATTCGCCTGTCTGGTCGCCTGCGGAACCGACGGCGAAACATGAGGCGGCCGTAGCGCAGTCCACATCGAGAAGCCTGTCGCCCGTGGCCGTTCCTTGGCTCGGCACAATGACCCACCCGTTTCCTCGATCCTCCTCGATGAGCGGCTGGGGCAAGCCGCTGTCGGAGTCGTAATCGCCGACCGCGATGCAATCGACGGCACTGACGCAGGTCACGGCGTTGAGCACGCCGTACGGGGCGCCGAAAGATGTCGGGTTGGGGCTTGGAACGATCGTCCAACCGCCGCCATTGTTCTGCTCAATCAGAGTGGTGGGCGTAGACCCGGCGTCCTGGTTGAAGCCCACCGCAATGCACAGATTTGCCGACGGGCAAGTCACGTCGTTGAGCCTGCTTCCCACGCCGCTGTGGGATGAAGGGCTGGAGACGATCGCCCATGTGCCGCCCGTGCTGTCCTCGATCAGCGTGCGGTACACAAACGGGCCGTATGAGTGGGACCGGCCCACGGCGACACAGTGCGTTGGTGTTGCGCATGCGACCGCATCCAGCTCGTTGTCGATGGCTGGGGAACCGGGTTGGGCAGGTGAGCGGATAGCGCTCCCAAACGTTCCGCACGCTGCCAGCAAGACGAGCGAGAGCCCGGCTGAAGTCGCCAATTCGAGTGCTCGGCTGCGCCTTAACTTCTGGGACTCATTGTCCACGGGTGCTGGGCACAGAGTATGTAGGTCAAGAGAGATCCTGGAGGGGCGTCCCCAAGAAATCTGTGACCCCCGCCGTGGCCAATGAGCGAAAAACGCCGATTTGAACCCGAAATTGGTCGGGGGAATGTGTGACCCGTCTGTGAGCCGGCGACGGTCCACTGTCCGGTCAAAAGCGACCCCTTTGTGGGAAGAAAAGGAGGATCCGCCGGCGCCATGTCCTTCTGTGACCTCGCGTATGCCCCTTTTCAGGGAATGCGTGATCCGGCTGCGATCCGTCGCAGGTCTCGGCTCGTCGGTGGACGCATTAAGCCCTCCTAATTCAGAGGGGTTGCAACGACTCCTTGAATCCAAGCCCCACAAAGGCCCAGGTAATGACTAGCTGTAGATCCTTCTCTACCGAACGGCGTTCCTCCGCGATGAGAACTCTCGGCTCGTCGAGGAACTGTCGGATTAGCTCCGGCAAGCCCCTTATTAGTCCCGCGACCCAACGCTCGCCATTGCCTGAATCTCGCCCGTGCCGCGGGTGATCAACCGAGAAGG
>WNGI01004028.1_pt1 | contig 13494 bp, 8 predicted proteins | sample 5400621 | NCBI WGS metagenome assembly WNGI01 (sample SAMN13153374, study PRJNA577476) | soil metagenome | isolation source: 20 cm soil or saprolite under Garry oak tree replicate 1 | place: USA:California | collected 2016-06-15
TCTCCTTCACCAGCCGCCAGGCACTGTGGAGGATCAGGAGGGAGATCAGCACCGAAATGATGGGATCCGCCTGCACCCATCCGGTGGCGAGGATGATCGCGCCCGCGAGGACGGCGCCGACCGAGCCGAGGAGATCGCTGGCGATGTGGAGGTAGGCAGCGCGCTGGTTGAGCGAATGGTCGTGCCCCCGATGCAGGATCGCGGTGCCCGTCGCGTTCGCGGCCAGTCCCACGCCCGCCACGATCAGGAGCAGCGTGCCCTGCACGTCGCCGGGCGACCGCACCCGGCGATAGGCCTCGAGGCCGACACCGAGCGCGATCACGATCAGGGCCGCCCCGTTGAGGAGCGCGGCCAGGATCTCGAGGCGCAGCAGGCCGAATGTCCGCTCCGCCGTCACCGGCCGCTGGGCGAGCGCCGTCACCACGAGTGCGAGACCCAGCGCGGCGACGTCGGCCAACATGTGGCCCGCGTCGGCGAGCAGGGCCAGCGAGTGCGCGAGCCACCCGCCCGCGGCTTCGGCGACCATCACCGCGGCCGTGATCGCCAGCACGATCTTCATCCGCCGCCGGCTCTCCTCGCGGAGCGGAGCTCGATGCGTGCATTGGACTTCCAGTGGTACCGTAGCGCTCACCGTCTCGGGTCCCTTCGTCCCTCTTCCCCAAAATACCGGGCCGTTCCGCCGCCGGGCAACACGCTCTATGTTCCCGCCTCTATGCCCGGCCCCGCCACACAATCGCTCGGCCTCCGCCTGCTGGCGGTGCTGGCGCTCGTGTTGGCGAACGCGTTCTTCGTGGCAGCGGAGTTCGCCCTGGTCGCGGCGCGCCGCACCCGCATCGAGGCGCTCGTCCGGCGCGGCGACCGCAGGGCGAAGACCGTGCAGGCCGCGTTGCAGGATCTCTACCGCCAACTCTCCGCGGCGCAGCTCGGCATCACGGTCGCCTCGATCCTGCTGGGCTACGTGGCCGAGGATACCGTGGCGCAGCTGTTCCGCGATTGGTTCGCGGCCCTGCCACCCGCCCTCGAGTTCCTCGCCCGCAGCGGTGTCGCGTCCACGGTCGCCGTGGCGCTCGTCTCGTTCCTCCACGTCGTCTTCGGCGAGCAGGCGCCCAAGGCGTGGGCCATCACCCATCCCGAGCGGACCAGTCGCTGGATCGCCGCACCGCTCATCTTCTTCTCGTGGATCACGCGGCCGTTTACCGATCTGCTCAACTGGAGCGCCGGCCGGGTCGTGCGCCTGCTGGGACTGAAGGGCACCTCGGCGGAGCTCGAGCGCATCCACTCGCCCGAAGAGATCCGCATGCTGGTCGAGCAGAGCCGGCAGCGCGGCAAGCTCGATGCCGACGACGCCCGCCTGCTGCAGGGCGTGTTCGAGTTCAGTGAGAAAACAGCCCGGGAAGTCATGACGCCACGCACCGAGATGGTGGCCCTGCCGGCCGACCTGACACTCGAGGAAGCGGCCGATCAGGTGGCCGTCGCCGGGCGGTCGCGCTACCCCGTCTACGGGGAGTCGCTCGACGACATCCTCGGCATCGTGCACGCGAAGGACATCCTCGCCGGCCTCCGCTCGGCCAAGGGCGGCAGCCTGCGCACCGTGCTCCGCCCCGCGGTCTTCGTTCCGGGGACGCGGGAAGTCGAGGACGTGCTCGCGGACATGAAGCGACAGAAGATCCACCTCGCGATCGTGCTGGACGAGTTCGGCGGCACCGCGGGCCTCGTCACCATGGAAGACCTGCTGGAGGAGATCGTCGGTCAGATCTACGACGAATACGATCGGCCCTCGGGCGAGCTGCGCGTCGCCCCCGCCGGCGTGGCGCCGATCATCGCGGGGTCGGTCCCGATCCGCGAGGTCAACAGCGCGTTCGGGCTCGACCTCGGCGACGAGGACTACACCACCATCGGGGGCTTCCTGTTCGGCGCGATCGGCCGCCTCCCCCGGCCGGGGGACCAGGTGGCGGTGAAGGGCGCCGTGTTCGAAATCGTGGAGGTCGAGGGGCGCCGCGTCGGCACGATCCGGGTGCTGCGGCGCGGCCCGGGCGCGGAAGCCTAGCGCCGGAGCGGCGCGTCGACCCGTTGCACCCGGCGCGCGAGCTCGGTCGCGAGCTGCAGCGCCGCCCGCATCGAGCCGGGGTCGGCCACCCCCTTGCCGGCGATGTCGAGCGCCGTCCCGTGGTCCGGGGCGACGCGCGGGAACGGCAACCCCAGCGTCACGTTCACCCCCGTGCCGAAGCCCGCGACCTTCACCGCCGTCATCCCGACGTCGTGATAGGGCGTGAGCACGGCGTCGAACTCACCCTTGAGCGCCCGCACGAACACAGTGTCCGCCGGCAGGGGCCCGGCGGCACCGAGCATCCTGGCGGCCGGCTCGAGCACGCGCGCGTCCTCGTCGCCGAACAGGCCGGATTCGCCGGCATGGGGATTCAGGGCGCACAGCGCGAGCCGTGGCGCCGCAATGCCCCACCAGTCGCGCAGCGCGCGCTCCGCGATCCGGCCGCAGCGCACCACGCGATCGGTGGTCACCTGCGTCGGTACATCCTTGAGGGCGATGTGCGTCGTAACGAGCACCACGCGCAGCCTGCTTGCGGCGAGCATCATGGCGACGTCCACGTCGCCGGCGAGATGCGACAGGAGCTCGGTGAGGCCGGGATAGCGGAATCCCGCGAGGTGCAAGGCGTGCTTGTGCACGGGGCCGGTGACGATGGCGTCGACCTCGCCCCGCAGCGCGAGACCGACCGCTTCCTGCACCGCGTCCCCAGCGATCTTGCCAGCCTCTTGGGGGAGCATCGAGCGGGGAGCGGTGCGCACGGCCGCGCCGGAAGGAACCGCTCCCCGCTCCCCGCTCCCGAGCAGGACGACGTCCGCGTCCAGCGGACCCAAGGCGAGCGCTTTCTCCACCACCTCCGGCCCGATCCCCCGCGGATCGCCGAGCGTGACCGCGAGGCGGGGACGGCGACTAGAAACGGACGTCGACGTACGTGGTGCGCCGCAGCAAGTCGAGATGGTGCTTGATGGCGAGCTGCTGGCCCAGCCCGTCGCGAATATGATCCTTCACTTCGTCGAACCCCAGCTCCCCTTCGGGCAGACGCTTCACCAACTCGAACACCACAAACCTCGGCCGCGCCGTCCCGATGCCCACCTCGAACACCGGCTTCAACCCGGGGATCGTGTCTTTCCCGATGGTCTTTTCGTAATCGGGCGGGAGCTGGGACATGGGGAGGGCATCGGCGAGCTTGGGCTCGCTCGGGTCGGCGTAGCGCCGGGCAAGGGAGTCGAACGACGCTCCGTGGGCGAGCGCGTCGTGCACCGAATCGGCCTGACGCCGCGCGATGGCGATCTGCGTCGTGGAGATGGCAGGCTGAATCAGGATGTGGCGCGCCAGGATCTCCGCCGGCTGCGCGCGCTCCACCTGGATGATGTGAAACCCGAACTCGGTCCGCACCACGTCGGAGATCGCGCCCGGCCTCAAGCGAAACGCGACGTCCTCGAACTCCTTCACCATCACGCCCCGCCGGAACCAGCCCAGCGCCCCGCCCTGCTCCCGCGAGACGCTGTCGGCCGAGTACTTCTTTGCAACGTCGGCAAAGCCCGAGCCGCCGCCCTGCCGCAGCTTCACCACGAGGGATTCCGCCAATTGCACCGCGCGGGCGCTCGCCCCCGAGTCCGGTTTCGGCACGATCACGATCTGGCGGAACGAGATGGCCGCCGGCCGCTTGGGCTGCTGCGCCCGGTTCGTCTCCCAGAACGCCCGCATCTCGGCGTCCGACGGCGGGATCGGCCGCAGCTTGCCCTTCTGCTTCAGTCCTTCGATCAGCCGCTGCTGCAGGATGGCCCGACGCTGCTGATCGGCGAGCCAACGGCGCCATTCCTCCTCGGACACGAACCCGGCGGCGCGCAGCTGCGTCTGGAACTCCGGGATGGAGGTGAACTGCTTGCGCACGTTCTGGACCGTCTGCTCGACGGCGTCCTGCACTTCCTGGTCCGTCACCTTGATGGTGGTGTCCCGCTCCGCTTGCTGCACCAGCAGCTCCTCGTCAACCATCTGGGACAGGATCTGGCGCCGCGCGGCATCGCGCCCGGCGGAGTCCTCCGGGACTTTGGCGCCCTGCGACTGCGCCAGGACGAGCTGCTCTTCCACTTGCGACGCGAGGATCGGTTTCGTGCCGACGACCGCGACGATGCGGTCCACGGGACGGTCGGTCGCCGCCCGACCCTGCGCCGAGATGGAGAGAGCGGCGAGCGCCGCCACGATGGCAGTCAAGACGAGGGCTCGCATCTCAGCGCGGCCCCTGCCGCCCACCACTGTCCGGCGCCACGGGCGGCGGGCCAGGCGCCCGCTTCAGACCCGTGGACGGCGCGGCGCTCACGGTCGTGTCCGCGGCCCGGATGGCCTGCGCGCTCTCCGCCGCACGCGCGATCCCCGCCTCGTTGAGCGACCACGGTTGGCCCTGTCGCAGAGCGCTGGCCAGGAAGGGTGGGACCGGGAAGAACGGCGCGCGGTTCTGGGTGACCGCCTGGTCCACGTACCGATCGACGTGCGCCATGGCCAGCTGCACCCGCGCGGCCGGCGTCGCGGCCGAGTCGTTGAGCATCTGGGGGGATACTCCGAGCAGGCCCTCGAGCCGGGCGACGCCCGAGTCATGCTCGGCGCGCAATCGCCGCCAGTCGCCCGGGGTGAGCTGCACGCCGGCCTTGTCCACCTCCACCAGCAGCATTTCGCGCTGTGCGAGCACCTTGAGGAACTGGTTCAGCTGGGCGTCGCTCGCCGTGGAGATCCCGCGCACGTCGTTCGGATCGAGCGCCAGGAGCCACCGCGCCAGATCCTTCACCTGGAAGGTGCCTGCCTTGTACGTCGCCAGCGTCCGGCCGTCGCTCCGGGCGGACGCGATCTGCGGGACCGCCTGGCGTACCAGTGCCGGCGCGCCGGACGCGATCTTGAGCTGCCGCTGCTTCGCGAGGCTGTCGAGGTACAGGGAGTCGATTTGGGCGGTCCGCGAGGTCTCGAGGTCGGCCCGGAAGGAGTCCCGCACCTCGGCGAGCGGCGGCCGGCGAATGATGTGAAACCCGAACGGCGTCCGGACCACGGCGGTCATCGCGCCCGGTGGGAGTGTCCAGGCGGCACTGTCGAACGCGGGCACGAACTGCCCGCGCGGCGTCGCCGGGAGATAACCGCCCTTCGTCTTCGATCCGGGGTCCTCCGAGTAGCGCCGGGCCAACTGCGCGAAGTTGAACCCACGCTGGGCTGCTGCCTGGCGCAGCAGCCCGGCGGCCTGCTTCTCCTTTTGCTGCTCCACCATCGGCACGGCGCTCTGCGGAATCCGGATGAGGATGTGCTGGAACAGCCGCACGGTGCCCGCCTCGAACGCCGAGTCCGCCTGGGCGGGGGTCAGTTTGCCGCGTGCCGAGATCAGCTGGTCGTGATAGCGCTCCCATTTGAGCTGTGCCGCCACCGGCCATTGCGCGGCGAGCACCAGGGCCGAGTCGTGCAGGTCGCGCCCGCGACCAAGCTCGGTGGCGAACACCGCGTAGTCCAGATAGATGTTCGCGACACCGGTGAGCACGTCGGGTCGGATGGGGATGCGCTGCGCGTGTCCGACCAGGCTCGCCAGATGGTCGACCGTCAGGGTCTGGCCGGCGGCCGTGCCGGCAACCTGCGCGTGCGCCGAAAACGCGTCCCGCAAGGGGCTACACCCCGCTACCACGAGCACCACGACGATCAGACCCAGCCGTACCATGCCGACTCCTTAAAGGTGAGCATCCGCGAGAACCGCGGTGAGAGCTCGGACGAGCCCCGACCCGATGGGCTCTCCGCCCAGGCGGCGGAGTCGCAGGGAGAGCGGCGCCGCCCGCCGGACCTCGGCCTCGAACTGCACCGCGTCGAGGGCCGCAGTCAGGCCGGCCAGCCGCGGGCTCGCATCCCGCGCAAAGTTGAGTCGCGCCTCGTCGCCTTTCACGAGGACCATCTCCAGTCCTGCACGGGCACCGAGCGCGCGGAGCTCGGATACGAGGAGCAACCGTTGCGCGTCGTCGGGGAGCGGCCCGAACCGATCGCGCAATTCCTCGCGCACCGCCTGAATCTCGCTAGCCGCCTCGGCCCGCGCCAGCCGCCGGTACAGCTCGAGCTTCACCGCTTCATCCGGTACGTACGTGTCGGACAGGTGCGCCGGCAGATCCAGAATCACCTCGGGGGGCATACGCGCCGCCCGTCCCTCAGTTCCCTCCCCCGACTTGAGCGCTTCCACGGTTTCCTGGAGCCAGCGGAGGTAGGTGTCGAATCCGACCGCCTGCGCGTGGCCCGACTGGGCGCCGCCGAGCAGGTTGCCCGCGCCGCGCAGCTCGAGGTCGCGCAGCGCGATCCGGTAGCCCGAGCCGAGGTCGGTGTGATGCTCCAGCACGCGGAGCCGCTCTTCCGCTTCGGCATCGACGAGGTCGGGCACGAGCAGGTAGCAGTACGCCCGCCGGTGACTCCGCCCCACCCGCCCGCGCAGCTGATACAGTTGCGCCAGCCCCAGCTGGTCCGCGCGGTTCACAATCATCGTGTTCGCGTTCGGTACGTCGAGCCCGGACTCGACGATCATGGTGGACACGAGAATGTCCACCTCACCGCGGACGAACCGGGCCATCACGGCATCGAGCTCCGCTTCCTTCAGCTTCCCGTGCGCCACGGCGATCCGCGCCCGTGGCGGGGCGAGCGTCCGCACACGCTCCGCGATCGTGTCGATCGTTTCGATGCGATTGTGCACGAAGTACACCTGCCCCGCGCGATCCAGCTCCCGGGCCAGCGCCTCCTCGATCAATCCGTCATCCCAGGGCTCGATGAACGTGAGCACCGGTGAGCGGTCCTTGGGCGGCGTCTCGAGCAGCGTGAGATCCCGTAATCCGGCCAACGAGAGGTGCAGGGTCCGGGGAATCGGTGTAGCGGTGAGCGTCAGCACGTCCACGGCGAGCCTCAGCGCCTTGAGCCGCTCTTTGTGTCGTACGCCAAACCGGTGCTCTTCGTCGACGATGAGGAGCCCGAGATCGTGGAACCCGACGTCGCGCGACAGCAGGCGATGCGTCCCGATCACGACGTCCACCTCACCGGTCTCGAGCCGTCGCGTCACCTGCTCCGTGTCCTTCGGGCCGCGAAACCGGGACAGCACCTCGATCCGAACGGGATAGTCGGCGAGCCGCTCGCGGAACGTGCGCCCGTGTTGCTCGGCGAGAATCGTCGTGGGGACCAGAACCGCGACCTGCTTCCCCGCCTGCACGGCTTTGAAGGCGGCCCGCAACGCGACCTCGGTCTTCCCGTATCCCACATCGCCTACCAGCAGTCGGTCCATCGGTCGGGCGCGCTCCATGTCCCGCTTGACTTCCTCTGAGGCCCGCCGCTGATCCGGCGTATCCTCGTACAAGAAGGCCGACTCGAGCTCGCGCTGCCACGGCGTGTCGGGAGGAAACGCGAAGCCGGACGCGACCTGCCGCCGGGCGTACAGGTCGAGCAGCTCGATCGCCATCTGGCGGATCGCCGCGCGCGTCTTGTCCCGCTGCCGCTGCCACGTCGTGGTGCCGAGCCGGTGCAGTCGCGGCGGCGGGGCGTCTCCGTCGGCGGCGGCCCGGTAGGGCTCGAGCTGATCCAGCCGGTACAGCGGCACGTTGAGCCGCGACCCGCCCTCGTACTCCACGACCGCCACCTCGAGCGTCCCGCCCTCCGCTCCGAGCGGAATCATCTGGATGCCGCGGTAGATCCCGATGCCGTGCTCCAGATGGACCACGTAATCGCCGGTCTTGAGTGCCCGCGTCGCGGCCGTAGCCGTCGCCTCGCGGTACCGCCGCGGCCGCCGCAGCCGCCGCGCGCGGCGGAAGATCTCGTGATCGGTGAGCACGCGCAGCCCGGGCAGCACGAATCCACCGTCCAACGCCCCCACCGCGAGCGTCGCCCGGTCGCCGGCCAACAGCTCCTCCAGACGCTCGAGCTGGCCCTCGTTGTCGCACAGGATCACGGTGGGGGGCTCGGTCGCGACGATCCGGCGCAGCCGCTTGATGTCGCGGTCGACCGGCTCGGGCGGCGCGATCGGGAACCGCACGTCGGCGTCGGCGGGGTCGAGCGCGAGCCGCGGGAACCGGGCGAGCTGCGCCCGCCACGCCCCCGGATCGACGAATAGCGCCTCCCGCGCCGGCGCTTCCTCGCCCAGCCGTCGCGCGACGTCGAGATGATGGGTGGCCTCGGCCCACGCGCGCTCCACTTCCTGCCCCAGCGCCGATTCCTGGTCCAGGACGATCAGCGCATCGCCGGGCAGGAGATCCAGAAACGACTGCCGTTGTCGGGGCGCAGCATGCTGCGCCCCGACCGGCGACGTAGCCGACCGCTCCGTTCGCACGGGGAGAATGGTCACCCGCTCGATCGCTTCGCCGGATCGCTGCGAGTCGAGATCGAACGTCCGCAGCGACTCGATATCGTCTCCCCACCACTCGAGCCGCACCGGTGCCGCCATCCCAAACCCGTACACGTCGAGGATCCCACCGCGCACGCTGAACTGCGCCACTTCGGTGACGGTCGGGACGCGAACGTAGCCCATCGCCTCCAGCCGCTGGATGACGGTCGCGAACTGTAGGGGCGCAGCATGCTGCGCCCCTCCCTGAGCTCCCTGCTCCCCCTTCGCCAAAACGAACCGCATGGCCTGCAGGGCGGCGGGCACCCCCGTCCGCTCGGCGGCGGCGCGCGCGGTCGTCACCAGCACCCGCACCTGCCCCGACAACAGCAGCTCCAGCGTCTCCACGCGCTCGCCCGCGATCTCGAAATGCGGCTCCTCGGCGCCCAGCGCCTCGCGCTGCGGATACAGAGCCGCCGCGGGCCCCGTCAGGGTCCGCAGATCCGCGAGCCACCGCTCCGCATCAGTCGGCGTGGGTGTGATCACGACAAAGACCCGCTGTGCAAGCCGTCGCGCCAGCGCGGCCAGCAGCACGGCGGGACTCGAGCCGGGGAGGCCGGCGATACCCTGACGGGCGCCGGACGCGGGCAGACCCTCCGCGAGCGCGCGTGTCGCGGGGAGGGCATCCAACCGGTCGATGACGAAGTCGAGCGGCATCAGCGGGTGCGCGTCGCGACCCCCAGCTCCACGACCGCACACAGCAGCGCCAGCACCAGCAGCAGCCCGCTACCGTCGCGGCGCCCGGCTCCTGCGAACCGGGCGGCCGCGAACGCCGCGCCGTCGAGCACGTCCGCGCTGAGCACGTCGTGCACGAGCGGCGGCGACGCCGGCGTGAGATCCGATTCTCGGGGGTCGAGCCCGTACACCGTCGCGCCCACCGTATCGGCACCGCGCATGCGGAACTCCACGCGCGGGGCCCCTTCGACCTCGGAGATGGGTGCCTCACCCCGTGCCAAGCGGTTCACCAGCGCGTCCACGAACGGGACGAAGGCGGGTGACGCCGGCAGCGCGGTCCACGCGGTGTCGAGCCGACTGCCGAGGAGCAGGACGCTGCCGTCCCGCACCAGCCACGGCTCTCCGTTCACCGTCGCGAGCACGGTGCTGTCGTCACCCATCCGCCGTCCCGCATCCCCCGTCATGGGTTCGATCCGGTACCTTCGCGTCACTTGCAGGCCAGCGAGCGCCGGCACGGCGGGGCCCGCAATCGGGCCGGGCGTGCCCGCCGCCGCGAACCGCCACCGCCCTCCACGTGCCGCGAGCGCGCGATTCGCCTGGCCGATAAGGGCCGGCTCCGCGGGGGGGACCACGACGCTCACCGGCGTCCCCGCCTCCGGCCGGTCTCCGATCGCTACCTCCGTGCCCCCCCTGTGGACGCGCTGCCCGTCTTCCAGCACCGCGAGCGCCGCCGCCACGAACGGGCCCCCCCCGGGGCTCGCCGCGACTCGGGCTGGCGGCGCCACTCGCCACACGATCCATCGGCGATCGTCAGCCCGCAGCTCGTCGGCGTCGAGCACGACTTCGCCCACCCACCAGCCGGGTCCGAGCGACGGCAGCGTGATCGCCACCGTCGATCCGGGCGCGGCCAGCGCGCGGCCGACCTCGCGGCCGTGGATACGCAGCGTCACCGACGCAACGCCTTTCTCCGTCCCCGCGCCGGGCGTCCCGACGATGCCGATAGCGGCGGCGCCGTCCGTCACCCGCGCGGCACCCACTCCGCGGTTCGCGAACGCCTGGCTCGGGGGCGCGAGGGCAAGCACGCGCACCCCCCGCGGCACCCCCGCCCGGCCGGTGCCGAGCGCCGTCTGTTGCAGGTCACTCACCACGTGTACCTCGCGCGCTGGGAATGGCTCGGCGTCGACCAGCCGCGCCGCCGCCCGAACGGTGGCCGTGAGGTCCAGGCGACGAGCCGAGACGCCGACGCTGTCCACAGTCGCGAGGAGCGCGTCCCGCGTCCCGGCCCGGGCTACGCCATCCGCGAGCACGAGCCAGAGCCGGTCGGACGCCGCCGCGCGCGCCAGCGAGCCTCGCGCCACGCCCTTCAGGCGCTCGAGCACGGGACGCCCGTCCACCACGAGCCCCGACGATGCCGAGTTATCGAGGATGACGACGAGTGCCGTCGGCTCGTGCAGGGACCCGCCGCTGGCTTGCGTGGGAAACAGCGGCCGCGCGGCGGCCAGCACGACGAACGCGATCAATGCGGTCCGCAGCAACAACAGCAGCAGGTGTCGCAGTTTCAAGCGCCGCGCACTTTGGCGCTCCGCCTCGGTCAGATAGCGGAGGGGGGGAAACTCGGCCTCTGGCGGCACCCGGCGCTCGAGCAGGTGGAGCAACGCGGGGATCGCTGCGGCAACGAGCCCGACGAGCACCACCGGGTGCAGGAACGTCACGCGAGCAGCCGAAGCGCCATGCCGAACGGCATGTCGGTCAAGATGTGGTGGTACGCGATGCCGTGCCGCCGACACGCCGTGCGCCACGCGTCGATCTCCCGACGTACCGTCGCCCGGTACGCCCGCGCCAGCTCGCGCGGCCGGACCACGACGCTCGCCGCGGATTCAGGATCGCGGTACCGGACCTCGGGCGGGCCGGACAGCTCGGCCTCCGCCGGATCCATTAGATGCAGCACGATCACCTGATGGCCTCGATGACGCAGGTAGCGCAGGGCCGTCAGCGCCAGCTCACGGTCGAACAGCAGATCGGAGACGAGCACCACGAGCCCGCGGCGGGCGAGCAGCGACGTGAGGCGCACCAGGGCGGCCTGCGCTGCCGTCCCTCGACCGTCCGGCGTGTCGACAAGGCCGCGCACCAGTCGCGCCCATTGTCCCGCCTTCACTCGCGCGGGCACTACCTCGCGCACAACCTCGTCGAACGTGATGAGCCCGGTGGCGTCGCGCTGTCGCAGCAGGATTAACGCGAGCGCCGCCGCCAACCGATCGGCATACGCCCGCTTAGTGAGCCGGTTGGGCGCGCCGCGCCACGCCATCGAGCGGCTCGCGTCCAGCAGAATCATCGCACGCAGGTTCGTCTCTTGTTCGAACTGCTTCACGAACAGGCGGTCGGCCCGGGCGAGGATCTTCCAATCGAGGTAGCGCAGCTCGTCCCCGGGTTGATAGGCGCGGTGCTCCGTAAACTCGACGGAGAACCCGCGAAACGGCGAGCGGTGGATCCCGGTGAGAAAGCCCTCCACCACCCCCTGCGCCACGATCTCGATCCCGCCAAAGCGAGCTACCTCGGCGGGATCCAGGAGATCGATGCGCTGCACGTCTGCCATGCCTCGCGGAAGCTAATGAACAGCGGAATGTCCCGGGTAGAGGACAGCCGGGGCGTGGTGATCCGCATCGATCGGCGGTCGAACCGCAAGCCTCATTGTCACTTACGGGCCTCGCGACGGAGCGGCGGTTTGGGCATGCAACCTGCCCCCTGACAGCGCGAACGGAGGCCCAATGTTGACCACAGTTTGGTTGCTCAGCGTTCTCACGGCGCCACCCGGAAGCCCCACGATCCGGCCGGCGTCGGTCGACTATCGCCCCCGCGTCGAGGTCTGGACCGATCGCGGCGACAACCCCTACGCCAGCGGCCAAACCGTGCGCGTCCATTTCCGCGCCGATCGGGATGCTTTTGTAACCATCCTGCGCGTCGATACCGACGGCCGCGTGCGCGTGCTGTTTCCGCGCGAGCCGTGGGAGGACAATTTCGCCGGCGGCGGTCGCGACTATGAGGTGCAAGGCCGATACGACCGCGACGCCTTCTCCATCGATGATTATCCGGGTGTCGGCTACCTGTTCGCCGTCGCCTCGGCCGACCCGTTCATGTACGATGGCATCCAGAGCAAGGACCACTGGGATTATCGGCTGATCGCCGACGGCCGGGTCCGCGGCGATCCGTACGTCGCCCTCACCGACCTGGCACAGCGCATCGTGCCCGACGGCTACAGTGATTGGGACTACGACATCGCTCCGTATTACGTGCAGCAGCACTACGACTATCCCCGGTTCCTGTGCTACGACTGCCACACGTACGTGAGTTACCCCCACTGGAGCCCATACGACTACACCTGCGTGCGCTTTCGGATCGTCGTGTTCGACGATCCGTACTACTACCCATATCGGTACTACGGCGGCACCAGGGTCGTCTTCACGCGACCCTACCGGCCGGAGCCCCGGTTCATTTTCAAGGACCGCCAGGCGTCGGATGTGTTCATTACGCGAGTACGCGAGCGGCCTGTGAACGACGATCGCCGCCGCGACGTCGGCGTGCGCGGTCGAGACCTGGGCGGCATCGGCGTCATCCCGCCGCCCAACATTCAGCCACCGCAGCGTCGCCCGGGCTCAGAAGACCAGGGGAATGACGATCGCGGGCACGGTCGTCGGCCCGACCAGCCCGATCATCGCGACCGGCCTGATCAACCCGATCACCGGGACCAGCCCGGTCCGGACCGGCGTGACCGGCCCGACCAACGCGATCATCGCGACCGCCCCGATCAACCCGATCACCGGGACCAGGCACGTCCCGAGCGGCGCGACCGGCCCGAGCAGCCTGCGCGGCCGGCGGAACCGGAGCGCCGCGCGGCCCCGGAAGAGCGGCGGCGCGCTGAGCCCCCGCCACCGCGCGCCGAGCCGCGCCGCGAGGCTCCGCCGCCGCGCCGTGAGCCGCGGGCCGACCGAACCCACGCGTGAGCCGCCGAAGGAGAAGCCGCGAGCCGAACCCGAGCTGAAGCGGCGCAAGCCGTGACCGAGGCAGCAGCGCGAGCGCGCCCGACCGTAGTTGCCCATGATCACGTGAGGACACACGTGCGCGTGTTCCGGATCGCGCTCCCACGTGGGCGACGACGTAAGTAGCTACCCATAGAGCCACTTAGGATGCCCCAGAAACGACGACCGTGCCCCTCCCAGACGTGGGGGGCACGTCGCGTTTCGTCGTGCTCGTGGGCCCCCACGATCTACCCCCCACGTGGGGGCTCCATGCCCCCCCAATCCTTGTGCCCGCGCGCCCTTCGCCCGCAGCTTAAGCGCGATCCGTTAGGTCGCACGTCAAGTCTCAAGCGGAGACAGTCCATGACCAGTCGCTACCTTCGCCTGTCTCTAGCCAGCGC
>WNGI01003736.1_pt1 | contig 13492 bp, 10 predicted proteins | sample 5400621 | NCBI WGS metagenome assembly WNGI01 (sample SAMN13153374, study PRJNA577476) | soil metagenome | isolation source: 20 cm soil or saprolite under Garry oak tree replicate 1 | place: USA:California | collected 2016-06-15
TCGAGTGTCACGAATCGATGAGCGTAGGCAATCGGCATGATCCAGAATTTTCCGGCGATCAACGGAACCGAGCAACCGAAGTTCTCCGGTTGATGGAATCCGAACACGCGCGTGATCTTCGGATTTGTCGCAAGGTCAGTCAGGTGAAAGAATCCGCAATGATACGTGTTCATCATCACCGATCCGTCTGCGAGCGCGCGCAGCTCGAACGGGTTCATCTGCGTCGAATCCGGAGTGACGTTCGGAACCTTTAGAGTCTTGAGCAGCTTCAGATCCGACAAGCGCCAAATCTGGACGACGTTATCCGGCCGCTCATCGTCCATCGGGGAACTCGTCGTCACCGCGCGATCGATCTTGGGCACAATTGTCAATCCATACGTGCGAATCTTTGCGCCGGCAAACGCGGCGTCTCGCGATGAGCTGCTTCGAATCAGACGACCGTGCGGATCGAACTCCGCGAGACCGCCGGGATCACCCGTCAACTTTCCATCACCGAACTGATAGGTCGCGAGGAGATTGCCGTTCGGCAAACGAATCAACGTGTGAACTCGCCTTCCACCTGGAACGGCGGCCACTCGGCCCGCAAGTCGCGGCTTCGGCGGATCACTGAAGTCGATCAGAAAAGTCTTGTCACCGGTGTAATCGTTGGCGAAATACGGGCCTTTTGCGGGCAACTGATACTCTGTGTGATGCGGCATCAATCCGCTCGAGTCCACAGTGAGCGCAGCGATCACCGCGCCGTAATTCTTGCTCAAGGGATTCGCGTCGATGACCGTCACCATGTCGAGCCCGCGAGTCGAATCGTGTCCGGTGCCCGCCCAGACGTAGAGATAGCGAGATGGAGTTTTTCCGACCGTAGCTGCAACGATCAATGGCAGGATTGCCAGCAGCGACAAACAGCGAAGATTGAGCAGTTTCATTTTTTAAGGATTATGAGGAGCATGATCTTGCTCCTGATCCTTCGAAACCGCTATGCCCAAGGTCAGCGGATAATGGCTACGATCAATCCAATCAATCCAAGTATCGCTGCACCGCCCGCGAGAACGATCGCGGCTTGAGCAGTCTTCCTCCATCGCAGCTCGGCGGCTTCGACTGCGTGCATCAGCCGATTTTCACTCGACTCCTCTTCCCCGAACAATGACTGCTGCATCACGCTCTTCCCGCTGACGACCTCGTCCATCGCTCTCTCGAGCTGGGACTGATGAATCTTCTTTCCCGCGTCGACGCCTGACTCGCTAGCCGCCATAGTCGCCGCCTTGAGAACGGCATTCTTGATGTCACCGCCACTCACCGCATAACGCTCGGCAAGCACGCGAAAATTCACATCGTCCGCGAGCGGAGTTTTCGATGGGTGGAATTGCACCTTCCAGATCTGCTCACGCTCATCGACGCCAGGCATCTCGAACAACACGTGAGTTCTTATGCGACGCTCGAAGGCCGGATCAAAATTCACCGCGAGATTCGTCGCGAAGATTACGACTCCGTTGAATGACTCGAGCTCCTTGAGGAGCACGTTCACTACGGTGTTCGCTTCGCGCGAATACGCCTGCACGGCGCCGGTGGTGCGGCGTGACGCAATTGCATCCGCTTCGTCGAAAAAGAGCACGGCACCTTCTTCCGTGGCCATCCTGAAAACCGCCGCGACATTCTTCGGAGTCTCGCCCGCCCACATCGATTCCATTTCCGCGTAACGCACCGACAACAATTTCTTCCCGAGCGTCGTCGCAATCGCCTCGGCGCAAATCGTTTTCCCTGTACCTGGTGGTCCAGCAAAGTTGAAAGCGAGACCGAGTCCGCTGGAATGGCGCTCGCCGAGTCCCCATTGTGTGAAGATGAGCTCGTGGCTGCGCACGAGGCTCAGCGCTTCATCGAGCGCGGCTCGTGTGGGCGGCGGAAGAATTACGTCAGCGAAAGTGCGGTGAGTGTCGATCGTCTCGACCGCTCGGCGACCGCCACTGATTTTGCCGACAATGAAATCGCGAATGGGTGTAGGCATGTAGAAAACGGATTAAAGAATCAGAACGGATTAGGTACGCCCTGATGAAAGAATCTACGTCCGTGTACCTGATCCGTTTCATCAACTAATTCGTTTCCTTAGCGTAGAATCGAACATAGAGGTAATAAAGTGATTGACGTCGATGCCTCACGTTCTGTCAGATTCGAGCATGTCCGAGGGCACATTAATCGAGGAGGAGCTGACGCGGTCAGTGATCGGCGCGTTTTTCGATGTCTACAACGGGTTAGGCTTCGGGTTCCTCGAGCACATCTACATTCACGCGATAGACTGCGAGCTGAAATTCAGGGGTCATCACGTCGCTCGCGAGGTCCCGACCCGTGTTATCTACAAAGGCGAGCCGATCGGCATTCAACGTCTGGACATGGTAGTGGACGAAAAGTTGATCGTCGAAGTGAAGTCCAACTTTCAGTTACACCCGTCGGCGATCCGGCAAGTCTACAGTTACCTTAGAGGGAGCGGCCTCGAGGTGGCGTTGCTTTTGCATTTTGGACCGGAGCCCAAATTCTATAGACAGGTCTTCAGGAAGAAAGCGGATTAGAAACAAGTTCCTTGAATTGTTCCAAATCGATTGCTGAGTAGATTTCTGTACCTCATCCGCTGTATCGATGAAATCAGTTTTCTTTAGCCTCCGCCTCGCTCTCGCACTGACGCTCCTCAGTTGCACTGAGACGACTGCGCCCGATACAACGGTTGCCACTGTCAGTGTATCGATCCCCCGCCCGATGGTTCGGGTAGGGGAGAGCATTCAGGCAACCGCGAAAGCATTGAACGCGGGCGGCGGCGCGTTGTCAGTGACGAACGTGACCTGGTCTTCAAGTGACGTGTCCATCGCGACAATCTCATCCACCGGCCTTGTAACGGCGCTCGCCCCCGGTGATGTCACACTTCAGGCGACGACAGACGGGAAAGTCGGCGTGGCGTCACTGAAGATCACCATTGTTCCTGTTTCTTCAATCACGATCTCGTCGGCGACGTCGACAGTTTCGGTCGGTCAGATCATTTCTCTGTCTGCGATCGCAAAGGATTCTGCGGGGAATACTCTGAGCGGACGAAGCATCACGTGGACGACGAGCGATCAGACACTCGCGATTGTATCTCAGTCAGGAATTGTCGTGGGAATTGCCGCGGGCAGCGTCGACGTTACCGCGTCGGCGGAAGGAAAATCCACGTCTACGAGAATCAACGTGACACTGCCGCTCCCAAATACAGTAGCGAGCGTGTCAGTGTCGATTCCGCGCACCGCGTTTCGCGTCGGAGAGACGCTTCAGGCTGCAGCGCTTCCTCTTGATGCATCGGGTGGCGTTCTCACGGGCCGCACAATTACATGGTCGTCGAGCAACACCGATATCGCGATCGTGTCCTCTTCCGGACTCGTAACCGCAGTGGGCCCCGGGATTGCCACCATCTCAGCGGATGTCGAGGGAAAAACGGGAACCGCAGTTCTTCAACTCTCATTGGTGCCCGTCGCGTCGATCACGATAACTCCACCGAGTGAATCGATATCTGCGGGCGCATCAGTTGGATTCACTGCTGTCCTCAAGGATTCCGCTGATCGAGTGATAACAGGCCGAACAGTCACATGGACCTCGAGCAGCCCGTCGATTGCAACCGTATCAGCCGAAGGAGTCGTCACCGCAGCTTTGATTGGAACTACTCAAATCACAGCGAGTGCAGAGGGCAAGCAGGCCACGGCTGCGGTAACGGTCAACACTGTGAATACTGCCGTAGCAACTGTGACGGTGACTCCCGCCAACGCGAACATGTCGGGTGGCGGCACGAAGCAGCTGACCGCAACACTGCGCGATGTGAATGGAAATGTGCTCAGTGGCCGCAACATTACGTGGACATCGAGCAATCCCGACAGAGCTACCGTTTCATCTACAGGCCTCGTCACCGCTTCACCGGTTGATGCACCGGTCGTCATCACTGCAACTGTGGAAGGAAAGAGCGCGACGTCCTCAATTGGAATAATCACCTTCGTTCGTATGTCAGCCGGCAGCGGATTCAGCTGCGGACTGAGCACCGATGGAACTGCTTACTGCTGGGGCAGAAATCTCCAAGGTCAGCTTGGTGATGGAACAACCGTAAACAAGCTCACTCCGACGAAGATCGCGACCGACGTGAAATTTGCGTCGATCAGTTCCGGAGTTGCGACAACGTGCGGAATTGCAACTACCGGCGCGACGTATTGTTGGGGAGCTAACAACTCGGGTCAGGTTGGGAACGGAACTTCGTCGAACAACGTGCTCGCCCCAGCACTCGTCGGGGGCGGCTACATATTCCTGTCCGTCGCACCCGCCAGCTCGAATACATGCGCCACGACGTCTTCGAGAGAAGTTTACTGTTGGGGCAATATCACTTACCGGGATAATCTGCCGCCTGACGGCCACACCAATCAGATCGCGCAGTCTATGCCGATGTTGATCGGCACCGGAATGGTCGCCGTTGTTGCCGGCCAGGATAACAGATTTTGCACGGTAGATCCAGCGGGCCTCGCTTATTGCTGGTCACTCGCCTTTAACTATTCGCCGTCAACCGGCGTTTCCCCCGCGCCGCTTCCCGGTCCGGTCTCCACCAGTCTCAGCTTCACGACTTTGCGAATGGGCTACGGGCACGTGTGTGGTCTCGTCAGCTCCGGTCAAGCTTACTGCTGGGGAGACAATTCGTTAGGTCAACTCGGCGACGGCACGACTACCACTCGCACGGAGCCTACAGCGGTCGTAGGCGGTCTGCTCTTCGAGTCTCTCGCCGCGGGTGCGAGCTTCTCGACATGGGACTACGACTATAATCAGGCGATTGGATCGTTCACGTGCGCAGTGACGACTGCTGGCAAAGCCTACTGCTGGGGTTCAGGGATCAGAGGTCAACTCGGAATCGGCGACAACCCCGCCAGGGCGACCACGCCGCAGCCTGTTGCCGGCGGAATCTCGTTCACTGGTTTGCGAGCCGGCGCGATGCACGTGTGCGGACTCGCCGTGGGCGGAGCCGCATACTGTTGGGGCACATACTCGACTTTCGACTACGGCGGCATAATGCCATCAGTCCGACCGACGCCACTGTTCGCACCTTAACCCCAGGGAGGTGTGCTTTAAGTTTTCTGCTTCTGATCAGTTTTGATCTGTTGAATCCGTTTTCTACGCTAGGATCGCTCGCTGCGTTCGCGGCGTGTGCAGCTTGCCGCGACGGATGATGTTGTCATTCTCGTTCGCAGGACCACCAAGCTCAAACAACTTGTCCACTCCCACCGCTGTGATCGCGAGCATTCCCGTCTCCAATCGCGTCACCCAGCTGTTCTCCTTGAGATACCAGAGGTGAAATCGCAGGACGGCCTCGGGACAATCCAGTAGCCGCTCGAGCTCGATCGACCCGACACCTGGCTCTGACGGATTGTTCCGACGGACAACATAAAGAATCGACATGAGCGCGAGACGAACGCGATTGTCGCTGGCGACCTCATCCTCGGCGCTTTCCTGACTGAACAGTTTCCATCGCGCCTGGCGCAACGTTTCATAGTTGAGATCGTACTCCGCGCGCTTGGCAGCAGAGGACAGCACTTCATACGCGGCCACGATTTCGGTGAATCGGTCCACATTCCCGCTTTCGCGATTGTCGGGATGAAACCGATTCGCCAGAAAGCGAAAGACACGCTCTATCGTATCCCGGTCGGCGCGCGGCGAGACCTGGAGAATCTCGTAATAGTCTTCGAGGTTTGTATCCGGCATCGAATAAAGACTTGTTTACGGGCAGTTTGTAACGCCAGACGTCCCATTGCGGGATTTCTTCGCCCTTCCAAGATTGGGCTATGACGTTGCTCGGCCTTCATCCACACGACAAGACGCACGCTCCATCGGCATCGCAACTCCGGGCCATCGAGGCGGAGCTGGCGCCGCTGCTCGTACTCGCCGGTCCCGGCGCGGGAAAGACTTTTTGTCTCATCGAGCGCATCCGATTCCTTATCGAGGCTCGTGAGTTCGAGCCAGCGCGAATCCTGGCGTTCACGTTCACCAACAAAGCCGCCGAAGAAATCGCCGCGCGACTCAAGCAGCTCGGTCCCGACTGTCATCGCGTAGAGCGCGGAACGATTCACTCTTTCTGCGCCGAGATCTTGCGCGAATTCGGCGATCGCGTCGGACTCACGCGCGGATTCGGAATCGCCGACGAGGATTATCAGCTAGGTGTACTCGCCCGCCTCGAAGGGTTTCGCCCGTGGCACCATCGGCTTCTCACAAACTTCTCGGCCCATCGGTTCTGCGGCCTGAATCTGCAGCCGAATGACCGCGCACTCTTCGAGGACTACGAGCGCTTTCTGATCGCGCGCAATCTCGTGGACTTCGATATGCTCGTGATCAAGGCCGCAGAGCTCCTCGAGAATCCCACGATCGCGCCCGCTATCGCCGGGCGATGGAGCGCGATTCTCGTCGACGAGTTTCAAGATTTGAATTCCGCACAGTATCGCGTGGTGCGGGGATTATCGCGTAAGCACCGCAACGTGTTCGCGGTGGGCGATCACGAGCAGTCGATTTTCTCGTGGACCGGAGCAGATCGCGGAATCTTCACCGATTTCATGAATGATTTTGAAATAACGCCTAGGAACACAGTTCACCTCGGCGAGAATCATCGGTGTCCTCGCGAAATATTCGGACTCGCTCGAGTTCTTGTTTCGCAGAATCCAATGCTGTTCGACGATTACACCCCTCCTGCGCCGACTCGCGATTCGGGATATCCCGTCGAAGCGCCCGGATTCGCGGACGATGATGCGGAGTGCGCGTGGATCGTGACTGACATTCAAAACGACATGATCGCGAATGGTCACGCGTGGGGCGACATCGCACTCTTGTATCGCAAGCATGCGATCGGCGAATGCATCGAAGCTGCGTTTCTCAATGCGGCAATTCCGTGCCGACTCGCGCAGGGACGTGCGCTTGCTGAGGATCCCGTCGTTGCTTACGTGGTCGGTGCATTGCACGTGATCTCTTCTCCGGCCGACGTCATTTGGCGAGACAGTTTCTTTTCGATTGTTCTTCCGCGCGCATTGTTCGATGAAGCGCGCGCGCAATCGGAAGCTGCAAGGACCGATCTGCAGTGGCACCTGCGCTACATGCTGGCTCGCCGCCCCCTCCATGACGAAACGCGCCGGCAGATTCGCCGAGCGCTCGGTGCGTGGCGGAATCTCGAGGCGATTGGGCGACAGCACGACACTTTATCGTCTCTGGTGCAGGAGCTGGTTGCGCAGGTTCGTCGACTGCGATCGGTGCTCGATGAACGGCAGGAGGATCTGAGCGATCCAGCCGGATATCCGGAAGTCGTGCAACTTGCTGATCGTCTCCGGCATGCACGCGAGCGCGACACCATTCTCTGGATCGATAGACTTGGCGGCGCGGAAATTCCGCTCAAGGAAATGTTGATTGCGTGCGGATTCCGTCACGTGCAGCTTGGTGCATATCCGCCAACTGGTTGTGAGCAATTGGCTGCCGATGATGTGCCTTCGTTCGGATTTGCACTTGGATTGTTCAAGGCACTTCAGCTCCTTGAGATCGGCGACTTCAGTCCAGGCTCGCGCAATTTTACGGCGGTCGATCTCGAGACGACCGATACAGATACCGGCACTGCGGAGATTGTCGAGATTGCCGCGGTTCGCGTACGTGACGGCGAGATCGTCGAAGCCTTCACATCGCTGGTGAAACCGAATATCGCGATTCCTGCGAGCGCGACTGAAGTGCATGGAATCACCGATGGTGAAGTCGATTCTGCTCTGCCATTCGAGGCGGTGTGGCCGAAGTTCCGCGCGTTTTGCGGAGACGATGTGATCGTCGCGCACAACGGTTACGAGTACGACTTCATGATCATGCGGCGAATGTGTCGGCAGTGCGGAAAGAAATTCGACCTCTGTACTTACGACACGCTTCCGCTCGCGCGCGATCTATATCCGACGAGTCGCAAGCTCGACGATCTCGCGCGACAATTTGAAATCGATACCGGACGGTCGCATCGCGCGCCCGACGACGCGCACACGCTCGCCAAAGTTTTCGTGAAGCTCGACGATGCAAAGATCTGTCGCGCGCGAAAAACGGCGATGCTGGAGCTTCTCGACGAGCTCGGACTAGCGCTCGCCCTTTCGGATGAAGAGTCTCTCTGCGACGAAGCCCGGCTCTTTCTCAAATTCGCGCGACCATTCACGCTCGGCCGCTACAGCGATTGCCTCGAGTCATACGAACGCGAGCGCGCGGGCGACGAATCGATTCTTACCGTCGACGAAGCAATCGACCGGCTCGGCGGCGTGAAATTGATGGAAAAGATTCGGAGTGAGAAAGGCGCCGACGAACGTTATCCGGGAACCATGCAGAGATTGCGTCGGTTGATCGAGCACATTCCGGACGGCAACCGGCAAGAGCAGATAGATGTGTTTCTCGAGCGCGCGGTCTTGTCCAAATTCGACGGAACCGAGGCAGACAGCGGTCGCGTGAATTTATTGACGCTTCACTCCACGAAGGGCTTGGAGTTCTCGCGAGTGTACATCATCGGTGCGGAAGACGCGGAGCTCCCCGGCGGTCACCCGACGCGCGGTCCGACGCAGGACGAGGTCGAGGAAGCGAGGCGACTACTATATGTAGGTATGACGCGCGCCAAGGATCGCCTTGTGATCACCCGTGTAGAAACGAGGCGCGGCAAACTTACCGGCGGGCATAGGTTCCTTACTGAAATGGGCCTTCTGCCGACTTCGCCTCTTCTTTCAGTCTGACGAATATCGTCGTTAGGGCTGGCTGATCCCAAAATCGCGACAAATTTCTCGAACGAGGAATTCGTTGATTTCTCGATGCCGAGGAACAGTTGAGATGAGGTCCGCGCGCTTCACGCCGTGACTTTCAGCGGCTCCCGAATGACGTCGGAGTCCGAGCCTTCGTCGCCCGCGAGCGAACGATTGGCCGCGATAACCAGCTCGACCGCCTCTCGAAGATTCGCTCGGACTTCGTCAAGCGTCGCGCCTTGTGTGTTCGCGCCGGGAAGCTCCTCGACAAAGCCGACATAGCCTTCGCGTACCCGGCGATATACCGCAGTCAGATTGTAGTCCATTTCTTCCTCGGCAGGATGCTTCAGAAATATAGGGACCGTGATACACGTAGTAGTCGCAAAGTCTCGACGAGAGAAGCATTTCAACGCAGCTTTCGCTCATGCCTGAAACGTGGCGACTTCGCGTCGGAGATGCTGAGACGTCCGCGGTATTTGAACCTTCAGAAGATTCCGCCAACGCTCCGGTGTTCGTGTTCGCGCACGGCGCTGGTGGGAATAAGGACGATCGCGGAGTCGTGAACCTTTCCAGAATTTTGCGGGCACGCGGACTTGCTGTCGTACGATTCAATTTTCTTTATCGCGAAAAAAAATCGGGACGACCCGACCCGATGCCGCGACTGGAAGAATGTTTTGGGGCGGTCGTCGAACGCACTCGCGAAGAGCTTCATCCGAAGACACTGATCATCGGCGGACGCTCAATGGGCGGACGAGCCGCATCGATGATGGCCGCGGAAAATTTCAATTGCGACGGATTACTTCTCTTCGCGTATCCGCTTCACCCGCCCGGCCACCCCGAGAAATTGCGCGACGCGCATCTTCCGGCGATCACGGTTCCCGTTCTCTGCTTCAACGGAACACGCGATCCATTCATCACGAGGGATTTGATGGAAGCCGTGCTGAAGAAGGTGAAGACTCACTGGGAAATGCATTGGGTCGAAGGTGCGGATCACAGCTTTCACGTTCTCAAGTCATCTGGAAAAACTGACGCGCAAGTTCTCGATGAGATGGGCGACGTCACGAAAGACTGGGTCGCTAAACTCCGATAACGCGAAATCCGGTGGCGCGCGCGCCTAGTGCGAGAGCACGATCGTGCGTCGCGAATACCAGAGATTTGCCTCGCGTTTCTCGCCAGAGATCAGCGGTCGCGAGATGCAGCGCGTCGAGTGTGCCTAATGGTGCGCTCATTGGCTGAGAAGCTCGATGCAGAACTGCGCCGGTGAGCTCAACCAGATCGAGCCGCTCGAGGACGCGATAAACCGCTTCGCGACGCACTGCCGTTTCTTCAGCCGATAACTGCCCGGCAACGCGAAGCCGGTCGATTGTACGCAAACATTCAACTTCGACAAGACTGCTCGCGATTCCAGTCGTGATTCGTTTCCACTCCGGAATGCGGCCGGGTTGGCCGAGTACGATTCGAAGCAACACCGATGAGTCGAGGTAGGCGATCACCTTCGCTTTCGGTCTTCGAGGAGAAGAGCGACCGGATCGATGTCGAGTTTCACTGAAGGGGGCATTGGAATCTCGCCAAGAGTTTCGTATTTGCGCCTGCCCTCGCGAACAACGAGCGCGCTCGAACGTGTGTAGGGCACTACGCGGGCGATAGGCTCATTTCGATCGTAGACAGTGACTTCGTGTCCCCTTCTCACGATCCGCAGGTATTCGCTCAGCCGCGCTTTCAGCTCTGCTATCTTCACATCGGTCATAGTCACAAGATAGTCATAAATGACTAGATCGGCAATTTCTGAGCTGCTCTCAGCGTATTTGCGGTACGTGTTTTGAATCGCTGGTTAGGGATGAAATCTCCACTCTAACAGGAGCAGTTATAATGCGACCCCAACCATTCAACCTGATCGAGCGCGGAGCGTGGAGGAGCGTCGCCCTCCTATCGTTATTCGCCGCTTCAGGGCTCTCCGCGCAGGCGCGCCTTACGGTGCCCGCCGGCAGCGTATTTATCGTGCGAACAGCGACGCCGCTTCAGTCGTCGACCGCACAAGTCGGTCAGACTTTCGGGACGTTTGTGACGGATACCATCCGCCTCGATAATTACACGGTCATTCCCGCGGGCAGCAGAATTCGCGGAACGATTTCCTACGCGAAGCCGGCGACTCGTCAGGAATCCGGTGTAATCCAGGTCGATTTCAATCAGCTCATTCTTCCTGATGGAACGACCTATCCGATCGTTGCGAAACTGACGAGCACCGATCCAACCGAACGACAACAGATCGACGCGAGCCCCGATCCCCGCGTAGTTCTCGTTGGTGGTCGCGGCGGAATAGGTGCGGCAATCGCCGGCGCGGGCTCTGCTAATAGCGCCCCATCCGGAATTCTCGCGGCGCTCGGCGGGCTTCTTTCCACCGGATCAAACGTGAACGTTCCGGCGGGTACGCGACTGGCGGTTCAGCTCGAGGAGCCCCTCTCGTTACGAGCGCGTGGCGCAGCGCGCGCACCGGACGCGTACACGATTTACACCGCGTCTGACAGAATCAGTGCAGCGCAGCAGGCGCTAACCTCGCAGAATTACTATCACGGTTCGATCAACGGCCAGCTCGACGATGCGACTCGCCTAGCGATCTTCGACTATCAGCACGATAAGGGAATTACGGCGACTGGTAATCTCGATTGGCGCACTGCGCGCTCACTCGGCATAACGACTAGCGGCGGCGTTGTCGGTGGAAACGTCGGCACGAATTACGGCGCAGTTCTTTCACTCGACCAGGCGTCGACGTTGCGTCGTAATGCACAGACACTCGTTGGTCGTGAGCGACAGGATCTTTCACTGTCGAGTAGTGCGCAGTTCAATACCGGACGTGCGAACGCAGGCGGTGACATTGACCTCTGGTTTGCGCTTTCGGCATTTGCTGACAACGCATCGTTGTACGAGCAGCTCGTGCGCGACGGTAGCAACACGGATGCGGCCGCACTCGCGGGTCGGGCGCTGATCAACGCAGCGCGTCGAGTTGATACCGCGATGCAGAGTGCGCGACCATCTGGCTCGGTTCAGAGCTCTTGGTCATCGATGCGCCGACAACTTGGAATGATCGATTCGAGTTACAGCAACACTTACTAGCTTTTTTTGAACTGAACGAAGAGCGGCCGCTCACCAGAAGTCATGGTGAGCGGCCGATTTCATTCCATTCGCGTTACTTCTGCATCGCTAACGCCCTTTGAAACCGGGGATTGCCTCGCATCGAGTCCCAGAACGGGTCGGCCGAAATCCATGTGCCGCGCACTCTTCCTCCTGCGCCGGCTTCGAGCCATGCGAGCGCCTCTTCGTTCATCCCCAGCATGACGTACGTCTCGGCGCGGCGCGCACTCCTCGGCGGTTTTTTGAACCACGCCCACTGGCGAAGCGCCAGCTCTCTCTTGCCGAGCCCACCATATGCCCAGCCTAGATACATGTGCCACACTCCGTTTTTTGGTTCGGCTCTGGTGCTGACCTCGAGCAATGCGCGAAGAGAATCGAAATAGACGCGTGCCATTCGAAGGTCGTGCGTTGCGTAGTACATCTGAGCCTTGGCAACGAGATAGTCAACTGTATCAGCGCCCGCGTTGAATGCCTCAGGCGGAATGCTTCGCACTGCGCCGGCGAAATCCTGATGGCAGATCCGGAGCGGCCAGTTGAAGATCGGCTCCTTGGCGGCGAACACCACCATTTTGCGAATTCCCGCGCCTGCCGCCCCTGCTCGCATACTTGCGCAAGCCTTGTTCGCGTCGCCAGCGTCGAGGTCATTCGCTGCTTTGATCAGATAGTTGTTCGGTACGTCGGGAGCTAGTGAGATTGCTCGAGAGTATGCGCGGTCAGCATCCGCGAACATGTGCGCCGCGTTGTACTGCTCACCCAGCGCCTCGGCAACGTTGGCTGAGTGTGGATCGAGCTTCGCCGCGCGCTGAGCATAAGCCAGCCCGTCGCGCGGATCCCCCTGTAACGCGGCAAGGCCGTCCAGCGCATCGACATTGCTTGGCTCAGCCCTGAGAGCGAGCGCGAATTCGTCGCGCGCGCGCGGGTCCTCGATGTCCTGATAGTACGCACCGAGCGCAACATGAGTCTCTGCCAAATCAGGACGCAATCTCACGGCAAGCTCGGCGTAGTCTTTTACTTTCGCTCTCCGCTGCGCACCCGGCGCGTGTGTCACGCTGAAGTCGTAGCCTGTATTCGCCAGCAGCATATGGAGACGTGACATTTGCGCATAGGCGGCGGCGAATTTCGGGTCGAGAGTCGTCGCCTTCTCGTAGAATTTGAGAGCGGCCAAGGCTGCATCCCAATCATTGAAGCTCAGCCGCGAGACAATCTCGTTGCCATGCAGGTAAGAGTCGTAGGCATCGAGATTCGACGTGAGCTTCGCGGCCATCGAGCGCCGGACAGTCTCACCAAGAGTGATGTTGAGAGCATCGGCGACGCCCTCGGCCACCTGAGTTTGCACGTCGAAGACACTCGCCAGAACGTTGTCGAAGTTGTCAGTCCAGAGTTGCTCCTCGTCCGAAACACGAACGAGCTGCGGGCTCACTCGGACGCGACTCGTCCCGTTGGGTGATTTCTCCCAGCGTACAGAGCCTTCGAGTAGATAGTCCACTCCCAGCTCGTCACCGATCTGCTTGACGGTTTTCGTCGGCTTCCTGTACTTGTTCGCGCTGCTGCGCGCGACAACCGCGAGACCGGGAATCGTCGCCAGATGATCGTTGATTTCA
>WNGI01009346.1_pt1 | contig 13491 bp, 11 predicted proteins | sample 5400621 | NCBI WGS metagenome assembly WNGI01 (sample SAMN13153374, study PRJNA577476) | soil metagenome | isolation source: 20 cm soil or saprolite under Garry oak tree replicate 1 | place: USA:California | collected 2016-06-15
GCATAGGAGAAAGAAAGATCAACCGGAAATGAACTGAGAACAGAGATTCGTTCCGATTTGGTGTGCTGTGCAGGTTAGAACAGGGATGGCCGTCCGCCACCACCAAGCAACGATGGATTCACGTTCGCGATCGTGTGCGTGCCTTCATTTCCGCCCCAGGAGAACAGCAGGAACACCTGAGGGAAACCCCCGGCACGGAGAGTCAGGCCCGCAGAAAAGCTGTGGACCCAGGGATTAGAACCGAGATCGCCGCGAGTCAAGGCCACCTTGCCTTCGTCGGCCATGAACGCAACACCCAGCGGCAAATTCCAAACGGAATGCTGGGAACGCGCCAAAGGGCCCAAAGGGCCGTCTCGCAGGTGCAAGGCTGGGGAAAAATGCCGCAACGGTCCTGCCCGTGGCTTGCCTTCACCTCAAAAGCTGGATGCGCTCGCGCTTTGTGCCCTAGCGCTCAGGATTTCCACGGCGCGCTGAAGAAGGCTTTCGAACTCACACGGTTCGACGCGCATGCGCGAATCAATTTCTTCGGGAAGATCCCGCGAAGATGCAAGATTGCTTTCTGATAGCTTCATTGTCTTGTCGTTCAAGTTCATGGATGCGTCACTCTCCGGGGATAGCGGTTCCCTCACAAGTGGTGATCTTGTGTGCGATATCGTTTCACCAAGAATGACCGCTTCAACAGCCCTCGAGCAGTCCCTACCCGTTCCACAATTTCCCGCGCATCGACTACGAGCCGGCGTACAACTGGAAGGGGGCCCAGTAGAAGGGCTTCCTAAAGACGGAGTCAGGGTCGGCGGAACGCAGGAGCCCGAGCTTGGCGTCGCGCAGGGCCGTCGCGGGGTCCTTGCCCTGAAATAGTTCGCGGTAAAACGCATCCATTAACTGCGGAGTGGAGGCATCGCTCACTTCCCAGAGCGCGCCAATGACGTTGTGCGCGCCGGCAGCCAGAAAGGCCCAGGAGAGACCGACCAACCCCTCTCCGGAATAGGCGCGTGTGCCGGAGCCGTTGCAGGCGGAGATGGTCACGAGATTGGCATTCAATCGTCGCTGCACGATGTCTCGCGCATACAGCTTGTACGTGTCTCCAGCGGGTTCCTTGCTGAGAATGACGGCGGATTCGAGGGGACGTGTGCGGCTGGCGGTGCCGTGGGTGACGAAATGGAGGTAGGAGAAGCGGCCGGGTTCACTGCCCAGATACGCTTTCGGGGTAGCCTTGGGCCCCTGCAGAATTGCGCGGCGCGGCGCAGGGAAATACTCCTCAACCTTCTGCATTTCGGCGCGCGCCTGGGGCAGAGGGCCAAATTCGGGAACGGGAAGCGCATCACCGACGAGAAGCAGATTCTTTTCTTTGGGAGGCGCGCGATTGGCGGCGAACGCCAGTAGCGACAAGGAGTTGGCCGTAGTCACGGTCACGTCCTCGATCCAAAAATGAGGTCGCGGTCCGGACACGATGAGGGTTTCAAAATTAAGCCCATAGAGGCTGGCGTCAGGGAGCAGGATCACACGCGAACCACGGGGAATCAGCTCCTTTGCGGGTTCCACGAGAGACATGTACAGCTTTTCACCTGCGGACGTAGCATTCAGCAAGAGGTCGCCGGACTTGAGCGTGAATTCTCGGTAAGACTTGATCAAAGGATTGATCTCCCGGTCCGGTGGCAGGGTGAAGCACGCCGTCTTTGAAGGTGTGACAGCCCATAGATAGGAGTGCTTTTCCCCAAGCCAATAAACAAGAAGCGTCGCACGAAGGCGCTGGGCAAGTTGCTGGGGCCACACACGCGGCGTAGCGCGCGGAGAGTTGACTTGCCCGTTAGTCGATAGACCCTCGGACAAAGTCCGCGCACGGCTGAGTTCCGCCTGGTTCAGAGCGTCGGCGGGTCTGCCGTGGCGGATCAAGAAATCGATGTATTCGCCGTACACTGCAATCCCGGCGGACAGGAAGCTCAATCGCAATTCATCGTGGCTTACCGACTGCCGTGCCTTCTCGATCGTTTCGATGGCTCGTCGGTAAAGTTGCTCGGCCTCGACCGACCTTCCTTCGTCGTCTCGTACTCCTGCAAGGCCGGCTTCGGCCGCCCAACGCAGCGGGGTCGCAGCAGTTGGATTCTCGAGGACCAGTTGAAAGAAATTCTCGGCATCGGAAAAACGCCTTTGGGTCTCCGAGATGTGGCCCGCCATAAGGAGTGAATCGAGCGTGCCAAATTTGTCGCTCCCGGCACCCTCTATTTTCATGGCCTCGTCGTTGTACAGCTCCGCCTCGCTTAGGCGGTTGGTATGCAGCATAATTTCCGTTAACATGTTAAGGCAGAGTACGGTGGTTTGCGCATTCTTCAGCTGGCGCGCGTTGTCGAGCGTGTTTCGTGCCAGATCCTCAGCTAGCGCGTATTCGCGAAGTGCCATATACGAGGCTGCAACGCCCGAGAACCAATAGTTGGAGTAGCCGCTGAGTCCACTCTTGCCCGAAGCCTCGGCGCCCTGTTTGTAAAAATCGAGCGCACTGTCATAGTCACCCAACTCAAAGTAGCTCCACCCCATGTTACCGAGCGCGGTGGCAACAAATGTCAGTTTTCCCATAGACCGGGAAAGCTGGAGGGCTGCTTGATTTTGGTCGACGGCTGCATCAAACCGTTCTTGACTCATTGCAAGTCGAGCTAGATTGACCAGCGCAGCCGCTTCCTGGTCACGATCATTCTGCTGGCGAGCAAGAAACAAGGCGCGATGGTATGTCTCGTCAGCAACTGAGTAGTTCTTCTGATCGACCTCCAGAGCAGCTCTCTCGATTAAGACTTTGGGCAGCAGTCCCTGAAATGAAGATGTTGCTCGTTGTTCGGCGGCCACAAATGCTCGATGCGACCCCTCAAAATCCTGACCGATCCTGTACGCGACGCCCTCGAGGATAAGCTTCTGAACCGCTATGTCTGTGCCGGCAAGTGGCGCGGGGAGATCGCCCCTCAGTACCGCGAGTGCATTTGAGGAGTCGGACTGCGAAGCGAGAATCCGGGCCTTGAGAATCCGAAAGCGCCACAGCCACTCTACGTTGCTGGCGCCGCGCTTGAGGGCTAGATCTACATCCCTATTAGCGTCAGTTAGCTCACCTCGGTTGATTTTGAGGTTTATTTGATTGTAGACAGCCTGAGGATCGGCGGGCGTGCGACAGCCCTCGGCCAACAAAATTGCCGCAAGGCATGCGCAGAGCCCAGTAAATCCTACTCTCAAGGCGGCGTTGGTTGGCCGTTGGTCGTGGTTTCGGCGGCCGCGATGTTCGCCACGTGGGGCGAGCCGAGTTCCAGGCGGAGCATCGTCAGGGTTTTGGTTCCCGGTTCGGCGAAGATTTCCGCCAAAAAGATTTTTCCAAAATTCTTGACCTCGATGAGGTGTTGCTTGACATCGACGCCACTCAGCTTGGTCTCGATTTCTTCCACCAGCGAGCAAACGGCCACCTGCCGGTCTTGGTCGAGTGCTACTATTTTCCCGGATTTCTTGTCACCGGCAATACCCTTTGCCAGATCCCCAAAGGTCTTGCATTTGACCAGCAGGTCGTGCCGAAGTATGACTTTCACGTCCGCTCCGTTGATCTTCAGTCCCTCGAACCGGCTGTCCTCGGCGATGATGTGCCCTTCGGGTTCTTTCGGGCTGTGGACCGACGTGAGGCGCGAGACGATACGGTCGGCCGTGACCATTCCCAGAATGTTAAGACCCCTGACGACCGTGCTGGCGTGGGTCACGAAAGTCTCGTCGCGCCGGCGCTTACCGGAGATATGCGTATGCGCGGACTTGAAGCACACGAAATCCTGAAAATGGAAATCCTCGACCCGCGCTATGGCGTGTCCACCGATAGTGGATAGCGCGGCAGAGGCTTGAGCAGGGATTATAGACCACAGTGGATGACGAAACTCACCGCTAAGGGCATGGCCGTGGGCGTGAAAGTGAAAAGGGAGACGATACAGGTTTGCCATCGGGGACTCCTCGACTGGTGAAGCGAGTTAGCAGCTTGCAGAAGCTAGAAGCGTTTTTCCGGGATGGAAGCCCATGGCGGCGACATGTCCGATGTCTGAGCTCAGGCTAACACTCCTCAAGAATGATCCACGACCTCCGCAGCTTGCCAATCTTATTCATCTACTGGCGGATTGCAACGTTAAATGTAAAGTATTGCGGTTTGCCATCATTGACGGCCTTTTTCGTGACAGGATCGGCGCCGAGGAAGACTAAGCTGTACTGGCCGGAACGCGAAATTAATCCTGCCGGGACGGGTAGATGCAATTCCCTCCTAGCCTGCTCTGCAGGGACGATAAGTTGTTGGAGGACGCGACCGGAGGCGTCCTGCAACTGACAGAGATAGGCTCCTAGCCTGCTCTGCAGGGACGATAAGTTGTTGGAGGACGCGACCGGAGGCGTCCTGCAACTGACAGAGATAGGCGGGAAAACTGGAAGATGGCATGAAATCAAGCTGCAGGAGAAATCCTTCGTTGGCACGGACCTCGAAAGCAGCCTCGTTGACCACTCCCTCAGTCCCCCCGCGAGTACCCGAAGGGTGCAGCAGGAAGGACTGGCCATAAATTTGTGCAACAGTTCGGGATGAGGTGTTCCTCGCCTGGGGAATGGTGACCGTATTCTGATAAGCGATGATCAGCAGCAGAGCCGCGAACGCCGGTATCGCCGTAATGGGCTGGAACCAGCGCACGCCAAGCGCCGGAACGGGATCTGCCGCGAGCGGGTTGGCCTTCTCTTGCCGCCAGACTTCGCGCGTCGAGTCGGTAAAGGTGGCCAGCGCCTTCAGATCGATGGCACATTCCGCGCATTCGAAATAATGTTCTTCGTATTCCTCCCGCTGGATCTGGGAGAGTTCGCCGAGCACATACTTTACTGCCGCTTGCAGTTGTATTGCTTCGTGGTGATTCATATTTGCCATCCGAAGGGTAGTGCAGGGAGGCACTAAAACGTTTCACTGTTTTCCCAGGCCAGCCGCGTGTTTGGCAATCCCCCTCTGGCCTTTCTCATAGAGGGCCTTGAACTTGTCCTTGGCGCGATGGACTAGCACTCTCAGGTACTCGCGATCGACCCCCAGTTCCCGGCATATCATGTCCTTCTCCTTATCTTCTAAGAAGATAGCGCGAAGAAGCGCGCGGTCCCGTTCTGGCATTCCGTCGAGGATCCGACGCACCTGCTCCCCAGATTGTTTGGTGACCAGCATGCCCTCCAAATCCAATATTTTGTCCGGTATATCCTCGTGCTCGTCCTCCATCGGCTGGCTCTTAGCGGAAGATCTGTAGTACTCCAGTAAGATGTTGTTACAAATGGAGTTAACGAACGCTCCGAAGCGCTCCGGCTGGCGCACGCCGCCGACTTTGCGCAAGGAGGCAATGACTCGAATAAAAGTTTCCTGCTGCAAGTCTTCTACTTTATCTGGGGGAATTCTCCTAGACCGGAGCTTGATACGCAGGAGTTGCTCAAAATAAACGACAAAGTGTTGCTCGGTCGACGGGTCCCCCTCCCGCAGCCGTTCCACGTACGCTTGGCTAAAAGTGAAGAACTCCACGCTGGCCTCGGATTCTTGGCGGAGCAGTATAGCGTCGCACCCCCTTTTGGGGCAATGAGACTTATGATTCATCAACATTCCGTTGAAACGGATTCGAGGACAGATGCACTACTCGTTTGTAGGAACCCCAGTAAGCTCGGGAGTCCTTATCCGTGGGGAACCTTCCCCGGTCCCCATGTGCCCCAGTGGGCGCATTCTGGCCCGCCCTGAACGGGCGAGGATGCGCCTCCCCTCTCTGAAGGGTGGGCCAATTGATTGGAGGAACTTTGACAAGGCCGGCGAGTTACGTAGGCAGTATAAAAGATGCCGCTCATCCCTTCCCCCAACCTACCGGGCTAAGATCGCAGCCGCCGACAACCAAGGGGAGATCGGGTCTTCCCCCGGTGACTGCCCTGAGTGTGGAATTTGTCGCCAAGCCCCAAGAAGCTCACCGAGTGCAAACGGCGATTCCGGCCGCCATTGCCGGGGCGCTGAAGGATGTAACCGGATTCGCCGGATGCCTGGTAATGATTGCAGATCAGGAAGCCCGGCTGGTAACCGTGGTCACACTCTGGTGCGGGGATGATTGGGTGCAACGATGCGGCGAAAACGTCCCCTGGGTGCGCGCGCTGTTGGCGCCGTATCTGGATCGCTGCCTGCGGGTGCAAACCATGGTCGCGCACGTGCCGTTGTTGCCAGCGATTCGGCCGGAAACAATTGCGGCCCGTGAGTGCTCGGTGATAGAGGACCTTCTTTGCGAAGATGAAACCGTTTGTGTCGCGTAGTTCTTATGGTTAAGGAAAGATTCGGAGAAGAATGAGATCGATCGTGGAGTTAAATCAACGGGCCGGGGTGGAATGGATACGATGCTTGCGAAACGAAACTGCCGGATGGGTTCTTGTAGTGGCTCCGCGATTACTGCATTGGATCACCAGGCTCTTTGCCTGAAACACTTCCTGCTGTGTTGTTATGAAAGGCTTGAGGGCCTTGATCCGCGGGGCCGCAAGTTCAGCGCTGAACCCGTCGACGTGCCCTCCATGCGCGCTTTCGTTGAGGAATGCTCGCGCAAGGCGCTCGACGTCAGCCTGCAATCTAAGAACCTGAACAATCTTGAGCGCGGACGTTTGCTGGATATTTTGCTCTGGGCAAGTGAACTGTTCCTCTTGTTGCGAGCCCCGCGCCTAACACTGGCCCAATCGCTAGCTTGCTCTGAAGAGCCGCTTGCGGTCCGCGCAGCTTCTCAAAGTTTCTGAGTTTCGCAATTTTCCGATTTCCATTTACCTTCTTCTCGGCGGTGTGGCGTCCGAACGGCAAAGGGCGCGCCATTAATCGTTGTCGGACGGGCGCACGGAGCTGCGGACGCGGCCAAGCAGTCGAGCTGCCCATTCGGTCCAAGGCGCGGCTTCGAACTCTGCCAGGTAGGAATACGCCACCGGTACCACCAACAAGGTGAGCAGCAAACAAAGAGTCTGTCCGCCGATAATCGTTACCGCGATCGAGGCGCGCTGCTCCGAACCTGCCCCGATGCCGATGGCCACCGGAATCAGCCCCGCGATGATAGAAAGCGTGGTCATCAGGATGGGCCGCAGGCGCACGCGATTCGCCTCCATGATCGCCTCTCCGACGGGCATCCCTTGGGCCCGCAGTCGATTGGTGTAATCCACTTGTAAGATGCCGTTCTTTTTCACGATACCGAGCAGCAGGAACATTCCCAAGGCGCTCCACAGGCTCAGGGCGCGTCCGGTGATCCACAACGAGAAGAGCGCGAACGGCACGCTCAGCGGAAGCGTCAGCATGATGATGAAGGGATAGGTGAAACTCTCGAACTGTGCCGCCAGCACCATGTACATGAAGATAGAGGCCAGCAACATCGCTAGCAGGAGATTCCAGGTGGTCTCCTCCAGGACTTTCACCTGTCCGGAAAATAAGTAGGAGTACCCGGCGGGCAAACCGACTTCCTTGATGGACTGCACGGTGTGCGCGGCAGCCAGGTCCAGCGGATAGCCGGTAGCTACGTTAGCGTAGACGCTGACTTGAAATTCGCGATTGTAACGCTGGAGGGACGCAGGGCCGGCGCCGCGCCCGATGGTGGCGACATTTTCCAGGCGCACCTGCCCAAGTTTCGTTGAAGGCACCATCATGCGAGCGAGAACATCGGGATTGTCCCGCTGCTCAGGCAACAATTGCATGGTGACCGGATACTGTTCCGAGCCCTCTTTAAACCGGGTAATCTCGTCTTCGCCGGAATAGAACAGTCTAACGGCATCGCTGACGTCGGTCATGCGCACGCCGATATCCGCAGCCCGCTGCCGATCCACCTTCACCTGCAACTCCGGCGTATTCAGGTTGAGGCTGGGGTTGACGTCCACCAGGTCGGGATACTTCATCATCCGGCCGGCGGCCTGCTTGCTGAGCTCCGCCAGTTGTGCAAGCTCCGGACCGCGAATTACCGCGGCAATGGGAAAATAAATTTCACCTCCCAGAACGGAAGGCAGGCGTACGTTGTAGGTCATGTTTCGGTAGCTCGAAAGGATTCCACGAACGGCGGTGGCCATCTGCGCGTGCGTGCGGTTTCGCTCGCTGCGCGGCACCAGCACGATGAAAAAGTGGGCGTGATTGGTCGTCCCGTGCGTATACGATTGGACCAGGGCCACCTCCGGCAGGGCAATGATGCGCTCGGCCATCTCCTGCGCCAGCTTGGTGGTTTTGTCGAGCGAGGTGCCTTCGGGAAGCGAGTAGGAACTGATCAATTCGGATTGGTCGTCGGCGGGAATCCAGTCACGTCCCACCAGATGATAGAAACCGAATGTGGAAAGAAAAGTCGCTGCACAAATCAGGATAATCACGCGCCGGTGCGACAGGGACCAATTTAGCATCCTCAGATAGAGCACTTCGACGGAGTGCAGGAAACCCTGAGTGTGCGCTTTCTTTTCTCGGCCCCCCAACTTGAGGAAACGCGAACTCAACATGGGCGTCAGCGTGAAGGCCACCAACAGTGAGACGAGAATGGCCATGGCCATGGTCCATCCGAAAGAATTGACGTACTTGCGGGCGTATCCGGTCATGAACGCGATGGGCAGGAAGATGATCACCAATGAGAGTGTCGTGGCCATCACCGCCAGCCCAATTTCCTTGGTGGCCTCGACCGCGGCAAGAGCGCGGTCTCTTCCCTTTTCGTCCATGAATCTAAAAATGTTTTCGAGGACAATGATGGCATCATCGATGACTATTCCAACGGCGAGGGTCAGCGCCAAGAGCGTTATATTGTTGAGAGAGAAGTCCATGCCACGCATCAAAGTGAACGTAGCAATGATGGAAGCGGGGATGGCCACCGCGGCGATCAGCACCGCACGCCAGTTGCGAATGAAGAGCCAGACAACCATGCTGGCGAGAACGCTGCCCAGAATCAGGTGCTCGATCAGCGAATGCACCGAAGCTTTGATGAAATCGGAGATGTCGTGGACTACTTGGAGTTGAATGCCCGGCGGCATCTGCGCGCGCAAATCATCAAGCTTGCTCCTCACGTCGTCCGCCACGCGTACGGTGTTGGCGCCGGATTGGCGGAGAACCTGAATGGCCACGACGTCTTGTGCCGCCGTGCCCTTCCGAAAGAGTGCCGACCAAGTGCGCAGTTCCTGGGCGCCATCCTCGACTCGCGCCACATCGCGGATGCGCACGGGCGTGCCTCCGCGCGTCCCGAGCACGATCTCGCCGAATTGCTCAGCGGAAGTCACGCGCCCCAGAGTGCGCAGCCCCAGTTCCTGGGGGCCGGTGATCATGCGCCCGCCCGGCGCTTCGATGTTCTCGCGCTGCAGCGCCTCGCGCACGTCGAGGACCGTGAAGTTGTGAGCGGTGAGCTTTTGCGCGTCCAGGAGGACGCGGATTTGCCGCCCTTGCCCTCCGGTAAGCTCGACGCTGCCGACTCCATCCACCGTTTGAATGACGCGGCGCACTTGCTTGTCGGCGATCTCCGTCAGCTCGCGGCGGCTCATGGGGCCGCTCACGAGGAGTGTCATGATGGGATCAGACTGCGGATCCTGCTTTGTGATGATTGGCGGAAGAGTGTCGCGTGGCAGCCGATCAATGGCTCCCGCAACTTTTTCTCGGATGTCCTGAGCGGCGCCCTCGATGTCGCGCTCGAGCACAAAAGTACAGGTGATATAAGCAAAGCCTTCGAAGGAATAAACGCTGATCTCATCGATGCCGCTGACCGAGGAGATGGCATCCTCGAGTGGCAAGACGACTCCGGTGACAACTTCTTCGGGAGTTGCCCCGGGCAGCCGTACTTCCACGTTTACCGTGGCGGGGTCCGCTTTGGGAAAAAGGTCGACGGCCAGCCCGCGGTAGGAAAACACACCCAGCGTCACGAGAAAAGCAATCAGCATCACCGTGAAGACGGGATACTTTACGCAGGTTTCGGCGAGCTTCATCGCTTTATCGCTTCAACGACGGACGCGCGTGATCTTCACATCCGGATTACTTCGCTGCCGGCGTGGTCCGCTCAGCCTGCTCTCGCACGACGGAGCCCTCGTGCAATTCGCCGGAAATGGCCACGGCAACCCGGTCACCTGGCTTCAACCCCTCGGCCACTTCAAAACGCCGCCCCCGCTCATCTTCCGTCTGGCCGGCGGGGCGAATCTGCCGTTCCGAGACGCGATTACCGTTCAGCAGAAAGACTTTATAGACGCCGTAGCGATAGTTTATGGCTCTTTCCGGGAGAAAGATGGTTTTCTCTTCTTTCTCACTGGGGATAGAGGCTTCCAGAAAGAAGCCGGGCTTCAACCGCCCATCGAGATTCGCAAGGAGTGCTTCCGCTTCAAAGGTACGTGAATCCTGTGCCACCACCGGGTTAATGCGCGAGATTTTACCTTGAAAGGTTTCGCCGGGAAAAGCCTCCACGTGCAAATCGACCGTGGCGCCGTCTTTCACCCATCCGGCCCAGCGCTCCGGCACCGCCAGTCGCGCGCGCAAGCGGTCCGTGCGAACCAGCACCATCACCGGACTTTGGACGCGCAGGTATTCGCCGGGATGCACGTTCCGCGTCTTGATGGCGCCAGGAAATGGCGCGCGAATGGCCGCGTCAGCGAGCTTTTTTTCGGCCAGGTTCTCGCTGGCTTCGCTGGAAATCAGCAGCGCCTTCAGCCGATCCACTTCCTGCAGCGCGACATTGTAAGTCGCTTTCGTACTCTGGAAGCGGCTTGCCGCTTCGTCGAGTTGCTGCTGCGAAATCAGATTGTCCTTGAACATCTGCTGCGCGCGGCCGTACTTGTGATCGGCGTCAAAGAGGTCCGCCTCCGCGCGCTGCACGGAGGCAAGTATTTTGGGATCGGACGGCGGCGGATCGTTCGGTCCGATCCCCAGCTGCGCACGCACCTGCGTCACCAGGCCGCGCTGGCGGTCCACTTCGAATTGCAGCTCCTGCGGATCGATGGCGATGAGCGCCTGACCTTCTTTGACATGGTCGCCGACGTCGGCAAGCACTTCGGCCACTCGGCCATCCACTTGCGAACTCAAAATGCTTTCTTCAAACGCATAGAGCGAGCCCACCGCCTGGATGCGCCGCCGGGCGGTTTCTTCGGCAACGGTGTAGAAATGCACGGGCGTGGGGTGAGCCGCGTCTCCCAGCACGCTGGCTGTTTGGGTCTTGGAACACCCTACGGCGAACACCGTGGCCAGCAGAACGAGCGGGACGAGGCAGTTGTGCCCTCGCCGAAAATCCCGTTTTCGGTATATTTTCTGACGCACGGTGACTGGCAATCCCCCGTCTTTTTGTTTTGACGCATGACTATAGCCAAGGGTTTCGGCTTATGCGCAAACGTAAAGATTGTACCAGCGCTCGGCAGGAATTTAGGTCACAAACTGGCCTCGAGCTGCGCAGGAGTTGGGCGTAAGAATTCAGCGTCTTGATCAGGCTCTCGAAGCTTGAGCCGTGGGGCGCAACGATGGTGAAGACCGGGGATTCATCTCTTTAAATCACAGTAGCAGATTGGCAGCGCCGGGCACATCTGCAGGCGAAACATGTCGTACCCGCTAAACGCTTGGCAACAATCACTGGCGAGTACCGATGCCCATCGCGACCCTAACGTTGTTTCGCGGGCTCGCTGCGAGCGCATTCAAAGTGGTATAACTTCCGCGTCTGGAGAATTTGAGGTTGAAGAATTCCGGAGCCGACGTTGAGCACGGTCAGAGAAGTTACCTACGAAGTTCTGCGCAATTTAGGGATGACGGTGATCTTCGGCAATCCCGGCTCGACGGAACTGCCCTTTCTCCGCGACATGCCCTCTGATTTTCGATATGTCCTGGGACTCCACGAAAATATATGGATGATGTCGTAAATCTGAACCGCCGGGAACTCCTCAAAACTACTACCGGGCTGCTGACCGGTTTGGTTGTCGCGGGAAGTCCCCTCGCCTTGGTCGCGCCGGGGCGTGCCTGGGCCGTCGATCTGACGGCCCTGACGAGCGCCGAGGGCACCGAACTTATGGCCGTGGCACGCACCATCGTGCCGCACGACAAGCTGGATGATGCGGCCTATGCGATGGTTATTAAGGCCATCGACAGCGATGCAGAGAAAGACGAGAGCAATCGCAAGATGCTCAAAGAAGGTCTCGCTGCGCTCGGCTCGGAATTCGCAGCAGGCTCGGAGAACGACCGCGTTGCGGCGCTGAAGAAAATGGAATCCTCCGCATTTTTTCAAGCGATGCGCCTGAAAACGGTGCAAGTTCTCTATGCTACCCCCATGGCCTATGTCTACTTTGGTTACGAAGGCGAGGCATTCTCAAAAGGCGGGTATCTCCAGCGCGGATTCAACGATCTGCGCTGGTTGCCGGAAGTGCCTCTCGAGGACGGCGGGCCGATGCCGGTCAGCTCGTAGGTAGTGGAGAACTCCGACATGAGTCACATCGATCTTCATGACTCGAGCGCTGTGGTCATCATCGGCTCCGGTGCTGGAGGTGGCACGCTGGCGCATGAACTGACCCGCCGCGGCATCAAAGTCGTTTTACTGGAGGCCGGCAAGCGGCAGTCTACTGAGACGTTTTCACAGGTGCCCGGAGAAGCCTTTGCTCAATTGACCTGGCTCGATACACGCACGCAGAGTGGCAATTGGGGCGTCGCGCGGGACTTCCCCGCTCTGCCCGTGTGGCACTGCAAGACCGTCGGCGGCACCACGGTTCACTGGACCGCATCTGCGCCGCGGCTTCAGCCCTGGGAACTTCGAGCAAGAACGACTTATGGAAATGTTGCCGGCGCTTCGCTGATCGACTGGCCGATCTCCTACGAAGAACTGGAGAAGTATTATGAAATCGCGGAACACCGTCTCGGCGTGACACGCCGCAACGGCGTTCCCGGCTTGCCTGCTTCGAACAATTTCAAGGTCATGTACGCGGGAGCGAAGAAGCTCGGCTACCAGCAAGTGCACACCGGCCACATGGCCATCAATTCGCGCGCCTTCGACGGGCGGGGCTACTGCATCCAACAAGGTTTTTGCGTGCAGGGCTGCAAGATGGGCGCGAAGTGGAGCACGCTTTACACGGAAATCCCGCGAGCCGAAGCGACTGGGAATCTGGACCTGCGGATCGAATCCATGGCCACAAAAATTGAACATGGCCCCAACGGCCGCGTCAACGCCGTCGTGTATCGGGATAATCAGGGCAAAGAACAGCGACAACGGGCCCGCCTGATCTGCGTGGCCGGCAACGCCATCGAGACGGCTCGTCTGCTGCTGCTTTCTGCTTCTTCGAAATTTCCGCAAGGTCTCGCCAACACTTCCGGCCAGGTGGGCCGCAACTATTGTCACCATATCACCGGCTTTGTCTGGGGGATCTTTGACAAGCCTGTCTATTCTTGGCGCGGAGCCACGCTGGCAGGAGTGGTCGAAGACGAAGTGCGCAACGATCCGCGCCGCGGTTTCGTCGGCGGATACCGCCTTGAACTCCTCACCCTGGATCTTCCGACGTTTCCCCTGGTGGGCTTGCCCT
>WNGI01003737.1_pt1 | contig 13489 bp, 13 predicted proteins | sample 5400621 | NCBI WGS metagenome assembly WNGI01 (sample SAMN13153374, study PRJNA577476) | soil metagenome | isolation source: 20 cm soil or saprolite under Garry oak tree replicate 1 | place: USA:California | collected 2016-06-15
TGGTGTAGTCCGGGTCGGGCATGATCCGCATCTTGGGCCCGACCTCGCGCCGCATCTTGCGGACCCGCCCGATGTAGCGACGTTCTGTGTCGAGCAAGTGGTTGAGGATCTCAGCGATCGACCACGCACCCGGCGTCTCTGCGACCTCTTCGCCCAGGTCGCCGAGCAAGAGGCCGATGGTGTCGAGGGTCGCTCCGCAGCTGCCGATCAGGTCGGCGGCTTCATCAAAAGCCACGGGTTCATTCTCAGGTGCCTGGAGCCGACGGTGGGATTCGAACCCACGACCTGCCACTTACGAGGCGGCTGCTCTGCCAGCTGAGCTACGTCGGCAAACTGGCCTGCGAAATCGCGTCTATTCGACGCGTAGTCGCGGGCCCTTAGGCTAGCATCGAAGATGATGAGGACACTGGACGTCGAGCGTCTTGCGGCGGGCGATTATGCCCTCATCAAGCCCCTGCTCGTGGAGCTTCATCTGGGTGAGCAGGTCCACTATTCGGACCATCCGCAGCTCAGCCGCGGCGAGATCGAGCGCCATCTGACCGAGATCCCGTCGGCCTTCCGAGGCGAGAACGTGATCTATGCGGTCCGGGACGAGGTCGGCGAGATGGTCGGATTCTGCTGGATCGTCCTGTACGACCCCGGAACCGGGCTGGAGGGCGAGGTCGCCGAGCTCTACGTGGCCGCCGAGCACCGCGGACGGGGGATCGGGGACATGCTCGTCCGGGAGGCCGTCAAGCTCTTCGACGAGCGCCGCGTGACCCTCGCCTATGTGTGGACGCGCCCCGACAACGACTCGGCAGTCCGCCTCTACCGCTCGGCCGGCTTCGAGACGAACCGCCAGCTCGTCATGACCTGGTACCCGAAGGACCCTCTCCAACCCCGCTGACACCCGCCAACTAAAGTCAAAGGGTGAGGCCGATCCTCCTCGTGGCCGCTGGCCTGCTCGTCACGGCGCTGGTCGCCGCGGGGGTCACCCTGGCCGTGCTCCAGGTGCAGTCCCGCACCAACCCACAGCAGGTCAACCTTCGCTCGGGTGTCACCCTGACGGAGGACTCGGCCATCGTCCAGGCAGCCGCGCGCGCGAGACCCGCTGTCGTGAGCGTCGTCACCCAACAGCAGCCCGCCCTATCCCGCGGCTCGGGCTACCTGGCGACCTCTGACGGATACATAGTCACGAACATCGGCGTCATCGCCGGCGCAGGTGGCATGACCGTGCTGGTGCCTGGCGACAGCAAAGCGCACGAGGCGCGGCTGGTCGACTACGACTGTCAGACCGGCGTGGCTGTGTTGAAGATCGACAAGGTCAGCGGCCTGCCGACGCTTGCGTTTGCCGACCCGAATGCGCTCCAGCAGGGCCAGGTGACTGTCGCGGTGGGCGGGCCCTTTGACGGCAGCGCGGTGACCCCGGGCTATGTCAGCGCGATGCACCGGGTGGTGTCGATCCCCAACCCGTCGGCTTCGAGCAAGCAGCTCGAGCTGAGCGACACAATCCAGACCAGCGCCCGCATCAACTCCGGCACCTCAGGTGGACCCCTGCTGAACGTGCAGGGCCAGGTCGTAGCCGTTGCCATGTCACCGCAGGCGGCGTCCGGGATCAGCGGGTTCGGCCTCAACGTGGCCGACATCCAGGACGTCGTTCAGCAGATCCTGCAGAACGGGCAGGTCGTCGTCTCGTCGCTTGGAGCAGCCACCACTGAGCTCAGTCCGGAGCTTGCGGCGCTCTACAACCTTGCCGCGGGCAGCCAGATCGTCACGCTCGAGCAGGGCGGGCCGGCGGCTGCGGCCGGCCTGCAGCCGGGCGACGTGATCACGCAGCTTGACGACGTCAAGGTCGATGCGGCGCATCCCTTGAGCCTTGTTCTTCGTTCGCGCTTCCGGCCGAGCCAGCGGGTGGCTGTCACCTACACGCGCGGGAGAACCTCGACGCAGGCGCAGCTGACCCTCGCCGGGCAGCACCCGACCTGTACATGAAAACCGCGTCTAAATGAGCAGAGTGGTCACCGGCGGCGTCCGCGAGCAGCTCGAAGATGCGCTGATCAAGGCGGTGCGCACGTTGGGCGTCGAGGGCCAGCTGCCCGACCTCGAGCTGGGTCGCGCGAAGGAGGCGGAGCGCGGCGAGTACGCCAGCTCGGCGGGCTTGAAGCTGGCCCGGGTGCTGAAGCAGCCGCCAGCACAGATCGCCGCCCGGATCGCCGAAACGATAGTGGTGTCCGAAGGCGCCGCCACGGTGGAGGCCGTCGGAGGTTACGTCAACTTCCGGCTGACCCCGCAATGGCTGCAGCGATTGGTCGCGGAGGTGACGGTCGCCGGTCCGACCTACGGCTCGGCTGACATCGGCCGGGGCGAGCGGCTCCAGGTCGAGTTCGCGAGCATCAACCCAACAGGGCCGCTGCACATCGGCCACGGCCGGGGCACGATCCTCGGCGACTCGATCTGCCGGCTGCTCGAGTTCACGAACCACGACGTGCAGCGCGAGTACTACGTCAACTCCGACAACACCCAGACCCGGCGCTTCGGCGCGTCCGTCTACGCGAGGCTGCATGGAGAGGAACCGCCAGAGGGCGGCTACACGGGCGGATACGTCATCGAGATCGCGGAGGCCGCGCGACGCGACCTTCCCGGCATCGAGATGCTGCCATTTGAGGAGGCCGAGCCGAAGCTCCGGATGTATGCGATGCAGCAGGTCGTCGAGCAGATCAAGGCGACGGTCGCGCGGCTGAACATCCACTACGACGAGTGGTTCTGGGAGACCTGGATCTGGGAGAAGGGGCTCGCGCAGCGCGCCATCGACCGCCTGCGCGAAGAGGGTTATCTCAAGGAAAAAGACGGCGCCCTGTGGTTTGGTCCCGCGCTGCAAGAGCTGGAGGAAGGGCCGGAGCCCGTGGCCGAGGAGGAGGACCGCGTCGTCATCCGGTCCAACGGCCAGCCGACCTACTTCGCCTCAGACCTCGGCTACCTGCTCAGCCGGTTCGAGGACCGCGGCTTCAAGCGCGTGATCGAGGTGTGGGGCGCCGACCACCATGGGTACGTGCCGCGCATGAAATCGGCCGCGGGGGCGCTCGGCATCGACCCGAGCAAGCTCGTGATCATCCTCCACCAGATGGTCAACTTGAAGGAGGGCAAAATGTCGAAGCGCGCCGGGCGCTTCGTCACCCTCGACGAGCTGATCGACCGCGTCGGCTCGGACCCGGTGCGCTACTTCTATCTATTGCGCTCGCCCGACACGACGATCGAGTTCGACCTCGAGCTCGCGGTCACGCAGGGCAACGAGAACCCGGTCTACTACGCCCAGTACGCGCACGCACGGCTGGTCAACGTCGAGGCGACCGCGGCTGAGAAGCATCCGCGGCTGCCCGAGCACCCCGACCTGTCGCTGCTCGTCGAGCCGTGGGAGCTCGAGGTGGCGCGGCAGCTTGCGTACTGGCCCGAGATCGTCGATGACGCGGTCCGGCTGCTGGAGCCGCATCGCATTCCTTACTACGTGCAGGACCTGGCGACCGCGGTGCACCGCTTCTATCACGCGGGCAACGAGAAGAGCGAGCATCGCGTGGTGGTGGACGATGTAAAGATGACGCGCGCTCGCCTGGAGCTGTGTCGCGCCGCGCGTCACACTTTGAAGACCGCCCTGGACCTGATGGGGGTCAGCGCGCCCGACCGCATGTAGCTGCGGGCCCCACACATTAATAAGGAGAGATAGTTGGACGTCACCTGGCTCGGACATGGCTGCTTCAGGCTGCGCGGGCGCGGCGCGGCGGTCGTCACTGACCCGTACCCGCCCTCGATCGGGCTCAAGCTGCAGCGACTTGACGGCGACCTCGTCACCGTCAGCCACGAGCACGAGAACCACAACTACACGCAGGTGATGCGGGACGCGTACGAGATCCGCGGCCCGGGCGAGTACGAGGTGGCGGGCGTGAGCGTGATCGGCGTGCCGACCTTCCATGACGCCGAGAAGGGAGCCAAGCACGGGCGCAACACCGTCTACCTGATCGAGATCGACGACGTGCGGGTCTGCCACCTGGGAGACCTGGGGCACCGCCTGGACGACGCCGAGGCCGAGGCGATCTCATCGCCTGACGTGCTGCTGGTGCCCGTCGGCGGGAACACCGCAATCAACGCCGCGCAGGCGGCGGAGGTCGTCCGGCAGCTGGAGCCGCGGTTTGTGGTGCCCATGCACTACGCGATTCCCGGTCTGAAGCTGCAGCTCGATACGCTCGATCGCTTCCTCAAGGAGATGGCCGTCACCTCCGCCGAGCCGCAGCCCAAGCTCTCGGTTCAGGCCTCATCTGGCGAGTACGACACGAAAGTGGTGGTCCTGGAACCAAAAATCGAGCCAAAGGTTTAACTCACCGGCTCAACCCGGTAACATCTTGAAAACCGCCCTGGAGGTCTGAATGTCGAAGTACGTTTTCGTGACCGGGGGTGTCGTCTCCTCGTTGGGAAAAGGCATCACAGCGGCCTCGATCGGGAACATCCTGAAGGCCCGCCATCTCTCCGTCTCCCTCCAGAAGCTCGACCCATATCTCAACGTCGACCCGGGAACGATGAGCCCCTACCAGCACGGCGAGGTGTTCGTCACGGATGACGGCGCAGAGACCGACCTGGACCTCGGGCACTACGAGCGCTTTGTCGACGAGAACCTGACGGTCGCGTCAAACGTGACCACCGGGAAGATCTACCAGGAGGTCATCGCGCGCGAGCGGCGCGGGGACTATCTCGGCGCGACGGTGCAGGTGATCCCCCACGTCACGAACGTGATCAAGGAGAAGATCCTCCGCGCATCGCGCGACCCGCAGGCCGACGCGGTGGTCGTCGAGGTCGGCGGGACCGTAGGCGACATCGAGAGCCTTCCCTTCCTGGAGGCGATCCGCCAGCTGAAAAACGACCTCGGCCGGCAGAACGTCTTCTACGTGCACTGCTCGCTCGTGCCAGTGGTCCGGGGCCAGGAGATGAAGACCAAGCCCACGCAGCACTCCGTGCAGGCGTTGCGCGCCATCGGCATCCAGCCCGACGCGATCATCTGCCGCTCGGAGATCCCGATCGACGCCGACCTCAAGGAGAAGATCGCGCTGTTCACCGACGTGCCGCGCGAGGCGGTCGTGTCGGTTCCGGACGTCGACTCGATCTACGAGGTGCCGCTGATGCTCGAGGCTTCAGGCCTCGGCAAGGTGATGGCGAAGCACTTCGAGCTCGACGAGGCGGCCCACACGCCTGAACACGGCCCGTGGATCCAGCTCGTCGACCGGATCAAGCACCCTAAGGCGACGGTCCCGATCGCGATCGTCGGCAAGTACATCGCGCTCCCCGATGCGTACCTCAGCGTGATCGAGTCTTTGAAGCACGCGGGCATCCATCACAACCTGGCGATCGACATCCGCTGGGTTTCGTCGGAAAAGATCGACGCGGGCGACACGTCGCCGCTGATGGGAGTCGCCGGCATCGTGGTGCCGGGCGGCTTCGGATATCGCGGCATCGAGGGGAAGGTCCAGGCGTCGCGATACGCGCGGCACAACCGGATCCCTTACCTGGGCCTGTGCCTCGGCATGCAGTGCGCAGTGATCGACTTCGCGCGCGAGATGCTCGACGCGCCGGACGCCAACTCGACAGAGTTCGCGGCGTTCACCTCGACGCCGGTGATCGACCTCATGCCTGAGCAGCGAAACGTCGACCAGATGGGTGGATCGATGCGGCTCGGGCTGTATCCCTGCAAGCTGCTTCCTGGATCGCTGGCGCACAAGGCGTACGGTGAGGAAGTCGTGTACGAGCGTCACCGCCATCGCTTCGAGTTCAACAACGAGTACCGCGAGGTGATGGGCGAGGCCGGCATGGTGTTCAGCGGCGTGTCGCCGAACGGCAGGCTGGTCGAGATCGTCGAGCTTGCGGACCACCCATGGTTCGTCGCGAGCCAGTTCCATCCGGAGTTCCGCTCCAGGCCGAACCGCGCGCACCCGCTGTTCCGGGATTTCGTGCGGGCGGCGTTCCTGCAGAGCGGAATCGACCAGATGGAGCTCCGACCCGCGGAGCTGCTGGAAGAGACCGAGACCTCGTAAAGGCCCATGGAGCAGCAAAGAGGGGCAGTCCCTTCGTTCATGGCGCGTGGAGAGCTGTCGCTCGAGCTCGTCCACGCCACCGAGGCAGCGGCGCTGGCGTGTGCGCGCCTGTTGGGCAAGGGTGACCCGGATCGTGTCAGCGAGGTGGCCGGCGAGGCGATGCGGCGCGTGCTCGAAGAGTCAGGCATCTCTGGCCCTGTCGTGCTGGGGCCGCGCGACGACCCGAACCTCGCGTTCGGTATGTCATTGGCCGCGGGCGAACGCATCGTCGACCTTGGGCTCTTTCCGGTGGAGGGTGCAAGCCAGGTCGCCAGAGGCTCGGCGAACGCGGTTTCGATCATCGTCGCCGTGGAGCCGGGCGGGTTCCCGAAGCTCCCGCCTGTCTGGTACGCCGAGAAGATGGTGGCCGGCCCTGGCGCTCGCGGCGCTATCGACCTCGACGATTCAATCGCGGACAACCTTCGCCGCATCGCGTTCGCGCGCGACGCCCGGGTGCAGGACCTGACAGTGGTCATCCTCGACCGCCCCCGGCACCAGGAGATCAGCGTGGAGGTCGCCGCGGCCGGCGCCCGGGTCCGGACCCTCGAGGAGGGCGATTTCGCGGGCGCCGTCATGGCCGCGGTCGCGGGCACAGGGATCGACGCCGCGATCGGGATCGACGGGCTGCACGCAACGCTGATGGCGGCGTGCGCGGCGCGCTGCCTGGGCGGTGAGGTCCAGGCGCGCCTGTGGGCGCGCAACGAAGAGGAGCGACAGCTCATCGGCGACCAGGAGGCCCAGTCCCACGTCTACAGCCTTGCCGAGCTGGCGCCGGCGGTTGACATCGCCGTCGCGATCACAGGGGTTACCGGCGGTCAGCTGCTTCCGGGCGTGATGTTCGGAAGCGGTTATGCGGAAACCTCCTCACTGCTCATGTCGAGCCGGCACGCCACCGTCCGGCGCCTGACCACGCGCCACCACGTCGTTGGAAGCTCGGGCTAGGTTTCCTCCCAAACGCTCATTTCCGCGCGGAAACGGCCAATTCGGGCGGTCGAGACGCTCATTTCCGCGCGGAAACGGCCCCCGGGATTAGGCCCCACCGGCCAGGGGTATCAATAAGTAGGAAATGAGCCAGAGGGACCCCTTCCTACCCGATCAGGACGGCGACAAGCTGCCGCCTCCGCCGCCGCAGTACGAGGTGACCTCGGACATTCCGCCCGGATCGCCATACCACTACTCGCCCGCGCCTCCGGCCCGCAATCGCGGCCTGCTGAGTGGCATCGGCGCGGCGATGCTGGCCGTCTGGGGCTTCCTGAAGTACGGGCTGCTTTTCGCCTTCAAGATCCCGGCCTTCGGCACGATCATCTCGCTGGTCATCAGCTTCGGCGGCTACGCGGTCTTCTATGGGCCGTGGTTTGCCGTCGCCCTTGTGACGATGATCTTCGTCCACGAGATGGGGCACGTCCTGGAGATCCGCCGGCAGGGCATGGAGGCGACCGCGCCCATTTTCATCCCGTTCATGGGCGCCGCCATCTTCCAGAGGAGCCACCCGACCGACGCCCTCAAGCAGGCGCAGATCGGCATCGCCGGCCCGATCGCGGGCACCATCGGGGCCACCGCCGCGTTCGCCCTGTACGGGTCGACGCACTCCCCGGTCCTGCTCCTTGCGGCCCTGATCGGCTTTTACATCAACCTGTTCAACCTGATCCCGATCTGGCAGCTCGACGGAGCCTGGATTCTCGCGCCCGTCTCGAAGTGGTTCCAGGTCGCCGGCTACGCGATCATCGGCATCGGAGCCCTGTTCTTCCACTTCCTGCTGAGCCCGCTGATCATCATCATCGCCCTGCTTGGAATCCCATCCCTGATTCGACGGTTCCGTGAGGCGAGCAATCCCTACTACACGTCCGTGCCGTCCAGCGGACGGTGGGCCATGGGAGGCGCGTGGCTGGCGCTCGTCATCTACCTGGGGGTGGCAAGCCTTCAGGCGAGCACATTGCTCGGTACGATCCCCCGGTAAACTACCGTTTTTGGAGTCAAGACCTTGAAAGCACAGATTCATCCCACCTACTACGAAGACGCGCTCGTCACCTGCGTGTGCGGAAACACGTTCACGACCGGGTCGACGCGCAAAGAGCTGAAGACCGAGATCTGCTCCGTCTGCCACCCGTTCTTCACGGGTACGCAGCGGATCGTGGACACCGGCGGCCAGGTCGAGCGGTTCCGCAAGCGGGCTGCTAAGACCAAGAGCTAAGGCATGGAGCCGGGGATCCGGCCGAGAGATTTGGAGATCCAGGTGGCCCAGATGCTAGGCGCCGACGAGCACCGCAGCGAGCGCATCGTCGATGCCCGAGCGAGGAGCGCAGGAGGCAACGACGCAGATGGGCCGCATGGGCTCCAAAGATCCGGCCGGAGTACCTGGCTCCATGCCTGATATGGCGCAGCCGGAGGTAGCTGCTCCGGTAGCGGAACCTCTACCGAACCCGACGGCCAAGAAAGAGCAATTCTTTTATGGCGGGCAGGCCGTGATCGAAGGCGTGATGATGCGCGGCAAGCAGCATTACGCCACGGCCGTGCGCCTTCCCACCACCAAAGAGATCGTGGTCGACCGCGGCGAGCTGAAGGCTTCCATCTACGTCAACCCGATCTGGAAGCTGCCCTTCATCCGTGGGCTCGCGCTCATCGGCGAGCAGCTTCACCTAGGCATGAAATCGCTGATCTGGTCGGCCAACATGAACGCGAGCGGCAAGGACATCGTGATCGGCAAGAAGGAGATCACCGGTTCGGTGGCTGTTGCCGGTGTTTTCGCGCTCGTGCTCTTCATCGGCCTGCCTTTGCTGCTGGCCGGAATTGCCGTGCACACCAGCGGCAACTTCCTGTTCGTGCTCGTCGAGGGATTGGTCCGTGTCGCTCTTGTCCTCGGCTACCTCGCCGCGATCTCGCTGCTTCCTGACGTGAGGCGCGTCTTCATGTACCACGGAGCTGAGCACAAGACGATCAACGCGTTTGAGTCCGGATGGTCGCTGGATGTCTCATCCGTTCGCCGCGCGAGCAAGCTCCACCCTCGCTGCGGAACAGGATTCCTCATCGTCGTGATGGTCGTGAGCGTGGTGGTGTTCAGCATCGTCGCGATCTTTCACCCGAACTGGTTCTGGCTCATCGCCAGCCGCGTGCTCGCGATCCCGATCATCGCCGGCGCCGGTTTCGAGAGCATTCGCTTCATGGCTCGCCATCGGCGGAACCCCGTGATCAAGGTCTTGCTGCTTCCTGTGCTTGGAACGCAGCTGCTCACCACTCGCGAGCCAGCCGATGACATGCTCGAAGTGGCCATCTGCGCCTTCAACAGCGCGCGCGAGGGTGAGGAGGAAACCGCCGGAGCCGCGGCTTGAAAGGGCGGATTCCGCACGTTTGGCGCAAAAAGAGCCCTATCCGGCATGGATTTCGGCCCGTTTGGCGTCAACCGGGCGTTTGAGATGATCGACCGACTAGAGGGGATAGCCCGGCGGTATCACGAGATCGAGGCGGAGATGTCGCGGCCGGAGGTCGCCACCGATCACGCCCGCATGACCAAGCTCGCGCGCGAGCAGCACGCGCTGCGCGAGACGGTTCAGACCTACGAGGCCTACAAGCGAGCGCGCCACGAGTTCGAATCCGCGCGCGAGCTCCAGAAGAACGAGCGCGACGCCGAGATGCAGGAGTACCTGCGTGCCGAGGAGCACCGTGCTTCGGCGCAGCTGGCGGAGCTCGAAGAGAAGCTCAAGGTGCTGCTCCTGCCCAAGGACCCGAACGACGAGCGCGACGTCGTCGTGGAGATCCAGGGCGCGGAAGGTGGGGAGGAGGCAGCGCTGTTCGCCGGCGACCTGTTTCGCATGTACACGAAGTGGGCGGAGCGCAAAGGCTGGAAGGTCGAGGTGGTCGAGGAGTCGCCCACCGACAAGGGCGGCTTCGACAAGGTCGTGTTCGAGGTCCATGGAAACGGCGCCTACTCGCAGCTGAAGTTCGAGGGTGGAGTCCATCGCGTGCAGCGCGTACCCAAGACCGAGGCGCAGGGCCGCATCCACACTTCGGCCGCGACTGTGGCCGTGATGCCTGAGGCCGACCCGGTCGAGGTGGAGCTCAAGCCGGAGGACATCGAGATCAAGACGTCAACGTCGCAAGGCCCTGGAGGCCAGAGCGTCAACACGACCTACTCCGCCATTCGCATCACGCACAAGCCGACGGGCATGCAGGTGAGCATCCAGGACGAGAAGTCGCAGCTGCAGAACAAGGAGAAAGCCCTGCGCGTGCTGCGCGCTCGGCTGTACGAGATCAAGCTGGCCGAGCAGATGGAAAAGATCGGAGCGCAGCGGCGCGGGATGGTGGGCACAGGCAGCAGGTCGGAGAAGATCCGCACCTACAACTTCAAGGAGAACCGCGTCACGGATCACCGGATCAAGCTCACGCTGCACCGGCTCGATGCGGTGATGAACGGCGACCTCGATGAGCTCGTCACCGCCCTGGTCAACGCCGAGCGTGCTGCCCTGCTCGACGGCCCTCCACCTGATTGACCGTTCTAGAAGTTCTCAAGCTCGCCTCAGATCACTTTCAGAAGCGCGGCTCCGATTCGGCGCGGCTTGACGCCGAGGTCTTGCTCGCGCACACGCTCGGGCTGCGCCGCCTCGACCTCTACCTGAAGTTCGACCGGCCCCTCAGTGAGGTGGAGGTGACGAGCTATCGGGAGCTCGTGGCGAAACGGGCCAAGGGCGAGCCGGTCGCGTACCTGGTCGGACACAAAGAGTTCATGGGTCTCGATTTCGTGGTCACGCCCGCGGTGCTGGTCCCGAACCCGGACACCGAGGTGCTGGTGCAGCGGGCAGTAGAGATTGTCCGCGAGGCCAAACGGCCGATGCGTGTCGCGGACGTCGGAACCGGCAGCGGATGCATCGCTGTCGCCATCGCGCACTACGCGGCAAACGTGGAGGTGGTGGCATCGGACGTATCGCCCGAAGCGCTCGAGGTGGCGAGGCGCAACGTCGTTGCGCACGGCCTGGACAGCCGGATTCAGCTCGTGTGCGGCGACCTGATGGGTCCACTGGCGGGCTCGTTCGACCTCATCTGCGCCAACCTTCCGTACATTGCCGAAGGTTTGCCCCTGGCGCCTGAGGTTGTCGCGCAGCCGGCCCGGGCGCTTTACGCGGACGCCGAAGGGTCGGCGCTGGTGACGCGACTGCTGGATGACTCGCCGTCACGCCTGAGCGCGGGCGGGCGCGTGCTGGCCGAGCTCGACCCTTCGATCATGGCCGAGGCCGTTGATGCCGCCGCTCGGAAATTCACCGGCCATCGCATCCATCGGGACCTTGCCGGGCACGAGCGCGTTATCGAAGCATGGTCCTGAAACCGACTCGGGCAGGGCTGACTCGCGCCGCGCAGCTGGTGCGAGGCGGGGGAGTGGTCGCGTTTCCCACCGATACCGTTTTCGGGCTCGGTGCCGCGGCGGATGACGAGGTCGCCACGCGGCGTGTGTTCCACATCAAGGGCCGGCCGGTCGGGCTGCCGCTGATCCTCATGGTCGCCGCCGAGTCACAGCTCGAGGGCTTTGTGCACGTTGACTCGCGATCCCAGGCGATCATGCGGCGCTGGTGGCCGGGGCCCCTGACCTTGATTCTTCATGCGAAGGGCGGCGGGACTCTCGGCGTGCGCATCCCCAACCACAAGGTTGCGCTCGACCTGCTTCGCGCCGCCGGCCCGCTGATGACGACCAGCGCCAACCTGCACGGCAATGAACCGGCGATGACAGCCGCCGAGGCTGAGCTGCCGGGGGTGATTGCCGTGCTGGCCGGCGGGGCGGCGCCGGGTGGGGTGGTGTCGACGGTGCTCGACCTGACGGGCCCCGAGCCGCATGTCCTGCGCGAGGGGGCGATCACGGCGCCGGAGCTGCTTGGGCCTCCTCCCCTGCGGTCGGGTTAGCCAGTTCCACCGCCCCCCTTCCGGCCGGCCGCTGCGCGGCGGGCCACCTTCCCCCTGCGGGGGAAGGGTAACTTCCTCGCCGGGGGGAGGCTTTAGCATTTCGGAGTTGACTGCTCCCATCACGACCATGTCTTTTCGGGCTCTTGATCGTGAGGACCCCGAGGTTGCAGATCTCATTCGCAAGGAGTACAAGCGGCAGTCTGAGACGCTCGAGCTGATCGCTTCGGAGAACCTCACCAGCCCGGCGATCCTCGAGGCGCTCGGCACGCTGCTCACGAACAAGTACGCCGAGGGTTATCCCGGGCGCCGCTATTACGGCGGCACCGGCGAGGTGATCGACAAGATCGAGACGCTTGCCGTCGAGCGCGCGAAGCAGCTCTTCGGCGCCGAGTACGTGAACGTCCAGCCGCACGCCGGTTCGCAGGCGAACGCGGCCGTGTACATGGCCGTGTGCCAGCCGGGCGACCGGGTCATGGGCATGGACCTTTCAGCCGGCGGCCATCTGACACACGGAAGCCCGGCGAACTTCAGCGGCAAGCTCTATGAGATCCACTCGTACGGCGTGGACCGCGAGACAGAGCGGATCGACTACGACGCGATGGAAAAGCTGGCCGAGCAGGTGAGGCCGAAGATGATCCTCGGCGGCTTCTCTGCTTACTCGCGGGTCGTCGACTGGGCGCGCATGCGGCAGATCGCGGATTCGGTGGGCGCCACGTTCTTCGTCGACATGGCGCACGTCGCCGGCCTGGTGGCGGGCGGCCAGTATCCCTCGCCGATCCCGCACGCCGACATCACCACCACCACGACCCAGAAGACGCTGCGCGGCGCGTGGGGCGCGATCATCCTGTGCCGCAGCGACCGTCAGAAGGCGATCGACTCCGCGGTGTTTCCGGGCACGCAGGGCGGACCGCTGATGCACGCAATCGCGGCGAAGGCGGTGTGCTTCGGCGAAGCGCTCAAGCCGGAGTTCAAGGTCTACACGAAGCAGGTCGTCGTGAACGCGAAGGCGATGGCCGCCCGTCTGATGGAGCGCGGGCTCCGGCTGGTGAGCGGCGGGACGGACAACCACCTGATGCTGATCGACCTCCGACAGCAGAAGAGGACAGGCAAGCAGGTTCAGGACATCGCCGACACGGTCGGCATCACGCTGAACCGCAACTCGATCCCGTTTGACGAGGCGTCGAAATTCAACCCAAGCGGAGTGAGGGTCGGCACGCCGCTGGTCACCACTAGAGGCATGCGCGAGCCTGAGATGGTGATCATCGCGGACTGCATCGCCGACCTGGTCGAGCGCATCGACGACCCGTCGACCCTGGACTCCGTACACGAGCGCGCGCTCGAGCTGTGCCGGAAGTTCCCCATTCCTTATTCGTTTGACTGATTTCTTCGGCGACGGCGCGCTCGCCAACCTGCGCGACCACCTCCTGCCGGGCCTCTGGCCGCTGCTGGCCGCGTTCGCCATCTGCGCCCTGGCGGTGCCGCTGGCCATCCGCCTCTCCCGCCGGTTCGGCGTGATC
>WNGI01003741.1_pt1 | contig 13485 bp, 16 predicted proteins | sample 5400621 | NCBI WGS metagenome assembly WNGI01 (sample SAMN13153374, study PRJNA577476) | soil metagenome | isolation source: 20 cm soil or saprolite under Garry oak tree replicate 1 | place: USA:California | collected 2016-06-15
CAAAGGAGATCACGGTCAGAATCAGCGCGAGCAACGGCACCACCCGGCTTCCCAAGCGTCGGATCGCAAGGCCCACCGCGAGTCCAGCCGCCAACGCCAAAGCTAGAAGGACCAAATGGTCTTGCGCGCCATGACGCACGGCCAGCCACGGTTGCGTGTACCACGCCACCTCATTCGAAGCGCCTTGCGTCGATGATGCGCTGGGTAACAACAAACGGCTAACAAGAAGATCGTCGCCTTCGGGCGCCTTGATGTCGAACACCAGCTCGACCGAACCACTGCCAAGGAACAGTTTGGACTGAACAAGATAGGTGCTGTCCGAAGTCGGTTCCGCCGCAACGGTCTCAGCATCAATCAGGATTGAGATGTTCGCATTCGGTACGGGGGAATTGTCCTCATAGCGATCGAGATAAATTGTCAGTCGTTCGCCATCCAGGATGGCGACGAGCTCGTACGTCTCCGATTTCACGGCTAGCCGTGGTAACCCCTTGGCAGCGTTGCCCGCCGGAACGACGTCGTCGTGTCCTTCGTGGGCATGCGCGCTCACCGCTGTCCAAGGAAGCGCTGAAATGAGCCAGAAGACGATGAAGCTACCCGCGACAAATGCCGCGAAGTTCCGGCACGAAGCCGGCCGATAGAATTGGGAAAGCATGGCAGGACCCTACAAACAGAGCGCTCCCGTGGCGCGGCACGCGCCACGCATGGTTAGGCTATGCTGGGGGGTCTGGGAGGTCGCCTGGGCCCGTTGGGCTCCGTGCCTCGGTACGGGGTCGGCAACTCGATTGCGAGTTTGCCGCTTAAGGTAGCGAAGACGGTACAGTTCGTGACGTTCGGCAGGACGCCGATCACGATGGCCATGTTCCAGCAGCAGGGACAGCCGGGTTCCTGGATATGATCGTTGAGAGCGCCGTCGTCGTCGTCCACGACATGCTTATGAACCGTACCGTCAGCATGCACGTGCGCGACCACATGGCTCTTCGCATGCCCCTCATAGAAAGCGTGGCTGTGCGCATAACCGTGATGGTAGTGGCTGTTCTCTCCCGTGGCAGTCTGAGACGCCGCAATGAACGTGCCCTGAAGGGTAAACGCCATCGTCGCCGTCATCATGATGACGACGCCGAGACGATGCAGCAATGACTGCGCGTAAAGGCGCAACCTTGCACCTCCGGATCGCATTGTTCTTCAGCCGAGGAAGTCTATATCAGGTTAGATGACCTCGTCGATAATACAAAAAATGAAAAACAACTTACCGTTGGAACTCTCTTCGATAAGATGTTTGGACAAAGAGTTATGAACGTTACAGCCATTGAGCTGGCGGGTTGGTGAACAGAAACGCCGGTACGGAGTCGAAAGTGAAGACATCAAACTTGAGACGCTGCATGACAACCGGGATGTCGATATTTACACTCGCGGCAGGCGTGCTTTTCCCTGATCATATCGCCCTGGGCGAAGACCAGAGCACAGCAACCGCAAAAGCCGCGATTCTTGCGCGAAAGACCCTCATGAACGCTATTGAGGAGAATTCGGATCGGATCGCAAGAATGATTTCGGAACGGGATATCAATCTGCCTGAGGCACGCGCGCGGGCCAACACCATCTTCGTGATGCTCACGGCGCTTCCGCATCTGTTTCCGCCCAACTCGAACGAATGGAAAGAGGGTGCGGATTTGGATCCGGCAACCGATACGGTCGCGTCCCCTGAGATTTGGACCGACTTTGCAAACTTCTATGAACTCGCGTCAGCAGCCGCAAAACGTGCCGATGAGATGAGACGTTCCGCCAGCGAGGAGGACGTTAAGAGCCTTCATCGGGCGCTTGGCAATCTCTGTGATCTCTGTCACGCGCTCTATTACAAAGAGTGAACAGTCAACCAAAGGGCACCTACGTTGCCGTCAAAGTATTTTGACACTACCTGCCGTGGTTGTCTCCGCCAGAGTCATTCCTACATGAGAAAGCAGCTGAAAAGTCGACTCCACGAGATCGGGAAAGCCGAAGAAAATGAAGGGATGCCCTCGCACCGCGATAATCACTGCCTGCGCGATGACTTTCATCGTTGATTCAGCCTGCAATTGGGCGACGGCCGGCGTTGCCGAACCGGACCTGGAGGCCCAGATCATGGACCTCAAAACCAAAACGGCTGCAATTGTTGTATCAGGGCGTACACGCCTAGATGCATTGTCGCCGCAAGAACGGCTTGCCGCCCCGCCCGTTACCTGGAAGGTTCCCGACGCTATCACCGAATTCATAGACTGTGCCGGCTGTCCCCAGATGGTCGTTATTCCCGCCGGTGAGTTCACGATGGGCGCGCCGCCCGGTGAACTCGGAGGAGCAACACAGCATCGCGTCATCATTGCGACCCCCTTCGCCGTCAGCAAATTCGAGATTACCTTTGCCGAATGGGACACTTGCGTTGATGAGGGTGGTTGCGAGGGGTACCGACCGGCCGACGAAGGCTGGGGACGGGGAAAACGACCTGTCATGAACGTTTCCTGGTTGGATGCCAAAGCCTACGCGAATTGGCTTGGCGGCAAGACCGGCAAATCGTATCGACTGTTATCGGAGTCGGAATGGGAGTACGCAGCACGGGCTGGCACGACGACGACTTTCTCAGTTGGAGATTCCCTTTTTCCAAGCGCTGCGAATTATGATGGTAGCACTGATGGGTCAGGCCCATCGGATGTGAACCGGCAGCAGACGGTGCCGGTCGGAAGCTTCCCTGCCAATGGGTTTGGCCTTCACGACATGCACGGCAATGTTTCGGAATGGGTAGAAGATTGCTGGTTCGATGACTACACCGCAAGCACGCCGAACGACGGCTCCCCTTCGCATGAGGGCAACTGCAACGGTCACGTGGTGCGAGGTGGATCTTGGGAGGATTCGGAGAGTGAACTTCGTTCGGCCGCTCGCACCGGAGGAGACAAGAGCGATCGGTTCTATTCTGACGGTGTCCGGATCGCGAGAGGCCTTTGGCACGCGTCGGTTATGTTCGCACTTACCCGCAGAAATGCTGAAGCGTTATATCCAGCACACTCCGGGCGCGCATCATCAGGAACGACATTGAGCGCTGACTACCGCCTTCCCCGGCAATTCGACTTGTGACGGCGATGGGTCCTGGCGGCTATTCGGCCGGCAGGACCGCAGCCATGGATCAATTGGCGGATGTCACGGTGTAGTCATCGAAGTACACGTGACTGTCTGCCTTGGACCACAAGCCGATGCGTCCGCTGATGGGTGCCGTCCACTCGTGCTCCAGAGTGAGCTTGCCGTTAAGATAGCCTTCGACCTTCTTGCCTGCGATCTTGACCTTGAGCTCATGCCAGGTGCGCGTCGGTGTCGGCGTGTTGCGGATCCATTTGACCTGCGAGCGCCGGCCGTTCTCGAATTTCCAGAGCACCAGGTTGTTTTCGAGCGGGTTCGCCCGCAGCGCCAGGTAGTCTCCGTTGGTCTTGAGATTGAACAGGATGCCGGCGCCCTGGTCGATGCGGCCGGAAATCCCCTCGAACCGCATGCTGATTTCGCCGTTCTTGAAGTCATCGATGTCCTTGACGACGGCATAGGGATAGTAAGCGAAGGCCTGCACGCGATCGAGGAACTCGGCATAGCGTTCCCCATAAAGCGCTTTGGCCTTGTCGGCGAGGCCAGCCGATGATTGGCCTTCCTTCCATTGCCGGCCGTCGACCGCCAGCACGTTGTTGCCTTTTTCGTTCTCGATCCGCCAGACGCCCACGACCGGAAGCAGCGATTTCGGCTCGCTGCCCACGGTTTCGTCGGTGAAATCAATCTTGATCTGCTGCTGGGCGGCGACCGGGAGTGCTGCGAATCCGGCAGCACAGATGATCGCCATACGGATGACTGTCTCCAGGTTCATGGCTGTACCTCCTTCAGGACTGGAACGTGACTGAGTTGAGGCGGGCGGCGGCTCCACCACCACGCGATGAGGATGAGCAGCGGTAGCCCCCCGAAGAACCAGGCCAGCGCGGGTTGTCCGTTGATCATCAATGGATAGCCGGGATAATCGGCGCCCGCGATCGGGGCGGGAGCATCGCGTTCCGCAAGCGCATACAGAAGCGGCAAAATCTCTCGGGGGCTGGTCGACCGCGTGATGTCGGATCGCGCGCCGTAGACGAACTCGATTTGTCCGTAGGCTTCGTCAGTCGAGCCCGATGCGAAGAGTTGATGCCCGCCAACCAGATGGGCGGTGACGTTCGGCATCGCCCGTTGCAGCTTCGATAAGACATTGCGCCGGAGATCCAGATACCGCGGGTCTTCGGACGCCAGATGTACGGTCACCACCAGCGGATCCTGCAAAGTCGCAAGCACCCGCTCGTCTGCAATCGCAAATGAATTGCGACGGTCCTCGGTTACATCGAAGGACATTGCGATCTGCGACGAAAGGAAGAGAAGGAGCGCAGTCGCCCCGAGGCAACCTGCGGAGCGAACCAGCTTCGTTCGGGTCGGAAGGCCCGGCGGCAACCAGATCCCGGCGAGTGCGGCGAACGCGCAAATGGTGCCGATCACGCCGACGACCAGGCCCACGCTGAACAAGCCCTGCTCGAAGGGGCGCAAGACCTGCGTCAGTGACAAGCGGGAAAGCCGCTCAAGAAGGCCGGGTTGGCCCGCGAGCGTGAAATCAAGAACCCATGATCCGATCGTGAAAGCGAGCGTGATGATGGCAGCGGTTGCCGCACCGTCCGCTACCGATGCCGCGAACAAGCCAATGGCACCGATCAAAAGTCCGTAAACAAGATGTCCGAGGACGAGGTTCGAAGTCTCCAGTCCACCCACATGTCCGCCGGCGATTTTCCACATCACCAGTGAACAAAGGGCTGGAACGCTCGCGAGCCACCAAGCCGCAAAGATGGCCGCCAGCTTTGCGAGGATCAGTGTCGAAGGGCGGTACGGGAGCTGAATAAGCATGCGTAACGCGCCTGACTCCTTCTCGCGCCCGAGAACCCGGATCGCGACAAACGGAAACAGGAGTGTAACGGCCACGTAGAACGCGCCGAATGTCGGGACAATGATGCCGTCGAGCGGCGACAGGCTGACTGCCAGCACGGGCGACTGCTGTGCGGCAGCGCTCGCCTCTCCATAAAGGGAGATGGCTTGAAAATAGCTGTACCCGAGGAGCGGACAGACGAGCAGGAGCATCGTCCACAACGCACGGCCACTCAGCATCTCCCACAGCTCCTTTTTGATGAGCGGAAGGAAGGGGACCCGCCGAATGGTGAGTGTTTCAGGTGAGCGCAAGGAAGATGTCCTCCAGGCTTCCCAACGGCAAAGATGTTCTTGCACGTAGTTCTGCGAGCGTTCCGGTGCCGCGGACCTTTCCGTCAGCGAGCAGCACCACGCGATCGGCGATCCGTTCGGCGTCCGCGAGCTGGTGAATGGCCAAAACAAGAGTGCGGCCGTTCGCGGCAACCTGACGGATCAATCCCATGATTTCCCGGGTCTGCCTCAGGTCGAAGCCATCGAATGGCTCATCCATGAGCAGGAGCGGCTGGGGCGTAAGCAGTGCAAGCGCCAGCATCAGCCGGCGGGCAAAGCCCTTCGACAGCGCGCCTACCCGCTTGCGCAAAACGGGCTGCAGTCCGACCGCATGAACAACGTCTCTCACCTGCCGTGCCAAGCGCCGGTACACATTCGCGAAGAATTCCAGGACGCGCGCGACGTACTGGTCGTCCCACGGACGCAGCCCGTCCGGCAGATAAAACATGACCTCGCGGCGCCGGCGCAGCGGCAAGGACGTACCGCGCCAAAGCACCTCACCCTGATCGGCAGGCAATACACCCGCGAGAGCCTCAAGCAAGGTCGTCTTGCCTGCACCATTGGGCCCGATCAGGCCAATCACCTCGCAGGCGCGCGCTTCGAACGAAATATCGCAAAGAGCGTGCTGATCGCCATATCGCTTGCCCAGAGATCTGACTTGCAGCACAGCCGAACTCGAGACCTCGAGGCGGGCGTGCACGATGGTATCTGAGGCGCTCATCGCGTTTCCAAGCGCCGTATGAACAGAATGAGGCTCACGGTATGCGCTTTGGTATCGGTCTCACCCAGGTTGAGCGTGATCGAGGCAGGTCCCAATTTTGGGTGTAGGACCACAAAGTCGGGGCCCATCTGGTCCGGAGCTTCCGTCCAGGTGCCGTCAAAGCAGCTGAGAATTTCCTGCGCGATCCGTTGCTGAGCCTTTGCTGCTTCCTCGTGCGAGGTGAGTTCTGCGGAGTCGCAGGTATAGGTGTTGGTGCCGTAGAATGCGCAGTTGCTCCACCCGGTCAGAGGCAGGCTCGTCTCACGGTAATTGCCGGAGCGCGGCTGGCCAATGATGGGCGCAAAACGCTGACGGCTCATCGCGTAGTTGTTGAGCTCTTTCAGCTCGGCGCAATAGGGTATCGCTTCAGCGCGAGCGCCTTGCGCAAACGACAGCGCCGTCGAGGCAACAACTCCGGCGACAATCACAGCTGCGGGACGCAACACGTTGAGGAAGCGAGGGGCGGCAACCATCAGCCAGTTTCTTGGTCTGAATCCCATGGCTACTCCAGCGGGCAGCTATGCGGTCGCATGCGAGGAGTGTCGGGTCGCCAGTCGCGACCCGACATTGCTTCTTCAAGCGCTTTAGTTGGTCGTGCTCGCCGTCTTATCGATCGCGGCGCGCAATCCCTTAGCGAGTTTGATGGCGTCGTCGTTTGCCCAAAAGTGCATGAAGAACAATCGCGGCTGCTCGTTGAGCATGTGACTGTGAATCGCAGCCACCTCGATGCCGTTGCTCCGGAGCGCATTGACCACGGGGTTGACTTCGGTGCCGATGAGCACGAAGTCGCCCGTGATGGCGGCCTTGCCGCCGCCCGTCGGCTGGAAGTTGATCGCGGTGGCAACACCCATCGGGCCGGCGGGCGCAACTTGCATTCCACTCTCGTTGATGGCATCCCGCCGCGGCACGTTGAACGCATAGACGCCGCCATTATTCGTCCCTTTTGCACCGATGATCTGGTCGAGTTGGTTGGTGTCGAGATCAATTGTCGGCGGTGTCCCGGCTGCAGGGGCAGTGAGCGGAGTCTTGCTTGCGCCCAAGGCCGCCTTCAGCGCGGTGGCCATCTTCTCCGGATCGCCGTGTCCCCCGATGTGCATGTAAAAAGTCATCGGTTCGGCGCGCAGCAGGTGGTTGTGAATCGCCGTGACTTCGAGGCCGCCTTCGATGAGCTTGCTGATGACAGGATTGATCTCGCTGCCGAGCAAGACGAGGTCTCCCATCACCATGGCCATGTTGCCCATCGGCTTGAAGGCCGCCCATCCACCAAGTGCGAATGACGGACGGATGGCGACGCCATCGACCGTCACCTGCAGATCGGTGCGTGGGAAGCCGTAGCGATGGACATCGCCGCCGACAGTAGCGCTCCGGCCGAGCGCCGCATCGACTTTTTGCCAATCGATGCCCTGGGCGTTCGCGGCAGTGGCGATCGTCGCCGCGGCGCAGATCGCAACAAGAAGTCTGATAGCACGCATGTTAGTCCTCCGTAGTTGGGGCTTGACCGCCCGGTTAGGATTTTCGCCCCGTGTCGTTTGCAAGTCTTCCAAAGAGCTGATCAACGGCTCGCCAGCGAATGACGCTCATGAAGGCGTCAACGTAACTTGCTGCCTTGGCACCGAAGTCGATGTGATAGGAGTGTTCGTACACGTCGAGCGCCAGCATCCGCGTGCCGCCCTGCGAGCGTGTGATAATTGTCGGACGCCCACTGATTGAGGAGCTTGCGATCACGCGGAGACCAGGCCGGCAACACCCATCCTGAGCCGCCGCCGAGCGCCTTCCCCAATCGCGATGAATTCCGAACGCCAGCGCTCATATGATCCGAGGTCCCGGACAAGGATGTTCTGAAGAAACCTGTTCCCGGTTCGCTTTGTTCCCCCAATCCATCAAAGAAAAGCTCATGCAGGATCATTGAGTTCATTGCGGTCAGCTGCTCGCGCTTGAGTCCGTTGATCAGGAACTTCATGCGTGCACGAGCGAACGCGTGAACAGCAGTTTCTTGCCGAGCGCGACTGAAAAATAATTCGGACACGATACCTCCTCAGGGCGTCGCCTTGGCGGCCGAGTGCCGCTCGAGCTGCAGGCGACACCATGCGTAAAGCGCGTCATAGATGACCATTCCCTGTCGGAGCATTTCGTGATCGTCCGGATAGTTGGCGGAGAGTCCATGCGAGATCGCGAGCAGACCCTCGCATTGCGGAGTCAGATCGGGCCGTGACGTATCGGCTCCCCTGACGATTTTCGCCAGATGATCGAGCGCCGGGTCCTTGATTTCATAAATCCGTATGATCGCATCGAAAGAGCACCGGTCGCCGACGTGACCGAACTCAGCGCCTTTGATGTCGTATGGAATCGCCTCCCGCTCCTTGGCGATTGCGGGAACATCGTTGGCCGGAACGTAAATGAATTCCGCAAGCGGATTGATGAACCGGCTGATGAGCCAGGGACAGGCGATGCGGTCGATCTTCGGATGCTCTCGCGTCACCCACTTATCGTCCAATGCCCCCATCTTTTTGCGCGTCGGCAGACGCATCTCTTTCCAACCTGCAAAGCCGCCCTCGAGATACGCGGCCTTGATTCCGGCGCGACGCAAACTTGTAGCAACACCCTGGCTGAGTTCGCGTCCATGCACGCAGTAGGTCACAATCGGTTTGCCAGGCGGCAGGTCCTTGAGCCAACGCGCGAAAGCCTCCGGCGGGCGATGGAAGGCGCCCACAATCAGTTCATTATCGTTGCGGTAAATATCCTCGCGCCGGACATCGACGACCACAGGAGCCGCCGCGGTGCCGAGACGAGCGTACAGTTCGCCGGCAGAAACGGGATGCAGGTTTTCGTTCATGCGCAATCTCCCTGGCGCATTGAGTGGTCGCCGATAGCATCAAGTTCAAGATTCCTACTGCCGCTTCTTTCCGAACACCTCGTAGAGATTGTTGAACACCTCCGTGCCTCGCGCGATCCGCTCCAGGTCATCCGGCGTGGTCAACGCGATGCCATCGATCAGCGTGCGAATGCCGACAGCTTCGTCGCGGCTGAATTTGCTGTCCCTGAGATCGATGTCATGAATGATTTCTGCGATCGCACGAAGCGCCGGATCGTTCAGTGCAATGCGATCAAGCAGCACTTCGAAGGTGCATTTGTCGCCGACGTGCGTGAACTCCGCCTGGAACATATCGAAGCGCAACTCGCCTTCGTCCGGCCGATAGGCCTTACCTGAGACGAATTTGAAGTGAGCGTCGGGATCGATGAAGCGGCGAATCAACCACGCGCTCCCGATCCGGTCGACATGCACGCCCTGCCGCGTGACCCACGTGCGGCCTCGCAATGCCTCCAGGGCGTTTGCTTTTGAACCGACTCTCGCCTCTTTCGCCACGGACTCACCCTCGTTAAGTCGAGCTTCCAATTCCTCGAGGGAGCCTTCAGCAGTTTCGCGACCGATGGCGCCGAAGAAGTCAACGGACACGACGTCGGCCAAGCGCTTGCGCAAGCGTGCGACCTGCGCGCGCAGGTCATTAATCGCTCCCGCCTTCATTTTGGGACGCAGCGACTTGGTCAGGATGCGCGCGTCCTTTGCGATTTTTTCGTAATCCTCGTCGCGGGCCTGGTCGAAAAGTTTTCGAACGTCCTCGTCCGAAAGTCCGTCGATCAGACGGGTCTCGCAAAGGAATGCCTCGCCTCCTCCTTCCACGATCTCGCGCAGCAGCCACTCGAAATCCTCCTGCGCCCCCTCGCTCGCCGGCAGCGCATGCACGGCGTTCTTGACCGCGATCGCGCCTATGCCCTGCAAGCGCCGCCAAATCTTCACCCGCAGATACGCTGGCTTGGCCGGAAGCTGGTGAATGAGCAGCAGCCAGCTCAGGGCAAGCGTTCTTTGGGTTCCAGCATTCATGGAAATATCATGTATCATGGACGACAATAGGGAGAAACATCTGTATCACCTAGATGTGAAGGGAGCAACCCATGGCTGGAAATCTCGCAGTCTGGTAGCCTTCGCAAGAACGAAACCACCGAAGGGCCCTGGGATGAAAAACAGCCTCAGTGTTGCCTGTTTGGCATTGATTGGTGGAGTTTGTGTCGTAGGCGCTCAACAAATGGCACGCTCCACTTCAAGCGGTGTGTTCACCGCGGACCAAGCGAAAAATGGCGAACGCGCCTACCAATCCCGATGCGCGAGCTGCCATGGGGCCGACCTTCGAAGTACCGATCCCGAAGCACCGGATTTGACCGAAGGAATTTTCAAGTTCGGCTGGAAGGGAAAAACAATCGCTGAGACGTTCGAGCAAATTCGGAGCACGATGCCGCTCAGAAATGCGCGCAGTCTTGATGACCAGACCTATCTCGACATCTTGGCATACATCCTTCAATTCAACGGAGCGCCGTCAGGAAATCAGAAGCTGGAGCCTGATCTTCCAATCTTGCAACAGATTGTGATCGAGCCTCCCAATTGAGGAATACCTCTCGGGATGCGTCCCAACAGAAGCGAACGACATCGGAGGCAGCAATGGTCCCGCGAATGAGCTCAAATGAAAACGTGCAACTGACACCACGCGTCCGCATCGCTGGCATCGTTCTGGCCGTCGTCGTCGGCGTTCTCGCGAACCTGACCGCCACCAGGGCGCAAGACAACGATCGAGTGAAGGCCGGTTTGGAGGTTTGGAAGCGGAGCGGTTGCGCCGAATGCCACGGTTCCTTCGCGGATGGGGAGAAGCAGCGGGACGAGGCGCCCACCGGAGCAAATCTGCGGACCACGAGGCTCGATACCGCAGCGCTGAAAGTGGTGATCAGTTGCGGAAAACCGGGCGGCGAAGGGATGCCCGCTTTTGATGAAGGCGCCTACAAGGTTCGTGCGTGCTATGGGCGGCCGCTGGGCGCTCCGCCGGACAATTTGTATCCCGCCGGCACCACGCTGACTCCTGACGAGATCGATGCCGTGATCACCTATCTGCAGGCACGCGTCATCGGGCGCGGACGAATCACGAAGGAGGAATGCCTCTTCTATTACTCGGACCGACCTGACGAGTGCGATGGCAAGTAAGCGGAGGATGTAATGCGAACTGTTCGACTGTTCATTGGTCTTGTCGGCGTTGTCCTCGTTGCCACGAGCGTGCGCGCGACGGCGGAGGTCGCGTTGCCTGATGGACCTGATCGCGCCCTCGTCTCGCGGGCGTGCAGCGCCTGTCACGATCTGGGCATGGTGCTGGGCGCCGGCGGGAGGACGCGGGAAGGTTGGAATGGGACAATCGACGACATGGTCGCGTATGGAATGTCGATTAACGCCGCGGAGCGAACGCAGCTTCTGGACTATCTAGCGACATATCTTCCCCCGCCAGCTCGATGATCACTGCCAGGGCGAGCAATTTTAGAGGTGCCTGCCCGGCGTTGGAGTCGCTGAAATGAGAACAGCGCAATCGTTTTGCTTTCGTGCTTGGCGCAAGCCTCAACGCGCAGGCTACGGCGCGGATGGTGCGGTTCGGCGGCGCCAGCATCTGGAAGCAAGCAGGTTTACCGATTCGTCCGCCCCACCACATTCATGAGCTCGTCGATCTTGCGCCGCTGGTCGGCCTTATTTCCCGAAGCAATCGCGTGTTCGACGCAATGCGCGACATGATCGCGAAGGATTTCCTCCTCGACCCGTCGTAATGCGGCACGCACGGCAGCGATCTGAGTGACGATATCGATGCAGTAGCGATCCTCTTCCACCATTCGGGAGAGGCCGCGGACCTGGCCTTCGATTCGACCGAGGCGCTTTGCGCAGGACGTCTTGATGTCGGCTCGCATGCCGGCTATATACCCCTACGGGGTATGGGATACAAGGAGTTTTGAGAGGAGATTCTCGTGGCAGTAGTTGACGACAGCCAGTCGACATCGAGCCATCGGTGCTGCTCGGACCCTCAACCAGCATCGGGAGCTGGCGCGGCAGCAGCGCGAACCGAAGTTTCGCACGTCATTGCCGGTGGCGCGCTCTACACGTGCCCCATGCATCCCCAAATCCGGCAGGTCGGTCCAGGGACTTGCCCGATCTGCGGAATGGCCTTGGAACCGATGCTGGCCGCCCATGCGGCTGCACCGAATGCCGAGCTGATCGACATGAGCCGGCGTTTCTGGATCGGGCTCGCATTGTCGCTGCCGGTCGTTGCGCTCGAGATGGGCGGGCATCTGACCGGCCTTAACCATTATCTCGGTCAAACGGCCTCGAATTGGCTGCAACTGGCATTGGCGACGCCGGTCGTTCTGTGGGCCGGATGGCCGTTCTTCGTCCGAGGCTGGAACTCGGTCGTCACTCGCAACCTCAACATGTTCACCCTCATCGCGATGGGAACCGGGGTCGCATGGGTCTACAGCGTGGTCGCCACGATCGCGCCCGAGGTCTTTCCGGCGGCGTTCCGCACGAGCGGTGGCGCGGTCGCCGTCTACTTCGAAGCGGCAGCGGTCATCACGGTGCTCGTGCTGCTCGGGCAGGTCCTTGAGTTGCGTGCTCGCGAAAGCACCAGCGGCGCAATACGGGCCCTTCTGGACCTCGCTCCGAAGACCGCGCGCCGCATACGCGCGGATGGTTCCGAGCAGGAGGTGACGCTTGATCAAATCGCCGTCGGCGATCGGCTGCGCGTTCGTCCCGGCGAAAAGGTACCAGTCGATGGCGTCGTCGCCGAAGGTCGCAGCGCGGTCGACGAGGCGATGGTGACCGGCGAGTCGATGCCGGTGGCCAAAGCGGTGGGAGCAAACGTCATCGGTGGCACGATAAACCAGTCGGGCGCCCTGGTGATCGAAGCGCGCAAAGTCGGCCGGGACACGATGCTGTCCCGGATCGTCCAGCTCGTCGCCGAAGCGCAGCGCAGTCGCGCGCCGATCCAGCGGATGGCCGATCGAGTGTCGGCATGGTTCGTACCGGCCGTGATCGCGGTCGCGGTATTGGCCTTCGGGGCCTGGGCGATCTGGGGACCGGAGCCAAGGTTCTCGTACGGACTGGTGGCGGCGGTCGCCGTGTTGATCATCGCCTGTCCCTGTGCGCTCGGACTGGCCACGCCGATGTCGATCATGGTCGGGGTCGGACGCGGCGCGCAATCCGGTGTGCTGATCAAGAATGCCGAAGCCTTGGAGCTCATGGAAAAAGTCGACACGCTCGTGGTCGACAAAACCGGCACGCTCACGGAAGGAAAGCCGGCGGTGACCAAGATCGTCGCTGCGGTAGGCCATCGCGACACGGAAGTTCTGCGTCTTGCAGCCAGCGTCGAACGCGCAAGCGAGCACCCGCTCGCGCTCGCAATCGTGCGCGCGGCGGAAGAGCGCGGCGTGACGCCAGGACCTGTGTCCGACTTCGATTCGCCGGCCGGCAAGGGGGCATTGGGGTTGGTGGACGGGAAACGGATTGCGCTAGGCAACTCCAAGTTCTTGGCGGAGCTGGGTGTGGAGGTCGGAGCCTTGGCGGCACAGGCGGAGGAACTGCGGCAGGAGGGAGCAACTGCCATCTT
>WNGI01009078.1_pt1 | contig 13485 bp, 9 predicted proteins | sample 5400621 | NCBI WGS metagenome assembly WNGI01 (sample SAMN13153374, study PRJNA577476) | soil metagenome | isolation source: 20 cm soil or saprolite under Garry oak tree replicate 1 | place: USA:California | collected 2016-06-15
CCCGACCCGGACTTCATCCTGTCGTCCATCGGCCAGCGCACTGGTCAAATCCTTCGCGAGTCGGTCAATGAATATGTTGCGGAGAAACGCGCCACGGGACAGCTCCCCACCGCCGCCCTCACCCGCGCCTTCTTCGAGGAATTTCCCGATCCGAAAGACAATGACCTGCTGGCGCGAACCATTGTCGGCGTGATGATGGGTGCATTGCCGACCATCAACGGCAACCTCGTCACCATCGTCAAGACCTGGCAACGAACAGCGACGCTGCTGGCCCTGCAGGCGAAGCTCAATGCGAGCAAGGAGACGGATGAGTTCGTCAAGGCGCATGAGATCGTTGAAGCGCCCATGCGCCAGACCATGCAGATGCAGCCGACGCCGGACTGGCTATGGCGGCTGGCTAAAAAGGATCACACAATCGGGACCAAGAATCCCGTGCAGGTGCGCACCGGCGACAAGATCTACCTCAGCATCACACAGGCGACGCAGGAAGAGTTGCACGCCGGCGGCAACGATGTCTGTCCGCTGTTCGGCGGCGACCGCAGCCAGAAACCTCATCCGACCCATGCCTGCCCCGGGTTTGAGATGGGATTTGGCATCTTGCTCGGCGTCGTTTATGCTGTCGTGGACTCGCAACCCAAGCCATAGGGTCGTAGCGATTGCTCACTCAAATCGAAAAGCCCGCGCTGTTCGGCGCGGGCTTTTCTGCACCATGCCGCCATGCCGGAAATACCAAGCTGTCCGCCGTGATCATGCCTTGCCGGCGTCCGGCCCGCATCAAAAAACGCACGAGGCCGCGAACGACTTCCAGCTCTGGAACTTTTCTTCGTGAGCGGATTTGATCGCAAGGCTTCAAATCTTCGTAACTTCTCGCTTTCCCAGCAAGGCTGCCGATGGCCGAAACCAAACGGGCCGTGCGCAAGAGCTCGATCAGGACTTTGCTTCGGTCGCTTGGCCCCGGGCTGGTGACGGGCGCGGCGGACGATGATCCCTCCGGCATCGCGACCTATTCGCAGGCCGGCGCGCAATTCGGTTTTGGCCTGCTCTGGACGGTGTTTCTCACGACACCCTTCATGATCGCCATCCAGTTGGTGAGCGCTTATATCGGAAGGGTGACCGGCAAAGGCCTCGCCGCCAATGTGAAAGAGCTTGCGCCGCGCTGGTCGGTCCTGCTGCTGGTCTTTCTTTTGGTGGCCGCGAATACCTTCAACATCGCCGCCGATATCGCCGCGATGGGCGAAGCGCTTTCGCTGGTCATTGGCGGCCTCAATCACGAGCACGCGCTGATTTTCGCGGCAACGTCGACTTTGCTACAGGTGTTCGTCCCTTATCACCGATACGCACCGATCCTCAAATTCCTGACGTTCGCACTGTTCGCCTATGTAGCGACCGCGCTGACGGTGAACGTGCCGTGGAGCCAAGCTCTATTGGAAGCGATCTGGCCGCGGCCGACGATCAACACCGACTATCTCCTGATGGTGGTGGCCGTGCTCGGCACCACCATCAGCCCTTATTTGTTTTTCTGGCAGGCCTCGCAGGAAGTCGAGGAAATGAACCAGGGTCACGTGAACCGCCCGCTTCGAGACCTTGCCCGAGGCGGACGTCTCGAGCTTGACCGCATCAAGATAGACACCACCATCGGGATGATCTTCTCCAATGTAATCGCCTTCTTCATCATCGTGACCACGGCCTCGGTCCTGCATACTCACGGCGTCACCAACATCAATTCGGCAACCCAGGCGGCGGAAGCGTTACGTCCGCTGGCCGGCAATTTTACGTTCCTTCTGTTTGCGCTTGGCATCATCGGGACCGGCCTGCTGGCGATCCCGGTGCTGGCCGGCTCGGCCGCCTATGGCGTGGCGGAAGCGTTCGGATGGCATGCCACGTTGGAGGCCAAGGCGCCGGACGCGGTTGAATTCTACACCATCATCGCAGCCGCCACCGTCATCGGCTTCGGTTTGGGCTTTACGGGGATCGATTCCATTCACATGTTGGTCTGGAGCGCCGTGCTCAACGGTATCGTGGCGGTCCCGATCATGGCAATGATGATGCTGATCGTTTCAAATTCGCAAGCGATGGGACGGTTCAAGGCAAGATCGTGGCTGGTGGCGTTGGGCTGGATCGGCACCGCACTGATGGGCGTGGCCGTAATCGCCCTGTTCTGGTCTTTCCTCGCCAGGAATTAGGCCAAGGGATCAAACGAAGGATTGAACGGACCTTCCGGCGGCTTGGAGCGGTTTGCCGTGCGGACAAGCGATCATGCTCCAGAACCATCTCCTGCAGGCTGAATGCGTTGCAAATGCGCATGACATTGGTGCGCTGCGGCATCGACTTTGTGTGTTATGTTCACTGCGTCGTGCGCCGAGCCTCAAATGGCAGACGCCGGAATAAAATACAAACTTTCCTTGGGGGAACGTCTTGAGCAAACCCGACCGGATGAGCGCACGCTCGACTCCTTACTCACACTCACCGCGGGGCCTCGCACTGTTACGCGATCCGCTCCTCAACAAGGGCACCGCTTTCACCAGCGAAGAGCGCGACGCGCTCGGACTGCGCGGCTTTCTGCCGGCGACCGTGCTCTCGATGCAAGCGCAAGTCGAGCGTGTCCTGACCAACCTGCGCGGTCTGCCCAGCGACCTTGAAAAATATGTCGCGCTGAACTCACTTCATGATCGCAATGAGGCGCTGTTTTTCCGCGTCGTCTGCGACCATATCGACGAAATTCAGCCGCTGATCTACACGCCAACCGTGGGGCTTGCGTGTCAGAGATATGGATTGATCTTCCAGCGGCCGCGCGGCCTGTTCATTTCGGCCAACGACCGCGGCCGGATCGCGGAAATCCTTGGCAACTGGCCGTATCGCTCCAAACTGATCGTCGTGACCGATGGCGAACGCATCCTCGGTCTTGGCGACCTCGGCGCCAACGGCATGGGTATTCCCGTCGGAAAGCTCTCGCTCTATTCCGCGTGCGCGGGCATTCATCCTGAGCTTTGCCTGCCTGTCATGCTCGACGTTGGCACCAACAATGAAGAGTTTCTCAACGATCCCTACTATATCGGCCTTCGCCAGAAACGCATCACCGGCGCCGCCTATGACGCCTTCGTCGACGAATTCGTCACCGCGGCCCGCGCGGCCTTCCCAGGCGTACTGATCCAGTTCGAGGACTTCGCCAATCATTCGGCCTTCCGCCTGCTGCACAAATATCGTGGCGATGCTTGTGTCTTTAACGACGATATTCAGGGAACGGCCGCTGTGGCGCTCGCTGGCCTGTTCTCCGCGCTGCGCGCGGCCGGCGGTAAGCTCAAAGACCAAACATTATTGTTTCTCGGCGCGGGCGAAGCGGCGACCGGCATCGCGGAGCTCATCGTGTCGGCGATGGTGGCCGAAGGCTTGACCGAGGCCGAGGCGCTTCGGCGCAACTGGCTGATGGACTCGCAGGGCCTGGTCGTGAAGAATCGTACCGGCCTCAGCGGACACAAGCTTCGCTTCGCGCATGATCAAGCGCCGATCGGCGACTTCCTGACGGCGATCCAGACACTCAAGCCGACGGCGATCATCGGTGTCGCCGCGGCCGGCGGAGCCTTCACGCCGGAGGTGCTTCAGGCGATGGCGCGGATCAACGATCGGCCGATCGTGTTTGCGCTCTCCAATCCGACATCGAAAGCGGAATGCTCGGCCGAGCAGGCCTATTTCCACACCGAGGGGAGAGCGCTGTTCGCTTGCGGAAGCCCCTACGACCCCGTGAAACTCAACGGCAGCACCTTCGTGCCGCGCCAGGGCAACAACTCCTATATCTTCCCGGGCGTCGGTTTGGGTGCGATTGCCAGCAGTTCCAGGCTGGTGACGGACGAGATGTTCATGGCGGCTGCGCATACGCTCGCGAACGCCGTCAGCGCAACCGACCTCAGGCAGGGCAGTCTCTATCCCGCGTTGCCGCGGATCCGGGAAGTCTCGGCGCAGATCGGCGCCGCTGTCGCCGACGTCGCCTATCAGCGCGGCCTTGCCGAGGGTCCGCCGCCGAACGATCTGATCGGATATATTCAATCGCAGATGTACGATCCCCACTACTGAAGTCGCGGGGAACTCAGCCCCGTTGAAGGAGCCGCCGCAGGCCGCGAACTTCAGTGACTTTCTCGATGTCGAAGATAGTCTCGATGAGGTGCGTTGCCGTGTCGCGCCCGAGCACTGGAACCGTCAGGTCGCGCGCCTTTGCGATCACCTCGCTCCGCGTCATCGGATTGCGCGGCGTGCCGCGCACGTCCGAAACCCGCTCCGAAAGCGGGGTTCCGTCCAGCAATTCGACCTCGACCACGGTCTCGCGGGCCGGCAAAAGCTTGGTGAATTCGTCGTCGCGGACCAGATTGACCTTGGCGCGCTGCTTCAGGACGGCGGCATCCTGCATACGCGGTTTGTCGTGCGCGGCGTGGAAGGACAGCGTCTTGTCGATCAACATCACCGCGACGATGTGCTGCAGACAGATGTCGGGAATGTCGCGATTGTCCACCACATTGGCGACCGAAGGTGCAAGCCGCACGGTCACCCTTTTCACCTGATCCGCCTCGAAAGGCTGCTTGCCGCGGATTGCTTCGATGGCGTCGAGCGGGGCCTGGATCGGAGAGCCGACGGTCCATTTCTTGATGTCGGTCTGGGTGATTTCATAGCGTTCGCCAAGCTTCTCGATCACGCGATCGGGCTGTGCCTTGGGCGCGTAGGCCGCGAAGAAATTATCCGGACCTGAGAAGATGTCGTCAACGCCGTTCCAGCCCGATTTGACGAGCAGCGCCGCGGTGACGCCATTGCGTGCCGGCATACCGGCGAACACGAAGGCTTTTTCGATGTGGTCGGTGTCGCGTCGCCAGGCAGTGATTCCGGAGGATTCCTGCGCGGTGTAATCGAGCGCCCATCGCACCTGTCGTGCATCGAGACCGGCGGCGCAGCCTGCCGCCGCCGCCGCGCCAAAGGTGCCGGCGATGCTGTGCGTCGCGAGGCTGCTCTCGTAGCTGAAGGCGGCGCCTCCCATCGCCATGACCACGCGCGTGCCGATATCGTAGCCAAGCGTCACCGCCCGAAGCAAGACCGTGCCGTCGATCCCATAAGCCTCGCCTGCCGCGAGCGCGGCGGGGACCACCGCACAACCGGGATGGGAACGGGATTCGTTGTGCGAGTCGTCGGTCTCGTCGGCATGCGTCATCATGCCATTGGCAAGCGCGGCATCGATCGGCGGGGCGGTCAGCGCCGAGCCCACCACGGTGATCGTCCCACCGCTACCGCTGTGCTCGCGAATATAACGCTGAGCAGCCTGCCCGGGCGGCAGTTCCGAGCCTGAAATCATCGCGGCCAGGCTATCGAGCAGATGGTACTTGGCTTGCTCGATGACCTCCTCTGGCAGCGCGCGGGTTCGCGCGGCGCTGATATAGGCGCTGAGCGCGCTCATGACGCGGCCCGGAACGGATTCCGAGCCTTGCGCAAGAGCACGAATGGGCGGCAGGTTGAGCGCCATCGCGCTTGCCGTCATACCTAGAAACGTGCGTCGTGATTGCGTCATCAACGCTCAGCCTCCCCTGGTGTTTCGTACCGCTTTTGCGGATCGTTTCCGGTTGCAGCGGCCAGTTTCGATCATCGCTGCCATCGCAGCGATATCAGCTGAACGCAATTTTGCAACCTTCGGACGTTGGCGAAGCCCTACATCCAGCCGAGCTCAAATCGCAACCTGCCGCCCGATCTCGACCACCTGGTCGCTGGGCAGGCTGAAGAAATCGCTCACGTGCTCTGCATTCCGCTCCATGACGGCAAAGAAGCGCTCCTGCCAGCCGGGCAGGCCCCTGCCATCCTCGCGGCGGACCACGGTTTCATGGCCGACGTAGTAGGTCACATCAGCAAGATCGGCCGTGCATCCGAGTGATTTGCTCGCGGTCAACAGTTCGGGGATATGCGGACGTTCCATGAAACCAAAACGCGCCTCGGCGCGCCAGAAATTGGGCGCGACCTCTTCGATCGAAAGCCTGTTAGCGGGAGCGACCCAGGGCACTGACAAAATCTCGACCCGCAGCACGAAAAGATGTTCGTGCAGTGCACGGTTATGCTTGACGTGCCAGACCATCACGGGCGGCGTGTCCCGTTCGGTACGGGTCAGAAACACGGCCGTGCCGGGAACCCGCGGTACGTTCTTCGCGGCGATCTTCGCCATGAAATCCGAGACCGGAATCAGCGCTTCGTGCATGCGCGCCGAGACCGCGGCAGCGCCGTGATGCCAGATCCACATCACGCCATAGACCGCGATGGCGAGGATCAGCGGCACATATCCGCCCTCGGCAATCTTGGAGAGATTGGCGAGGAAGAAGGCGCCATCAACCGTCAGAAAGAAGGCTGCGACGCCGCCCGCGGCCAACAGACTCCAGCCCCAGATCTCGCGCATGGCGATGAAGAGCAGCGCCGACGTCATCAGCATCGTCAGCGACACCGCGATACCATAGGCGGACGCCAGATTGTCGGATTTGCCGAATCCGACCGTCAGTCCCAATGTCACGATCATCAAGAGCCAATTGACGACGCCGACATAGATCTGGCCATAGCCTTCCGATGAGGTCTGCTTGATCGGCATTCGCGGCAGCCAGCCGAGCTGGATCGCCTGCCGCGTCATCGAGAAGGCTCCGGTGATAATCGACTGGCTGGCGATGATGGTGGCAACCGTCGCTAGCAAGATCAGCGGCAACAGCAGCATCTCCGGGCAAAGCCTGAAGAAGATATTGCCGTCGGTCGGCGCGCCCTCAAGGACCAGCGCCGCCTGGCCTGCATAGTTCAGGATCAGGCTTGGAAACACGACGGCGAACCAGGCGAGCTTGATCGGCCCGCTGCCGAAATGCCCCATATCAGCATAAAGGGCTTCCGCGCCGGTGACGCAGAGAAACACCGCGCCCAGCACCAGGAAGCCCGTGACGCCATTGGAGAACAAATAGGACAGGCCGTAAGCCGGATTGAGCGCGGCGAACACGGAAGGATGCTTCGCAATGCCGGCCAGTCCAAGCACGGCGATGGTCGCGAACCAGATCAGCATCACCGGTCCGAACAATTGGCCGATCTTAGCCGTCCCCCGCGACTGGATCGCAAACAACGCAAGCAGGATCGCAACGGCAGCGGGAACGATATAGGGTTGCAGGGCCGGCGTCGCCATGTCCAAGCCTTCCAGCGCCGACAAGACCGAGATCGCCGGCGTGATCGCGCCGTCGCCATAGATCAGCGCCGCGCCGAACAGACCGACGGCCACGATGGTCGGCCGATGCTGTTTCTTCACGCCCAATAACGCCATCAGGGCCAAAATGCCGCCCTCGCCGTCATTGTCGACGCGCATGGCGAACAGCACGTATTTGACCGTTGTGATGATGAAAAGCGTCCAGAGCACCAGCGACAGCGCCCCCAGCACGGTGGCGGCGTCGGCAGATTTCTCGGCGGTGCCGAGAATGGTCTTGAAGGTGTAGAGCGGGCTCGTCCCGATATCGCCGAACACGATCCCGAGCGCCGACAGCGCCAGCAGCGGCAGACTGCCGCGCGGGGACCTCCCCGTCACGACCTCGGCGACCGCGGTCGAATCCTGGCTCACCGTCCCGTCCAATTCGGGCGCTTCGCGCGCTGCGTTCGGCGTCTGGCTGTTCATCGCTTCGCTATAGACTATCACCCCGGATTACGACAACCGAACGACCGGCCTGCCATGCGAAACGCCGGTCCAGGGAAACATCGTGGCCGTTTAAGCGGCCGCCTTTCCCCGCCGGACCGAGCCTAGACCAGACCTAGTTGCGCTGGATGGACACCTGCGAAAATACGTTGAACGCCCGCGGCATCAAGCCCGTACATGCGCTGGAAAAGGCCTGCAAACATCGCACGATAGTCTGTCAGAACAGGGTAGTCGCGGTTCTGAACAGACTGGCCTGATCGACCTTGACCTGTTCGCCGAGGATACGGCCACCATTGATTCCGCCGCCCATCACCCAATAGACGCTGCCGTGACCATGGTCGGTGCCGCGGTCGCCGTTCTCGCGGAAAGTACGCCCGAACTCGGAGATCACGACGACGACGGCATCGCGCCAACCCGCCGGACCAATTTCCTCGGAGAATCCGGCAAGCGCGCGACCGAGTTCGCCGAGCCGATCCGCAAGATATCCCGTCGCCGCGCCCTGGTTGACGTGCGTATCCCAGCCGCCGACATCGACGAAGCCGAGGTTGAACTGCTCGCGCATCAGCCGGCCGATCCGGCGCGCCGACAGTTCAAAGCCGCGCGGCGACACCGCACCGCGATTGGCCGCGGTCATGAAGCCCGATCGATAATCGCGCGAGCCTGAGGCGGATTGGCCCAGCTCGATCGTGTCCTGGGTCTCGAAGTGACTGCGCGTGAGATCGTCACTGGTCCCGGCAAAGGGTACGAAGGCGACCTCCCGTCTGCCCCACAGCGGCAAGATGCTGTCGCGCAACACCGGGTGGAGCCCCCACTCCGCGCCCAACGGCAAGGCGGAATTCGGGTTGCCGACATCGGGCCGGGCAATGCCAAGCGTTGGCCTCCCGACGCCCATGGTGTGCAGTTCCATGATCTCGCGGGCGTAATTCTCGTTGATATGGCCCACCGCGTTATCGGAGTTGTCGAGATAGCGCAGCATCGCCGGATGATGCAGCGTGGCGGCAAGAAGATCCCGGAACTTTCCAAGCGCGAGCGGCCGAATGGCGCGATCCTCGTAATCGCCGACCAGGATACGAAGGTTGGCCTTGGATTGATGCACGTTGAAATGATTGAACCAGAACCAGTCATGCGTTCGCGCAATTGATCCGGCGCGTAAAGCGCGCGCAGGATGGTTCGCGCCGCCGCTTGTCGGGCGCGATCGTTCATGGCTCCTTGGTAGACCTGCTGCGCAGCCTTCCTCTGATCGGCATCGGCGACCTGATTGGCGCTCTTGGCCTGCTGCTCGAAGGCCACCGCGATGTCGAACGGAAGCTTGCGAACGTCCGGCATAGCCTCGATCTACACCTTAACGGCATCGGGCAACGCCGTGTTGGCTGGCGGGTGCAACTGTTCCTGCAACCAATGCTCGGTACCGACGGAGCGCAAATATTCGGCGCTTGAGGCGCTGACGCCCCAGGTCAGGCGATCCAGCAGAGCCAGAGCGGATGCAAGCACAATGCGCCATGCAAGCCGCCAACCAAGATAGGCTTTCGAATTTCGTTCTGAGATCATCGAACTTGCCGGCACGCTTCCGACGTGGGTGCACTAATCATTTTCCCAAATGCGCCTGAATGGCTCCTGAACGAACCGCGTATGAACAATGGCAAAGATTTGGTTCCGACTGGTGGGAATAATCGGCCGGTTGCCCCGATCATGTTCACAGGGCGGGGCAGGAAACGGCGAATGCCGAGGATTGTACGTCCACGTCGACTAGGCCAACTTCTCTTTCGACTAGGATTACTGTGCACAGACATCATCTTGGAGTCCCCTTGCTGTCGGCATACGTCATCCTCAGCACGGTCGCGGCACGGGCGGAGAGCTGTCCGGCTGCCAAGGACGGCATCGCGACCGACCGGCCGGACGTCACAAATTCCAGTCTGGTGGTCCCCGTCGGCAGTTTTCAAAGTGAAAATGGGGTGAATGTCAGCGCGCGCGACGGCGGTCGAACTATCGACGGCACCAACACGCGATGGCGGCTGGGGGTCGCTCCCTGCCTGGAATTGCTGGTCGACCTGCCGACCTATGTCGCCAATGTCCGCGCGCCCGGCAGTCCGGGATTCACCGACGTCTCTCCCGCGGTCAAATGGCAGATCAGTCCGATACCCGGCAAGGTCGATTTGTCGGCGGTATTTGGCGTGGCCCTCCCGACGGGAGCAGCCGAGATTTCCGGCCGCGGCGCGCAGCCTTATGTGCAGTTTCCCTGGTCATGGGAATTGCACGACGGCTGGGGTATCAGCGGGATGTTGACCGAGTTCTTTCGTCCCTCGGATCCGACGTCCAAGCGCATCACCGAAACGACCTTCGCGCTGGAAAAGAAGCTGACTGAGAGATTCAGCCTGTTTACCGAGTATGTTGGCGATTACCCGGACAGCGCCGTTCCGAGCCAGCTTTGGAATTCGGGCGGGCTCTATCAGTTCAGCCGGACTCAGCAAGTTGATTTTCATATCGCATTTGGCCTCAATCATAATTCGCCGAACTATATCGTCGGCGTCGGCTATTCGTTCCGGCTGGATGGTTTATTCGCGGAACGCGCCAGGTAGCTGAACTCCGACTGGTAGATCTTTTCCGCCGAGCCCCCGCCAGTTCGCGGTGGATCGCTCGCATGGGGGTGGCGTAGAACCAAAGGCCCCGGCATAATCGCCGGAAAAACCCGACGGAAACGCCATGACGAGAAAATCAGACATAACCAGCGTCGACATTCTGGCCTGCGATGCAGGTTGGAGGAACTACCACTTCGTCAAGGTCATGACCGAGGACGGCGTCGTCGGCTGGAGTGAATATGACGAGGGTTTTGGCTCGCCCGGCGTCAGCGCGGCGATCCAGCGGCTCGCAGCGCGGGTGGTCGGCCAAAACGCCTTTCATCACGAGCGCATCTATGCAGAGCTGTTCGCGGCGACCCGCCCCGCCGCTGGCGGTGTGGTCGCACAGGCGCTTGGCGCGATCGAAAATGCGCTGCTCGACGCCAAGGCCAAGCACTTAGGCGTCCCCTGCTATGAACTGCTCGGCGGCAAGATCCGCGACCGCGTGCGCGTCTACTGGTCGCATTGCGCGACCTGGCGCATCAATCATCCAGGCTGGTACAAGCCGCCGATCGAAAACCTCGACGGCGTAAAAGCGATCGGCCGCGAGGTGCGCGAGAAGAAGTTCACCGCGCTGAAGACCAATATCTTCACCTACGACGGCGGCAAGCCCACCGGCTGGCGGCCCGGTTTCGGCTCGCCGTTCCTGCCTGAGATCAACGTCGATCGCAAGGTGCTGCGCGATCTGCGCATGCATCTCGAAGCCATTCGGGACGGCGCCGGACCCGACGTCGACATCCTGCTCGATCTCAATTTCAACGCCAAGACCGAGGGCTATCTGAAGATCCTGCGCGCGATCGCCGATCTCGACATGTTCTGGATCGAGATCGACAGTTTCAGCCCGGAAGCGCTCGGCTACATCCGGCGGCAAAGCCGGCACCCGATTTCGTCCTGTGAGACGCTATTGGGTTTGCGGGAGTTTCTGCCCTATTTCCGCGAACAGGCGATGGATGTCGCGATCATCGACACGCCATGGAACGGGGTCTGGCAATCGATGAAGATCGCGTCCGCCGCCGATGCCTGTGAGGTCAACGTCGCTCCGCACAATTTCTACGGTCATCTCTGCAGCCTGATGAACGCGCATTTCTGCGCGGCAGTACCCAACCTGCGCATCATGGAGATCGATATCGATCGCCTCGCCTGGGATCACGAACTCTTCACCCACGTACCCGACATCCAGGACGGCCATCTCATGATTCCGGATCGCCCGGGTTGGGGCACCGAGCCCAATGAAGAAGGGCTGCGTGCGCATCCGCCGAAGACGAGTGGTGGACTTTTGAATTATGGGCGAAAGACCTCGTAAGCAAGCGACGACGAAGGCATCAGTGAGCAACCTGCTCAACATCCGTTCATGCAGGCGGGATTCTTGACGTCCGGCCGGGGATCGCCGACGAACATGTCGCGGTTCGGCATCTTGATCACGGCGAGCGTCTTGGCGTCCAGCGTGCCGTCGGCCGGCAGCAGGCCGTTCAGATTGAGGATGTAGGCGGAGACCGCGTAGACATCCTCGTTGCTCAGCGATTGCGGCGCGTTCTGCGGCATGGCGCGGCGGATATAATCGAACAAGGTCGGCGCGTAGGGCCAATAGCTGCCGACGGTTCGCACCGGCTTCGCGGTCGCAATCGTGCCTTGCCCACCGACGAGCTTGTCGCCGACGCCGCCCTCTCCTTTCTCGCCGTGGCAGGCCGCGCATTGCTGCGCGAACACCTCGCGTCCATGGCTGACGCTGCCGCTACCCGGCGGAAGACCGCTGCCATCGCGGCCGATATCGATGTTCCAGCCGGCGATCTCGGCCGGCGCCGCAACACGCCCGATGCCGTATGGGCTTTGCGCCTGCGCGCTCGCAACGTTTGCTAAAGCGGCAAGCGCCGCGGCGGCGATCCAAATCTTAAGCGGCGGCATTGGTCACCTCGCCATCGGACGCGATGCGCCAGGGCCAGATCGCATTGTTATGGTAGAAGGAGTTTTCGCCGCGCACGCCGAGCAGTTCGGCCAGTGTCGGCTGCACGTAGCCGGTTTCGTCGATCGCACGACTTTGGATCACCGCGGGCTGGCCGTCCCAATGCCACGGCAAACGAAAACGGGTGAGCGCCCTCGTCAAGATCGGCTCCTGCAACTGCGCTTCCTGCCAGCTCTTGCCGTCATCGACCGAGACATCGACGCGCTTGATTTTGCCGTGACCGCTCCATGCGATGCCGGTGATCTCGTGAAATCCTTGCGTCGTCAGCCGCTGACCGCCGGAGGGCCGCGTGATGATCGATTTGGTTTCCATATAGAAGGTGAACTCGCGCGCGGTGCCATCCGGCATCAGGTCGGTATATTTCGACGTCTCCTCGCGCGAATAGGCCGGCTCCGCCGTGACATGCAGGCGGCGCAGCCATTTCACGTTCATGTTGCCTTCAAAGCCCGGCAGCAACAGCCGAACGGGATAGCCTTGTTGCGGGCGCAGCCGCTCGCCGTTCTGGCTATAGACCAGCATGGCGTCGTCGAGACACTTTTCGATCGGAATGCTGCGCGTCAGCGCTGCCGCATCGGCGCCCTCGGCGACCACCCATTTTGCACCCGGTTGCAATCCCGCTTCCTGCAGCACGAGCTTCAAACTGACACCGGTCCATTCCGCGCAGCTCAAGAGACCGACGAGATCGGAAGCCGTTTTGCCAAAGGGCTTCGTGTAGGCCGGATTGCCGGAGCATTCGAGAAAATAGATGTGCGATTCCGACGGGAAGCGGCGCAGATCCTCCATCGTGAAAATCAACGGCCGGTCGACCAAGCCGTGCAGCATCAGTCGGTGCTGCGCCGGATCGATGGTCGGAACGCCGCCGTGATGACGTTCGTAGAACAGGCCATTCGGCGTGATGATGCCGTCGAGGTCCTGCAGCGGCGTGCGCCCCGACGCGGAAAGGTATTGCTTCAGATTTTTCGGAATGTTCTTGACGACGTCCTTTTCGAACGGCGACGGCGTGCCGTAGAGCTGGCTGCCCATGGGATCGCCGGGCGTCTTCATCCATTCGGGAACATTGGGCGGCAGATTATCGGCATCGGCAGCCCGTGCTTCGCTCGCACCGAAACCGCCTGCGACAACGGCCCCACCGATCATGGCACCGTCGCGCAGGAAACGGCGACGCGATGTCGCCGCAAGATCATGGTCGGCGTCGGTGGGTCGGGTCATCTGCAATCTCCGTTCGAAGCGGCTATCAATTCAAT
>WNGI01005557.1_pt1 | contig 13478 bp, 14 predicted proteins | sample 5400621 | NCBI WGS metagenome assembly WNGI01 (sample SAMN13153374, study PRJNA577476) | soil metagenome | isolation source: 20 cm soil or saprolite under Garry oak tree replicate 1 | place: USA:California | collected 2016-06-15
CTGGTCGCGAGCGAAATCGTCAAGCTGCCCCAAGTCGTCACCCGCCAGTACAAGCCGGGGGAGCGCCTGGGGCGGGACGCCAGCGAGCGACTGAAGCGGCTGCACGTTTACATCCGCGACGGCGCCATCGGGCTGCGCGTGGCCGCCGGGCAATCCACATCCGCGCTGCTCGATGTATTCGGCCCCGGCCGGTTGCTCCCCCCCTGGGTGTGGGAGACCAAGTCGGGCGCGGAGATGGACGGCCGCTACGCCAGCGCGCTCGCACCGACGACCACCTTGGAGCTGCCCGCCGACGTGTTCGAGCGGCACGTCGCGGCGCATCCGCCCCTCGCCCTGTCGCTCGCCTCCCTGCACGCCTACGGGTGGGCGATGTCGCTGGACCGCCTCGCCATGCTCGGGCTGCGCGATCCCCTGCGCCGGGTGGCGCAGACGCTCCTGTTGCTGCTCGAGCGGCTGTCCGCCGCGCCCGGCGCGCCGCCTGGCGCGCGGCTCGAAGTCGGCCAAGAGGTCATCGCCGCGTTCGCCAGCCTGAGTCGCCAAACCACCAACCGGCAACTGCGCCGGCTCGCGCGCGCCGGGATGACGGCCGTGAAGCGGCGCGCCGTGGACGTGCGCGATCTCGCCGCGCTGTGCGACGTGGCCGCGGGTCGGCGCTCGCTCGGTCGCTGACGCGTCCCACTGTCGTCGGCGCGACGCAGCGGACTCTTGACGGGCCGCCTGCTGCACGCGCACATTGCGCGTGCAGCATGTGCAGTTTGAGCGTGCGGAGCTGGCGGAAGGACTGCGGTGGCGACCGGATCTCTCGACCAATCGTCCGCGGAGCGGTGGGCCCGCCTGCGGGAAGACGTGCGGCGCTGTGAGCTGCGCCGCGGTGCGTGGTACCCCGTCCTGAGCCTCGCGCCCGATGAGGCAGTCCTGGAAGTGCGTCGCAAGACGGTGATCGTACCGCTCGCCTATCTCGAAGTCGTCCGCGCCCGACCCAAGACCTGGACCCTCATCCCCACCGAGCGGTACGGCGTGTGCCCCAATTGCGCCGAGCGCGTGGCGCTGGGGCTGCCGCCGGAGCGCCTACGCTGTCCCCGATGTCAGGGCTTGTTCGACGTCGACCTGAACCACCACCAGATCGCGCCCGCTTAACGCTGGGCGCGTGCCGTTTTCACGATGGCCCACCCCAGCCCGGCGATCCCCCGAATCACCGCCTCGAGGCGCGCGACCCGGCGATCCCCCGAATCACCGCCTCGAGCCGCGCGAAGTCCACCGGCTTCGTGAGGAACCCATCGGCGGCGAGCGCCGCCAGCTGCTCGTGCTCGGCATCGGATGCGGTGAGGACCACGACCGGCAGCGTCCGCCAGCGCGGCTCCTCGCGGATCCGCATCAGGACGTCCTGCCCGTCCAGGGCCGGGAGCCGCAGATCCAGCAGCACGAGGTCGGGTCGGGGCACTCCGCGGTGCGGCCCTTCGCGCCGCAGAAACGCGAGTGCTTCCACACCATCCCCGGCGATCCAGACGCGGTTCTGCAGCTTGGCGCGCTGCAGCGCACGCCGGGTGAGCTCCACGTCGCTCGGGTCGTCTTCGACGAGGAGAATGTTGATCGGAGTCGGGCCACGGACCATGGCGGGCATCTTAAGCAGGCGGCCCAACCGAGCTCAAGGGCTCAGCTCGTCCTGAGGTAGCGCTCGTCCCAGGCGACGGCAAAGGACTGCTCGCAGCGGGTGCACTTCTTCTCGCCGGACGGCCGGCCCACCGGGGCGCGCGCGGCGCAGTTGGGGCACACGACGTAGAAGAACCCCCAGCTCTCGGGCAGCTTGTCGGCATCCTGAGGCCGCGGCACGATGGTCCATCGCGTCGGACGTGTCTCGGTGATCTCCACGGAGGCCCGGGGAACACGCAACGTCGCGTTGTCCACCTCGAGCACCGCCTCCTCGGGCCCGAGGCTCCGCACCACGTACCACGCGCCGCGTCGCAGCACGCTTGGGGTGTCCTGACGTAGCCGGGCCCAACGCTGACCCGGCGCTGCGGGCGTGGTCACTCAGCTCACCCGCGGCGCAGCAGCCACCAGGCTGCCGCGGCGCCGACGACCATCCACAAAACGATGCCGCGCGTCGGCGTCGTCAACCATGGGCGGCGGCCGGATCGCTCGAGGGGCGGGGGCGGGAGGGCGGGCCGCCGGCGGTTTCGGCGTCGCGCCGTGGGGCGCGACCCGCGCCATCGCCTGCTCGTAGGCTCGCCGTACGTCGGGCGGCATCGCGTCCACGCTGTCGTACTTCTTGCCGTTGACGACGATCTCGCGGAATGTGGCCTTGATGTGCGTGCCCGACACTCCCATGTCGCGCTGCAACACCGTCAGGATCTCCTCGCCGCCGGATTTCCTGAGCGTCTCCAGTGCCACCTCGTACTCCTTGCGCACGTCGGGCGGCATCGCGGCGACGCTGTCGTACTCCTGGCCGTTGAAGACGATCTTCAGGCTCACCGCCCAAGGTATGACGCGGCGGACGCCTGGAGCAAGAGGGCGAGCGCTAGCGGAGCCGCAGCTCGAGTCGCAGGCTCAGCGCCGACAGCTGCTCCAGGCGGCGCACCCCGGCCGCTGCGGGGAAATCGTAGCGCTCCAGGGAGTACTCCACCCCCACGGTTGTCGTGCGGACGACGTACTCGAGGCCAGTCGCCGCGCGGAACGCCACGTCCGGGCCCCGCAGTCCACTCACGGATACGACGGGCAGCAGCGCCGCCAGCCACACGCCGTGGATCGCCCCGCCCGCGAACGCGACACGCGCGGTGGCACCAAGGCCCACGGTGGTCCAGGCCTGCCGGGCGACTCGCGTCGCGTAGACGCGGCGCGCGGCACCCGCCTGGAGGGAGAGCCACGGACCCGTCGCGACACTCGCCTGGATGCCGAGCTCTCCCACGTCGCGATCGAGGACGCCGTTCGAGCCGAAGAGCGAGCCCCCGAGGGCGCGCACCGCGAGCATGAGCCGGGGGCCGGAGCGCAGCGTGGCCACGGCACCGAGGATCGGACCGAGCGAGCGCTCGACGCCGAAGCCGGCATCGACCCGGTGCTGGGCGAGAGCCACGAGCGGCGCGACGACCAGGGAGCGTTGCGCAGCCACAGGCAGGGCGCCGCCCAAGATCGCGGCGCCCAGGATCATCCCGGCGGCCCTCACGGCCCCGCACCCTCACCCGCGGCGGGGGAGACGAGCAACACCGTCGCCCCGATCCGGTCCGCGTTGCGCCCCCGGACGCTCGCGTTCGCCGAGTCCCGCTCGGCGCGGCGGCGAACGTTCGCCGCAACGTTCTCCGGGATCGCGCCGTGGTGTCGATGTACGAAAAACGCGACGACGCCGGTAACCGCTGCGGTCGCCGCGACGACGTCCGCCTCTCCCCGCGCACCACCACCCAAGTCCCCGGTGGCCGCTCCGGCGATGAGCAGCGCGGCCGCGGCCACGCCCAGTCCCTTGGCGACGTCGCGCCGCGCCGCCTCTGGCGACATCCGCTCCGGGAGTAGCGCGCGCCGATCGAGGTCGGGCAGCGTGTCCTCCAGCGCCTCGACCTCGTGCCGCAGGTCGAAGTACACGCGAGCCGAGTCCGACGCGCCGGTCAGCCGGCTGCGTCCGGCGACAGCCAGCGCGTAGCGCCCTTGAGGCGCCAGCCGGCGGTCGCGCAGCAGGCCGTCCCAGGTAATCTCGCGGACGCCGTCCATGGTGCTCTGGAACAGTGAGAGCGGCGGGCCGGCCCCGACCGCGGACAATCTCACGTCGACCAGCGCGGCATGGGTAGCGACGATGGTGAACGTGACCCGCGCGGTGCGCGGGTCCACGCGCGCGGGCTGGACCGGTCGCACGGCGACGGCGAACGTGCGGCGCTGGGCCTCGCCGAACGTCGCGAGCTGGGCGGGTGTGAACTGATTCGGATCGAGTTCCGTGAACGGATCCCGTTCAATGGCGGCTCGGAAAAACAGCACGGCGGAGTCGCGCTTCCCGGCGAGCGTGAGGCAGGCGCCCAGATACTTGTACGCCTCGACCCGTTGTTCCCGCGTGACCTCGAACGGCCAGTTGGGAGAGACGATCTGGCGCAGCAGCGGCAACGCGCGCTCCACTTCGAGTCGCTCGTAGAACTCGTGGGCCTGCCCTAACAGCTCCGCGGTGCCGCCCTGAGCGGCGAGCGGGCAGATCGCGGCGGTGGCGACGATCGCCGCCAACGCGAGCGGCCTCACCCGGCGCCGCGGCTGCGCAGCGTGACGCGCTTGAGCGATAGCGTGCCGCCGGCCTCGATCACCACCGTCGTATCGAACGTCTCGTAGCCCCGCGCACGAACCTCGAGGTGCCGGGCCCCGGGGGAGATCGGCACATCATCGAACACGCTGCCGGTGCCGACCGGACGCCCATCGATCAAGATCTCAGCATTGGGAGGCGTCGTCAGCAGCCGGAGCCTGCCCGTCGGTGGTGCGGCGCGGCGGACCACGGGGCGAGACGGCGGCACCGAGGCCGGGCGGCCTGAGGCCGATTCGATTGGCGCGCCGACGGCGGGGGCCGGCGCGCGGGATGGCCGGCCGATCACCCACACCGCGCCGAGCGCTCCCAGACCGACGGCGGCGAGTCCGGCGATCCGCAGCGTCGCGGGCAGGCGTCGGGATCGGGGCCGGGTGGGGATCGCCGGAAGGCCCGCCATGGCGAGTGTCGGCATTTCGGCGAGTGGAGGGAGCCCGCGCGTAGCGATTTTCTTGACGGCGCGACCCTGCACGAGGTGTTGCAGCGTCCGCTCGCTCTTCTGGCGGTCCCGCTCGCTGAACGGCGTGTCCTCGATGGCCGTCAACATGTCGCGCGTCGCCTTGAAGCGTTGGTCGGGGTCTTTGCTCAGAGCGCGCCGCACTACGTCCAGCAGGCGAGTTGGTACGTCGTCGCGGACCTGCGCCAGGTCTGGCATCGGCGTAAAGAAATGATGGTGCATCACGCCGGCGAGCGTGTCCGCATGGAACGGCACGGAGCCGGCGAGCATCTGGAAGGCGACGATGCCGAGGGAGTACTGGTCGCTCTGAGGGCCGGCGCGCCGCCCGGCACACTGTTCGGGGCTCATGAACGGCGGCGTCCCGATCACCGTCCCGTCGGCCGTGAGCGTGACGTCCGATGAGCGCAGGGCGACGCCGAAGTCGGACACCATCACACGTCCGTCCGAGTCGACGAGGATGTTCGCGCCCTTTACGTCCCGGTGCACGATCCCGCACGCGTGCGCGTACGCGAGCGCGCGTGCCGCCGCGCGCAGCACGTACAGAGTCGCGGGCACGGACAGCGCGCCCTGCTCTTGCAGGATGGCGTCGAGCGACTTCCCCTCGACGAACTTCATCACGAAGAACAGGATGCCACCGATCTGGCCCACCCGGTACACGGGGATGATGTTGGGATGATCGATCTCCGCCACCATGCGCGCCTCACGCTTGAAGCGCTCGGCCGCGCGGGCCGTGAGGCCGAGCTCCGGCGGCAGCACCTTCAGGGCGACCAAGCGCCGCAGCCCAACCTCTGTGGCCTTGAACACGACCGCCATCCCGCCGCGCGCCAGCTCGTGCTCGACCTCGTATTCCCCGGCGAGTACCATCCGGAGGCGCTGCAACAGGTCGTCGCCGCCCTCGGGCGGCACCATGAGCGTCGCGTCCTGAGGATCCCCCACGAGCGTGCCACAGTGCCCGCAAAACCGCGCCGGCGGCGGCACGTCCGCACCGCACTGGAAGCACTTCACGGCCGGACCCTGATGGGCTGGGCCAGGGTGGGCGCGCTATCGGTGAGAACGGAGCTCTCGAGCCGAATCATGAGGGTAGCGGTGGCGATATTCGACTTGGCTGCAAGCGAGTCTCGTCCGGCGGTGAGATCGAAAACGCTGATGTCCGACGACCACATCGTGAGGTGAGGTCGGTCGAGCAGCGTGCCGCGCGCCTCGACCACGACGCTAAACGGTGCCGTGCTGTCGCGGTGGAGGATCGTGTCGCCCACATAGACGATGGTCACGCGCTCGACGCCGGCTGGACGAAACACGTCCGCGAAGCCGCAGGCCAGGGCGGCCATCCCGCCCACCACCGTCAACGCGAGCCGTACGACTGGGCAAGCGGGGAGCATGATCGCGACACCTGAGGCAAGGCCGGTCTACAACATGGGAGGGACGACGCGGATAGCAATACGGCAGCTCCGCGGCCCGTCCGCTAACCAGTTGCACGGCCGTCGCTTGAGCCCATTGCCACCGAAGCTGAGCTCCGTAACTTCCTGCGGGCCCTGCCAGACCACTCCCGTTCCAACGCTCGAACCGAGGTCAGACTGATGCGCTCCGCCCTCTCGCTCCCAATCATTGCCGTCGCCGCCCTCGCCGCCGCCCCCCTTGCCGCCCAAGAGACGGCGACCGAGAAAGTCGCCGCCGCCGACGTCATCCGCCGCATGAACGAGCTCGAGCGCTCGCTCGCCCTGCCGCCGCTCGTCGCGCGGCTCACGGGGGCGCGCGATGCGCGGCGCGACGCCGTGATCGCCCGGGCCAAGGAGCTGATGGACCGTGAGCTCCTGGCGATGGCCGACGACATCACGCGTCACCCGGAGACCGGCTGGAAGGAGGAGCGCTCCGTGAAGATTCTCACCGACTATCTCACGGCGCACGGCTTCGATGTCGAGCCCGGCGTGGCGGGTCTCAAGACGGCCTTCGTGGCGCGCTACCGCAAGGGCACTCCCGGGCCGAACCTCGGCGTCATCGTCGAGTACGACGCGCTGCGCGGAACCAGCCGAGACTTCCACGGCGACCAGCACAGCGCCCAGGGGCCCGTCGGGCTCGCGGCGGCCGTCGCCGTGGCGGAGTTCCTCACCAGCTCGAAGACGCCGGGCACAGTGACGGTGTACGGCACACCGGCGGAGGAGCTCGCGTCGCCCGCTGCGAAGACCGTCATGTACAACGCCGGCGTCTTCAAGGGCGCCGACGTCTTGATCCGCTCCCATTCGTCCACCGCAACGCAGGCGCCCGGCCCGGGTTTCGGCAGCTGCTGCATGAACATCAACGTCGTGCATTACACCTTCTCCGGCGCCCCGGCGCACCAGCTGCAGGCGTGGGACGGACGGGACGCGCTGATGGGCGTGATCGAGCTGTTCAATCACATCGACGGCCTGCGTAAGACGGTGCGCCCGGAGACCAAGATCCAGGGGATCATCACCGAGGGCGGCAAGGCTCCCAATGTCGTGCCCGACCGCGCCACGGCGGAATTCTGGATTCGCTACCCCGACCCGGTCTACCTCGCGCAGGTGACGGACCGGGTGAACGACGCCGCCCGGGGAGCGGCGCTGGCCACCGGCACCAAGGTGCGCATCGAGCTCGACTCATCGTCCCGCAACGGCATCTCGGTGGCGGCGCTGAACGACGTCGCGTTCGCGTACCTGAAGCGCTTCGGCGCCACCAAGGTGGAAGAGGAGCCCGGGCGCCCGCTCCCCTATGAAGAGACGGGGACCGTCGCGACCCAGATCCCGGGGGTCGGGCTCACCGCGCACAGCTCGAACGGCGGTTACCACACCTTCGAGATGGAAGCGGACGCGCTTGGCGAGGTCGGCCATCACGGGTTCCTCGTGGATGCGCAGACGATGGCGGCGGTGCTGTACCACTTCGCCACCGACGCGCCATATCGCGCGGCCGTCAAGCGCGAATTCGACGGCCTGAAAGGCCTGTACAGCGACTATCTCGCGGCCCTGCGAACCGCGTATCCGCTGCCCGTCGTCCCCGAGCCGACGGGGAACTGACTCATGCGCCTCCTGCTGTTGACCCTCGCCGTCGCCTGGGGCTGCGCTCGTCTCCCCCAAGGCCTCAACGAAAGCGTGTCGTCGCTACCGGCGCAGCAACGCGCCATCTCGGACAGCGACCTGTTCGCGTTCCGCTGGGTGGCGAGCCCCCAGATCTCCCCGGACGGCCGCCAGGCGGCCTACGTGCTCGTGACGGTGAACGCGAAGCACGACGGCTACGAGACGAGCCTCTGGGTCGTGAGCACCGACGGTGCGTCGCCGCCCCGACGGCTCACCACCGGCCCGCGGGATGGCACGCCGCGTTGGTCACCCGACGGCTCGACGCTCGCGTTTCTGCGGGCCAAGGACGGCCAGCCGCAGCTTTTTCTCCAGTCGTTGGCTGGTGGCGAGGCGCGGCAGGTGACGGACCTTCCCAAGGGCGCGTCCGCCGCGGCGTGGTCGCCCGATGGGAAGACGGTCGCCTTTACGAGCACCACCACCCCGGAAGACCTGGCGAAGAAGGACAAGACCGAACAGCCGAAGAGCGACGTCCGGATCATCACGCAGGCCGAGTTCCGAGGTGACGACGAAGGGTACGTCGACCTGGCGGAGCATTCCCACATCTGGACGGTGCCGGCCCGCATGCGGGGCGACGAGCCGGCCAAGGCGCGCCAAGTGACAGCTGGGTCGTTCGACGAGAACGGGCCGCAGTGGAGCCGCGACGGCACGCGGATCTATTTCGTCTCGGACCGCGTCCCCGAGTCCTACTACTACCCGCCCGACAACAACGTCTACTCGGTGCCGGCGGCGGGAGGAGCCCTCGACACGGTGGTGGACATCACCGGCCCCCTGTTCGGGCCCGCGGTGGCGCCCGACGGCAAGACCGTCGCGTTCCGCGGCTGGGTCAACCCGCAAGCGACCCGCTCCTACAACCAGTCCGACTTGTTCGTATCGCGGGACGGTCGAGCCAGGAACCTCACCGCCGACTACGACTTCGATATGGGCAGCGACGTGATCGGCGACCAGGCGCCGCCGCGTGACGGCGGAGGCTCAAGCCCCACCATCTGGACCGCTGCAGGCACGGCGGTGATCGTCACCACGACCGAGCACGGCCGCTCGAACCTCGTGCGGTTCGACGCCCAGACGGGAGCGCGCGAGCCGTTGACCACGGGCGATCACGCCGTGCTCGCCTACTCGGCAACGCCCGACGGCAGCCGGCTGGTGCTGACGATGGGCGATCCGACCCGTCTCGCCGATGTGTACGCGCTCGATGCCCAGACGAAGCGTCTAACCCAGCTCACCCACGTGAACGACGCGCTGCTCGCGGGGCTCCAGCTCGTAACGCCGGAAGACTTCTGGTACACGAGCTTCGACGGCAGCAAGGTCGAGACGTGGATCATGAAGCCGGTGGGTTTCACGCCCGGCAAGAAGTACCCCCTGATCCTCAACATCCACGGCGGCCCGCACACCGCCTACGGCTACATCTTCTTTCACGAAATGCAGCTGATGGCCGCACGGGGCTATGTCGTGGTGTACCCCAACCCGCGCGGGAGCACCACGTACGGCCAGGAGTTCGGCAACGTCATCCAGTACAAGTATCCCGGCGACGACTACAAGGACCTGATGGTCGCGGTGGACTCCGTGATCCGTCGGGGGTACGTGGATTCGACCAAGCTGGGCGTGACGGGCGGATCGGGCGGCGGGCTGCTGACCGACTGGACCGTGAGCCACACGCACCGCTTCGCGGCCGCGGTGTCACAGCGCGACGTGGCCGATTGGCTGGGCTTCTGGTACACGGCCGACTTCACGCTCTTCCAGCCGTCGTGGTTTCGCTCCACCCCGTTCCGCGATCCGCAGGAGTTCCTCGCCCGCTCGCCCGTGCGCTACGCGGACTCGATCACCACACCGCTGATGTTCATCCTGGGCGACGCGGACCTGCGGACGCCACCCACGCAGGGCGGCGAGGCGATGTTCCGCGCGCTGAAATACCTGCGCCGGACCACCGTGCAGGTGCGCTTCCCGGGCGAGTCGCACGAGCTGTCGCGCTCCGGCAAGCCGGTACACCGGGTGGAGCGCCTGCAGCACATCCTCAACTGGTTCGACAAGTACCTACAGGGGAAACCGATCACCCTGTACGACACGCGGTGACTGTGATCAAAGGTCAGTCGGCGCCCATCACAACTGGGCGCCGACCGACTGTTTCCGTGTCAGGAGGGGTAGAACCGGACCTGCAGCAGCTTCAGCCCGTTGTTGTCGTACTGCCAGAGGAAGTCCTGCAGACACGCATCGAACAGGCTCACGCTCGGCGTGCCGCACGCCAGCTGGGCCGGGCTCCCGATTACGAGGGAAATGGTCGTAAGCGCGCTGGTCACGTTGCGGAAGCTGCTCTTGCCCGTCCCGCGCACGAAGACTTCGTTCTCGGTCGAGCACAGGATCGACGCCACACCCGTGGTGGGATCGACGAACGTCGCGCAGGTAGCGATTTTGGACTGTCCACCCGGCGTGCCGAGCGCGCGCGCCCAGACGGTGTAGGTGCCTGGGACGGGGAGGGCGAAGGCGGCTTCGCCGTCCGTCCCGTTCTTGTCGAGCACTTCGAACACGCCGTCGGCCGCCTGACTGAGCAGAATCTTCGTCGTCACGGCGACGCCGCTTTTCGTCCCGAGGTCCACGAAGATGACGTTGCCGCTCCCATTGCCATTCATGTTGGGATTCTTGTCGTGCGAAACGCCGATGATGTTGAGATTGTAATGCGGGCCGCTGGGCGCGCCATTGCCCGTCTGCGCGGCGGCCACGGCCGTCGCGCTCAGCGCCGCCGTCACAGCGACAGCCAAGTGGAATGTGAAACGCATGAGTCCCCCTTCGAATCGGTACGCTGCTCGGATCCAGAGAACACCAAGCCCCGTCGGCCACCTCGCGGGCGCAACGGGGCTTTGATCGAGCCGTGTTGTCTCACGGCTTCCGACCACTATGGACCCCCTGTCACTCCGCACGGAGTGACAGGCCTCACGGCCGTGGTGGCTGCTGGTCTACGGTCGCGGTTCTCTGTTGACCGGCACCGCGGGTCACTAGGCACGTACGGCGAAGGCTCGTACTTTACGCAACCTTGACCGCCCCCTGGCACACGCTGCTCGACGTCGCGCTCCGCACGTCGGTCGTCTATCTCGCCCTGCTCGTCGGGCTCCGGCTCACCGGCACACGCCAGCTCGGCCAGATGTCCACGTTCGACTTCGTGCTGCTGCTCATCATCGCGAATGCGGTACAGAATGCGATGGTTGGACCCGACACGAGCCTCGCCGGTGGGCTCGTAGCGGCGGGCGTCCTGATCGGCTGGCACCGGCTGATCGACTGGTGGCGGGTGCGGAGCCGCGGGGTCGCCAAGCTGCTCGCGGGCGAGGGCATCATGCTCATCCACGACGGGAAGATCCTCGAGGAGCACTGCGAGCGGGCCGGGATCACGCACGACGAGCTGCGGCAGGCCTTGCGCGAGCACGGGGTGGCGAACGTCCAGGACGTGATGCTCGCCGTGCTCGAGCCGGACGGGGCGATCAGCGTGGTACGCTACGACGATATTAAGCCGGGCGACCGGCCGCACCGTCGTATAAGGGCAATACGCAAGAACGCGTGAAGGAGCAGGGAGCGGGGAGCGGTACCGCCCGAGCGGCGGCCCGCATCGCGGCGGCGTGAACCGCTCCCTGCTCCCCGCTCCCTGCGTAGTTAGATTTTGTATCGCATGCCGACCATCCAGATCAAGAAGACGGGTGAAGAGCCCGGCGCCGCCTCGCTCGCCGTCACGGTGCCGGTGGAGCAGGTCCAGGAGGCCGAAGCGCGTGCCACGTCCGCGTACCAGCGGCGGGCCCGGCTTCCCGGGTTCCGCAAAGGGAAAGCGCCTGCGGCGCTCGTGAAGCGGCAGTTCGCGGATGACATCCGGCAGCAGACGCTCGAGGATCTGATTCGCGAGAGCTGGAAGGCGGCGCTCGCGCAGGAGGCGCTCAAGCCGATCGCGGACCCCCACATCCATAATCTCAAGTGGGATGCCGGAACGCCGGTCACCTTCGAGTTCCACGTGGAGCTGAAGCCCGAGATCACCCTCGAGCGGATCGGCAAGTTCCATCTGAAGCGTACGACGCCCAAGGTGACGGAAGACCAGGTGCTGGCCCAGCTGAACGAGCTGCGCGAGCAGAAGGCGCCGTGGACGCCCGTGGATGCGGCCGAGAAGCCCAAGCCGAAGGATCTCGTACAGATCACGATCGCCACGCGCGAAGGGGACCAGGTCAAGGACCCGCAGCCGTATCAGCTCGTGCTGGGCGAAGGGCGCGCCATCCCCGAAGTCGAAGAGCGAATCATGGGGATGGTGGCGGGGGAGACGGTCGACGCGACGGTCCGCTTCCCCCAGGACTTCCCCGAAGAGGCGAAGCGGGGGCAGTCGCGCGACGTGCGGATCACCCTGCACGAGATCAAGCGGCAGCAGCTCCCCGAGCTGGACGATGCGTTCGCCCGCGAGGTGGGGGACTTCGACTCGCTCGAGGCGCTCCGCAAGGCCGTGCGCGCGGACCTAGAGAAGGAGGCGGAGCGCGAGGCCGACGCCCAGGTGCGCCGGGACCTGATCGAGCAGATCGTGCAGGCCAACCGCGTGGCAGCGCCACGACCCCTGATCGAGCGGGCGCTGGCCGTGTACGCCCAGGCCTACGGGATCCCGGAGGAGCGCTGGCCCGATTTCGCGCAGGAATTCCGGCCCGTCGCCGAGGCGCAGGTGCGGCGCGACCTGATCCTGGACTGGGTGGTGGAGCACCACGGCCTGCGCGCGACCGAGGCGGAGCTCGAGCAGAAGCTCCAGGAAGTGGCGGCCCGGCGTGGCACACCGGTCGCGGAGGTGCGCGCCGCGCTCGAGAAAGCCAAGCGGCTGCGCGACTTGGAGCGGGGTCTTACCGAAGAGAAGGTGTTTACGTTTCTATTGTCGCAATCCACCGTGGAGCCAGCGTGACGAGGAACCAGATTTACCCGCCCTATATCATCGAACGCTCCAGCCGTGGGGAGCGCACCTATGACATCTTCAGCCGGCTGCTCATGGACCGCATCGTGTTCCTGGGCACCCAGATCAACGACGAGGTCTCGAACATCATCATCGCGCAGCTCTTGTTCCTCGACGCGGACAACCCGGAGCGGGACATCTACCTGTACGTCAACTCGCCCGGCGGCCTCGTCTCCTCGGGGATGGCGATCTACGACACGATGCAGTTCCTGCGTGCCCCCGTGAACACCATCTGCATGGGGATGGCGGCCTCGATGGGCTCGTTCCTGCTCGCCGCCGGCCGCAAGGGAAAGCGCTCGGCGCTGCCGCACGCGCGCATCATGATGCACCAGCCGTCGGGCGGCACCCAGGGCACGGCGGCCGACATCGAGATCCAGGCGCGCGAGATCCTGTACCTGCGCGGCAAGCTCAACGAGCTCTACGCCAAGCACACCGGCAAGCCGGTGGAGCACATCGAAAAGGACATGGACCGCGACCGCTTCATGTCGGCCGAGGAAGCCAAGGAATACGGGCTAATTGACCACGTGATAGCGAACTTCCAGGAGATCGACGACGGGAAGAAGAAGTGACCGCTTGCGCCGGTCACCCGACTTTCCCATACTAAAGCCAGATGTCCCACGATAAGCACCTCCGCTGCTCCTTCTGCGGCAAGTCGAAGGACTCGGTCCGGAAGTTCATTTCCGGCCCGTCGGTCTACATTTGTAATGAGTGCATCGCCCTCTGCAA
>WNGI01005018.1_pt1 | contig 13477 bp, 13 predicted proteins | sample 5400621 | NCBI WGS metagenome assembly WNGI01 (sample SAMN13153374, study PRJNA577476) | soil metagenome | isolation source: 20 cm soil or saprolite under Garry oak tree replicate 1 | place: USA:California | collected 2016-06-15
GCTCGCGCATTTCTCACGCATCGCGGAAGCGAGCGATCTGCCGATCATCGTCTTCCAGTATCCGATCGCAAGCGGCCAGGGATATCCGCCGGACACGCTGCTGCGAATGTGCGAGGAGATCCCGAACATCCGCGCCATCAAGGATTGGTGCGGCGACCTGCAGCAGCACGAGTGGCACGTGCGCACGCTGCAAAGCCTGCCGCGCCCGGTCAACGTGCTCTCGACCCACAGCGCCTGGCTCCTGAGCTCGCTGGTGCTCGGCTGCAATGGCCTGCTCTCCGGCAGCGGCAGCGTGATCCCCGATCTACAGTCGGCGCTGTTCCGCGCCGTCCGCGGCAACGACCTGGCGGAAGCGCGGCGCATCAACGAGCGCATCTACCCGCTTGCCCGGGTGTTCTATTCGGAACCATGGTCCGACATGCACAACCGCATGAAGGAGGCGCTGGTGCTGCTCGGCCGCCAGAAGCGCGCCGTGGTGCGGCCGCCGCTCGCCAAGCTCGGCGACGCCGAGATCGAGCGCATCCGCCAGGCGCTGCTCGATTCCGGCCTGCTGCGCCGGGAACCCGGCCGCGACGCGGCCTGAATGCCTACACCGGCCCGCTGCTTGAATATGCCGATGAAATCGCGTTTGCTGATCAGGTCTTGGCCGAACCGCTCGCGGCGATGACCGGAATACGTCAGAGCGGACCAGGAGGGACCCGCCATGACCCACAGAGACGACGCGCAGGATCGGGGTGAGGAATTCTGGTACCGCGGCAAGGTCACGCGGCGCCGGCTGATCGGGTGGAGCGCCGCGGGCGCCGGCGCGCTCGGCGCAACCATGCTGGTGCCGGCGCCGTGGCAGGCCGCATTCGGCCAGGCCAAGCCATACAAGATCGGCACCTTGCAGCCGCTTTCCGGATCCGCGGCGGCCGGGGGCAAGACCGCCCTGGTGGGCACCCAGATGGCGGTCGATCGTATCAACAAGTCCGGCGGGATCAACGGCCGGCCCATCGAGCTCATCGTGGCCGACTACGAGTCCAAGCCCGACGTCGGGCGGCGCAAGGCGGAGAAGCTCGTCGTCGAGGACAACATCGACGTTCACGAGGGCGGCTTCCTCTCCAACGTGTGCCTCGCCTGCATGCCGGTGTTTTCCGAGCACAAGATCGTCAACATGATCGGGGTGTGCCTCGACACCACGATCACGACCAGCAAGTGCGACCGCCACACCTTCCGGCCGTTCGATTACGCGCCTGCTCAGGCGGTGGCGTTCGCGCCGTGGCTCGTGAAGAATATCGGCCCGCGCTGGCACATTGCCTACGCGGACTATGCATGGGGGCAGTCCACCCGCGACGCCTACGTCGATCAGATCGCGAAGGCCGGCGGAAGCGTGGTGGAGACCACCGGCATCCCACTCGGCACCGCCGACATGACGCCCTTCCTCTCGAAGGTCAGGGGCGCCTTCGACGGCTTCTTCGGCATCTTCTTCGGCAAGGACGGGGTGACGATCGGCAACCAGGCGTTCGATCTCGGCCTGACCAGGAAGTACAAATGGGCGGGCGACGGCGCTATCGCCGAGGCCACCAATCTTCCCGCGCTCGGCAACAAGATCGAGGGCTTCGTCGGCATCAATCGCTACGTCCCGGTCTTCGATCCGCCGCTCAACACCCCCGCCCATAAGAAGTTCTTCGACGATGCCGTCGCCCGGCTCAAGCAGATCGATCCGTCCGGTCCGCTACCCGACCGCTACGTCCAGTCGAACTTCGAGGCGATGAATGCCCTCAAGATCGGCATGGAGAAATCGGGGTTCCGCGGCCGCGAGGATACGCCGAAGCTGATCGAGGCGCTGGAGGGGCTGGAGATGAAGGAGGGGGACGACTTTCCGCAGGGAGACAAGCTTCTCCGCAAGGACGACCACCAGGCCTTCCTCCGCGAGTTCATCTTCGACATCAAGGACGGCAAGCATCGGATCATCGAAGTGGTCGCGAAGGACAAAACGGTCTTCCCGCCGGCCTGCACATTCGCTTCCACCTAAGTGGCTGCCCGCCTCTCCATCGAGGTGCCCTTCCCGGCCGACGCCGGCCGGGAGGACGCCGCTCTGTTGCGGACCCAAGATCTGACCGTCCGCTTCGGAGGCCTGGCCGCGCTGAACAATGTCAACTTCGAAGTGCGCCGCGGCGAGATCCGGGCGATCATCGGGCCGAACGGCGCAGGCAAGAGCACCTTCTTCAATTGCCTAACCGGCGTCCTGCGCCCGCTTTCGGGGCGCATCTTGTTCCAGGATGAGGACATCACCGGGCTTCCATCGAACCGGATCTCGCAGAAAGGCATCGCCCGGTCGTATCAGATCACCAACATTCTCCCCAGCGCCACCACCTTCGAGAACGTCCGCATCGCTGCTCAGTCGCGCCGGCACGGCTGGAGCCTGCTGACCCACCACCGCGCCTATCGCGACATCATCGAGAAGGCCGAAGCGGTACTGGAGGCCGTCGGCTTGCAAGGCAAGGCGGACGAAATCGCCGCCAATCTTTCCCACGGTGAGCAGCGCAATCTCGAGATCGCCATCGCGCTGGCGACCGAGCCGCAACTGCTGTGCCTGGACGAGCCGACCGCGGGCATGAGCGCGGCCGAGACCCACGAGACCATGGCCCTGGTCCGTCGCATCGCCAAAGATCTGACGATCCTGATCGTCGAGCACGACATGCAAGTGGTGATGGAACTCGCCCATCGCATCACCGTGTTTCACTACGGTGCGATCCTGGCCGAGGGTACGCCGGCCGAGATCCAGCGGAATCCCAGGGTGCTGGAGGTCTATCTCAAGACATGAGCGACACTCCCCCGCAGCCCCTCATCACGGTTGACGACATCCACACCTATTATGGCAAGAGCCATATTCTCAATGGCGTGTCCCTCGAAGTCGGCAGAGGAGAGGTCGTGGGCCTGCTCGGGCGCAACGGCGTCGGCAAGAGCACGACGCTGAAGACCATCATGGGCCTCGTACGGCCGAGCCGGGGCAGAACGCTGCTCGAAGGCTGCACCATCACCGATTTTCCGGCGCACCGGATCGCCCGGCTGGGCATCGGTTACGTTCCCGAGGATCGACGGATCTTTCGCCTTCTGACCGTCATGGAGAATCTCCGCACCGGCCTCGACCGCCGCGCGGTGACCGAGGCCAGGAAGAAGGAGCTCCTGGACAAGGTCTACGCGTTTTTCCCGATGCTGGCGGAACGGCGTAATCAAGCCGGCGGCACGCTTTCGGGCGGCGAGCAGCAGATGCTCGCGATCGCTCGCGCGATGATGCTCGAGCCGAAAATCATCCTGCTGGACGAGCCGACTGAAGGGCTGATGCCGCGCATGGTGTCCCAGATCCGCCAGATCATCGACGCTCTCCACCGGGAGGGCGTGGCGATCCTGCTCGTGGAGCAGAACGTTCCGCTGACGCTCGACGCGAGCCGGCGGGTCTACATCATGGAGAAGGGCGCCGTCCGCCACCACGCCCTAGCCTCGCAGCTGCGGGTGAACGACGCGGTGATCCACCAGTATTTGGGCGTGTAACATGGCCATCGACCAGCTGCTTCAGGCCATTCCGCTCGATCAGCTGCTGATCCAGACGGTCAACGGCATCGTCGCCGGTATGATTTTGGCTCTGGTGGCCTCCGGCCTGACGCTGATCTTCGGCATCATGGATGTCGTGAACTTCGCCCACGGCGAGCTGTTCATGCTGGGCGCCTATGTGGGCGTGATCGTATTGACGGCCACCGGCAACTTCTGGCTTGCGCTCGTGGTCGCCACACTCGTCATCGCGCTGCTTGGCGCCGGCATTCATGTCATCGCTCTGCGCCCGTTGCTCGGCCGCGATCCCTTGACGACCATCCTGGCCACCTTCGGCATCTCCCTGGTGCTGCAGAACTACGCGCTCTGGCAGTTCGGCCCGGTGGCGCGCAAGATCCAAGAGCCCTTCAGCGGGTATTTCACGCTGTTCTATCTCGATTATCCGTGGTACCGGCTGGTGATCGCGCTGCTCTCGGCCGCCATCATCGGTGCGCTGTGGCTGTTCCTGAAATTCGGCACGTACGGCATCTGGATCCGCGCCACGACCCAGGACCGCGTCATGGCGCAGGCCATGGGCATCCCGGTGCCGCAGGTCCTTACCGCGGTGTTCGCCATCGGCGCCGGAATGGCCGCCGCCAGCGGCGTGCTGTTTGGGCCGCTGGTCGGCGTCAACCATGCCATGGGGGTCGACTGGGTGCTCAAGGCATTCATCGTCGTCGTGGTCGGCGGGATGGGCAACCTCGGAGGATCCATCGCCGCCTCGATCTTCATCAGCCTGTTGGAATCCTACGCCTCGATCTGGGTGAGCCCGGCCCAGGCCGTGATCTTCTCCTTCGTCGTGCTGATCCTCACCCTGCTGTTCCGGCCCACGGGCCTGTTCGTTCCGACACCCAAATGACCGCGCGCCGCCTCATTGGCTATTGGATGGGGTTCTCCGTCGTCCTGGCGCTGCTGATCGCGGCACCGCTGGTGCTGCCGGCATTCTGGCGCAGCTTCCTGACCGAGATCCTGATCTGGGGGCTGCTGGCCATGTCCTCCGATCTCCTGATCGGTTACACTGGCATGGTGTCGTTCGGACATTCGGCCTTCTTCGGCCTGGGAATCTACGGCGCCGCGGCGGCCCTGCTGTGGACCAGCCCGCCCAATCTATGGATGGCGTTCCTGTTCGGGCTCGTCGCCGCTGCCGCGGTCGCGGCCTTCGTCGCCTATTTCTCCACGCGTCTTCGCGACATCTATTTCGCGATCACGACCTTGATCTTCTCGCAGATCTTCTACGTGATCATCTTCACCTGGACCGAATTGACCGGGGGCGAGAACGGGCTGACCTTCCGCCGTCCGGCACTGGCCGTTCCCGGGCTCTTCTCGGTCCCATTCACTTCGGAGACGCTGCACTGGTTCGTGCTCGCGGTGGTGACCCTGTCGTACCTCGTGCTGCGGCGCATTACTCGGTCGCCGTTCGGGATGGTGCTGCAGTCGATCCGCGAGAACGAGGCGCGGACCCGGGCGATCGGCTATCCTGTCGAGCGCTACAAGATCGTGGCGGTGATGCTCTCGGGGTTGTTCGCGGGGCTCGCCGGGGTGCTCTACGCCATCCAGAACCGGTTCGCAGCGCCCGATTTCGTGTTCTTCCTGGTCTCGGGCGAAGTGGTAATCTTCAACGTCATGGGCGGGATCGGCACGCTGGTGGGACCCATCGTGGGAGCGGCGTTCTTCCTGCTGCTGCGCGAAGGATTCTCGCGCTTTTTCACCGAGTACTACTTGATTCCGGTAGGGCTCATCTTCATCGCAATGGTCATCTTCATGCCCCAGGGGCTGCTCGGGTTCATGAGACGATCGCTCAACCGATAGCTTCGAGGCGCGCGTTGGAGCCGGCAGAATCGAGGCGATCCGGATGCCTGCTCGCGAGATCATGTCGGCCGATGATCCAGGGAGAGACGCTTGGGCTACCAAACCATCCTCTATGACGAAGACGGGCCGGTCGGCACCATCACGCTCAATCGCCCCGACGACGGCAACATGTTCAACGCGACCATGTGTCACGAGCTGCGCGATTGCATCAATGCGATCCGGCGCGAGACGCGCACCCGGGTGCTGGTGATCACCGGAGCCGGCGAGCGGTTCTTCTGCATCGGCGGGCGCAAGGACGGGCTCGAGGACACCATTCTTTACGCCGGCACCCTGCCGACGCTGGAAATGTACGAAGCGATCGAGCGCCTGCAGAAGCCGGTCATCGCCTCGGTCAATGGGTTTGCCGTCGGCGGCGGCAACGTGCTGCAGATGCTGTGCGATCTCACCATCGCCAAGGAAAGCGCCGTGTTCCGCCAGGTCGGGCCGATGATGGGCTCCTTCGACGCCGGCTACGGCACCTGGTACCTGGAGGATCTCGTCGGCAAGAAGAAAGCCAAGGAAATCTGGTTCTGCAATCCGAAGATCTCCGCGCGCGAGGCGCTGGAGCTCGGGCTCATCAACCGCGTGGTCCCGGACGCTCGGCTGCGCGAGGAGACCCGGGCCATGGCGCTCGAGATCGCCGAGCGGGGAGCGTTTGCGCTGGCCTCGATCAAGGCCGCCTTCAACGCCCGCCACGGCGGCGTAGCCGGGCTCTCGCGGATGGCCCATGATTTGCTGTTGCGCGCGTACTTGGAGACGGAAGAAAGCCAGGAGCTTGCCAAGGCCTTCGCCCAGAAGCGAAAGCCCGACCCGGCGCAATTCGGCAGATAAAGATGCGGCCGTTCCTGACCCTCCATCACCCCGCGGCGGCGCGGCGCTATTACGCCGAACGCCTGTGGCGGGAGGATACGTTCTATTCGCTGCTCTTCCGCCATGCCGGCGAGCGTCCGCAGGTACCGGCCCTGCGCGACAGCCGGTATCGGCTGACCTGGTCCGAGATACTGGCGTGGGTCGACGGCGTTGCCGCCGATCTCGCCGCGCAAGGGCTCGCGGGCGGCGACCGCGTGTCGATTTGGCTTTCCAGCCGCATCGAGGCCGTCATCGCCTTTCTGGCCTGCTCGCGCCAGGGCTATGCCTGCAATCCGTCCTTGCACCGGGCCTACACGCCGTCCGAAGTCGCGCAGCTCATCGACTATTTGAAGGCGAGCGCCTTGATCACCGAGCCGAGCGGTCGCGAGCCCGCGGATCTCGCCGCGGTGCTTGCGCAGGCAAGCTCGCTCAAGCGCGTCTACATGCTGCCGGATTTTCCCGCGCCCGGACCCGCGACCGGCGAGGCGATTTCGGACCCGGACAAGGTTTCATACCTCGCATTCACCTCCGGCACGACCGGCGTCCCGAAATGCGTCATGCATTCCGACAACACGCTGTTCGCCAACGCTCGCGAGATGGTCCGCGATTGGGGGCATGGACCGCACACCAAGCTGCTGACGCTCAGCCCGCTGTCGCACCACATCGCCTGGGTGGCGGCGGCGCAATGGCTGCTTGCCGGCTGCGAGCTGATCGTCAACGATCCGCCGGCGGGCCGCCACGGCATCGACTGGATCGTCGAGACCGGCGCGACCTACGTCATGGGGGTCCCCACCCACGCGATGGACATCATTGCCGAGCAGCGCCGCCGCGGGCTCGGACGCATCGGTTCGGTCGAGGTGTTCTACATGGCGGGCGCGCCGATCCCGCCATCGGTCGCCGAGGCGTTTCTGGATCAGGGCATCAAGCCGCAGAACATCTACGGCATGACCGAGAATTCCTCGCATCAATACACGCACCCGGACGACGGTCGCGCGACCATCGTCGATACCTGCGGGCGCGGCGGCAAGGCCTACGAGGTCCGCCTGTTCGATCCGGAGAATTCCGATCGCGACGTGCCGTGCGGCACGCTCGGCGAGATCGGCGGGCGCGGCGCCGCGCTGATGCTCGGCTATTACGGCAACCAGCCGGCGACCGCCGCAAGCTTCAACCGCAACGGCTGGTTCCTGTCCGGCGACCTCGGCGTGCTCGATGAGGCCGGCAACCTGAAAATCGTCGGCCGCCTCAAGGATCTGATCATCCGCGGCGGGCACAACATCTATCCGGCCCACATCGAAGCGCTGGCGCTGCGCCATGCCGCGGTCGAGCGCGCGGCCTGCGTGCCGATCGCGGACGACCGGCTCGGGGAGCGCGCCTGCGTCGCGGTGATCGGCGCGATCGCGCCCGATGCGCTGCTCGCGCACCTGGCCGCGGAAGGCCTGTCGAAATCCGACATGCCGGAATATTTTCTGCGCGTCGAGACCTTGCCGCTGACCGCGAGCGGCAAGATCCTCAAACGCGAGCTGGTCGCCATGATCCGGCGCGGCGAGCTTGAGCCCACGCCGGTGCGATGGCGCGCCAAGGAGATGGCCTGATGCCCTTGAGCCTCACGCGCCGCGACGAAGTTGCCGTCCTCGTGCTCGATCGCCAGGAAGTGCTCAATGCGCTGTCCTTCACTTTTCTCGAGGAGATTGCCGACGCGTTCGATGCGGTAGGGAAGATGGGCGCGCGTGCCCTGGTGATCACCGGCGCCGGGACCAAGGCGTTCTGCGCCGGCGCCGACGTCAAGGAGCTTCGCGGCCGGGACCCCGCCGCGCACAGGCACAGCCTCCGGCGCGGCCAAGAAATATTTTCGAAGCTCGAGGCGCTTCCGGTCGCGTCGATTGCGGTCATCAACGGCTACGCGTTCGGCGGCGGGCTCGAGCTCGCCCTGGCGGCGACCTTTCGCCTCGCCATGGCGAACGCCAAACTGGGATTCCCCGAGATCAAGCTCGGCATGATCCCCGGCTATGGCGGCACCCAGCGCCTGCCGCGCGTCGTCGGCGAGGCGCGTGCGCTCGAGTTGATCCTGACCGGGCGCACCGTCGGTGCCGAAGAGGCGCTGCGCATCGGCCTCGTGCATCGGCTGGCGGACGGCGACCCGATCGAAGCCGGCCTCGCTTTCGCCCGCGAGCTGACCGGCTACAGCCTACCGGTGCTGGCGCTGGCGCGCTCCGCGGTGACCCGGGCGCTCGACGAGCCGATTCACGAGGGCCTGAAGATCGAAGCCGACGTGGCCACGCTCGCATTCCGCACCGCCGATGCCGAGGAAGGCATGGCGGCTTTCGTCGAGAAGCGCGCCCCGGTGTTCCGCGATGCGTGAGGGCTTTGCACACGGTGCCGACACCTCTCCCCTTGAGGAGCAGCGTGATCGCGCATGCCTCGCGGCTGGCTCCGAACACCTCCCCCTGAAAGGGGGAGGTCGACCGCGCAGCGGTCGGGAGGGGGTCGCGATCCCCACCCCATCCCTCCCCTTTTCAAGGGGAGGGAGGAGATTCCGGCGCCCCCGCAGTCAAAGCCGGTCGCGCTGTGGACCCGGCTTGCCATGAAAGTCTTCGAAACGCTGGAGCGCCAGCGGAACTGGTCGGAAGACGAGCGGCTGGTGCTCGATCAAGTCAGGCGCGTGGCCGACGGCGTCATCGCCGCCAACGCCGCCGAGATCGATCGCACCGGTGAGTTCCCGTGGGACAACGTCCGCGCGCTCAACGCCATCGGCGCCAACGCGATCTTCGTGCCGGCGGCCTATGGCGGGCTCGGGATGTCCTACCGGCTCTACCTCGCGGTGGTGAAAATCATTGCCGAGGCCTGCGCCTCGACCGGCATCATCTATTCCACGACTTTCAACGGACTGAAGTCTCTCATCGACATCGGCAGCCCGGAGCAGAAACAGCGATTCCTCCCGGGCATTGCCGCCGGAGGGCTCGGCGCGCTGGCCATCACCGAGCCGACCGCCGGATCCGACGCCACCGGCATGAAGACGCGGTTTACCCCGGACGGCGACGCGATCATCGTCGAGGGCGGCAAGATTTTCATCACCAACGGCGACGTCGCCGAGCTCATGCTGGTGTTCGGCAAATGGTCGGAGATCCGCGACGACAAGGCGGCGATCTCCGCACTGGTCTTCGAGCAAGGAACGCCCGGATTCGAGGTGATCCGCACCGAGGACAAGATGGGGCACCGCGGCTCTTCCACCGCCGCGATCGCGTTCAACCGATGCCGGGTGCCCCGGGCCAATCTGCTCGGCAAGCCCGGCGAGGGCCTCGACATCCTGCTCGCCTCGCTCAACAAGTCCCGGCCGAGCGTTGCCGCCCATGCGCTTGGAATCGCGACGGCCGCCTTCAAGGACATGGTCGCCTACATGAACGAGCGGGTGCAATCGGGCCGGCGCATCGTCGATTTCCAGGCCAATCAGTTCCTGCTGGCGGACCTTGCGACCGATCTCGCCATGACCGAGCGATGGCTCGATTACGTCGCCTCGCTGGTCGAGGGCGATGCCGGCGAGTACGGCCTGGAAGCCTCCATGTTCAAGCTGCGCGCGTCCGATCTTGCCATGCGGATCGCCACGGAGGCGGTGCAGATGCACGGCGGCTACGGTTATTGCCGCGATCTTCGCGTCGAGCGCCTGATGCGCGACGCGAAGATCACCCAGATCTGGGAGGGCACCAACCAGATCCACCGTCAGCTGATCGGCCGGAGTTTTGCCGCGAAATGACCCGCCGGGAACGCCTACCCATGCGCCCGCGCGGTACCGGTCGAGGATCGCTTCCGCGCGCCTGCCGATCGAACGCGATCGGTGCCGGCGCTCGGCGCGCATAATGCGGAGTTTTCCCGATGACGTTAAGAATCGCCACACCTGGGTTCATTGACAGGACCGGCCCATGCCATACCATTGGGGCAGACCAGCTCTCGGTTGCGGAAAAATTGCAGTGACTCAGATGCGCACGTTCGCTGTGGTGCTCGAACCCGAAGAAGAGGGCGGCTTTACCGTGCGCGTTCCCTCGCTTCCGGAGATCGTCACCTACGGGAGGGATGAGAAGGAGGCGCTGGCGATGGCCGAGGACGCCATTCGCTTGGTGCTCGAGGATTGCACCGCACGTGGCGAACCGGTTCCGGCTGGCGAGCCGCCGCGCATCCGTGAGGTTACCGTCACCTTGGCCGCATGACCCAGCGGCTACCGGCGCTCAGAGCCAGAGAGGTCGTCGGTGCTCTCGAGCGGGCGGGTTTGTAGTGTCGCGGACCTCGGGTAGCCACTGCCGGCTCATTCATTCGACCGACCCCGCGCGCAAACTCACCATCCCAAGGCACGGCGGCGACGTTCATCGTGGAACTCTCCGAAGCATCATCAGTCAAGCCGGACTCACCGTTGCCCAATTCATTGATCTGCTGTAACGGGACCCCCACCGAAAGGGAACGATCTCGTCTCTCAAGTCCTGTTGTTCAATTCCGGCCCTCCTCGCCTTTATCCGTGACCGGTGAGGTGACCACGAGAAACACCAGGTCGATGATGCCGGAGTTGGCGATCGAGTGCTCGACCCCGGGCGGCAGGAAGATCACGTCGTGCTTGCGCACGACGCGCGTCTCGCCGCCGATCTCCATCAGCCCCTCGCCTTCGAGTACGTGATAGACCTGCTCCTGGACCTTGTGGGCGTGCTTCTTCACGTGCGCCATCGGCTGATACATCGAGATGCGGTAGTCGATATGGCGCGTGCCGGCATTTTCCGGCATCACCAGCGGCTTCGACAGCGCGCCGCCGAAATGATCGGGGAACTGCTTCCACGGCACCTCGGCGATGTTGCGGATGAACCAGCGTCGAGGCTCGGACATCTCGGAGAATCCTTCGGTCACTTCACCGGTGCTTCGTCGCTCGGCAGGAAACGCTGGCCGAACACCGGCTCGTTGTAGGGGGTCGGCGGCAGCTGCCAGGCGCCGGTCGCCGGGGGATGCACGTTGGCGTCGACGTGCACGTCGAGCACGAACGGCTTGTTCGAGGCGATCGCGTGCTCGAGCGCGCCCCGGAGGTCCTCAGATTTCGCAACCGTAACGCCTTCGGCACCGGCGGCACGGGCCCAGGCGGCGAAATCCGGATTGTACGGCGTGTTGTTGCTGCCGCGATAGAAGGCGGTGCCGATCTCGCGGCCACCGAACATGCCGTACTGGATGTCGCGGATCGAGGCCCAGGAGAAATTGTTCCAGACCAGCCAGACCACCGGGATGTCGTATTCCACCGCCGTGCACAGCACGTGCGGCACCATGGTGAAACAGCCGTCGCCCGCGATCGCCACCACCGGGCGCTCCGGCGCGGCGAGCTTGGCGCCGAGCGCGCCCGCGGTGCCGAAACCCATGCCGGAAAAGCCCCACGAGTTGAGCATGGTCTGCGGCCGGCGCGCCTTCCAGAACTGCATATACCAATTGTGATTGACGCCGACGTCGCAGGCGAGGATCGCAGTTTCGGGCAGCACCGCTTGGCAGTCGGCAACGACGCGCTCCGGGCGGATCGGCGAAGCGTGGATCGCGAAATTGGGCCTGGTATAGGTCTCCCAATCGGCCTGCCATTGCTCGATGTCCGTGTGCCACGCTTGGCGGGCCGCCGCTCGAGTTCTGTCAGGAGCTGGCGCAGAAATGTGCGCGCGTCGGCCAAAATGCCGAGATCCGGCGGATAGTTGCGGCCGATTTCGTCGGGATCGACGTCGACATGAATGAGCTTGCAGTGCGGGAAATTCCAGGAATAGCCCGGCAGCCAGGACGAGGCGGAGCGGTCGTCGAAGCGGGCGCCCACGGCGATGACGAGGTCGGCGCGCCGGCCCGCCTCGTTCGCCGGGTACGCGCCATTGCGGCCGATGAAACCCAGCGACAGCGGGTCGGTCATGTCGAGGCAGCCGAAACCGTTCGGCGAAGCGATGACGGGAACGCCAAGCTTGTGCGCGGTCTCGGTCAGCTCCGCGCTTGCCTCCGACAGGGTCACGCCGTGGCCGACGAAGAACACCGGCCGCTTGGATTGCAAGATCATTTCCAAGGCCGCCGCGACCTGCTCCGGCGAGGCGCCGCTGCGCTGCGCGCCGAAGGGCGGCGCCGCCGGCGGCAGTTCAACATCGTCCTCTTCCTGGAACACGTTGTAGGGAACGTCGACATTCACCGGGCCCGGCCGCCCCGACAACATCGTCGTCGTCGCCTGGCGCAGCGCGAGCGGCAGCATGTCGACCCGGGTCGGCTGAAAGCTGCGTTTGACCACGGGCCGGATCACGTTGACGAGATCCGCCTGATAGTGCCGGTTGACCTCCTGAAACGGGCTGCGGTTGAACTGCGAGGTCGGCACGTTGGCGGTGATGGCGAGCAGCGCCGAGGAGTCGGACAATGCCAATGCCAGCGGCATGACGATGTTCGCCGAGCCGGGGCCGCAGGAGGTGAGCGTCGCCACCGGCTCGTGGCGCACGCGGAAATAGGCGTCCGCCATGTGACCGGCGACTTGCTCGTGGCGCGGCGAGACCAGCTTGATCCGATCGCGGGCGTCATAAAGCGCGTCGAGCATGCCGACGTTGCCGTGGCCGCAAATCCCGAACACATAGGGAATACGGCTTCGGATCAGGTACTCGGTGATAAGCTCGGCACCCTTCATTCTCGGCATGTTGCGTCCTGCGTTCTCGTTCCCGCGCGTCGCAGTCTAATGCATTTTTGCCGCCTCGCGGGCTTGCGATCGGAGGAATCTGAGCCGCGCAGCATCGCTAACCCGCCATGTGCTTCGCCGCGAGATAGCCGAACGTCAGCGCCGGACCGAGCGTGATGCCGGGGCCCGGATAGGCGCCATTCATGATCGAGCTCATGTCGTTGCCGCAAGCATAGAGATTGTCGATCGGCCTTCCGGCACCGTCCAGCACCCGGGCGTTCTCGTCGGTCAAGAGGCCGGCCGCCGTGCCGAGGTCGCCCGGATGGACCGCGACGGCATAGAACGGCGGATGCTCGATCGGCGCCACGCAGGGGTTCGGCGTGTGATCCGCATCGCCGAGATAGCGTTGATAGGCATCGCCGCCGCGGCCGAACTCGGGATCCGTTCCATTGCGGGCACCTTCATTGTACCGCGCCAGTGTCGCCGCGAGCGGTTCCGCATCGATGCCGAGCGCGAGGGCGAGCGCGCCGATCGTTTGTCCCCGGACGAGATAGCCGCCGCGCAGATATTCGT